>Ga0056121_1000051_pt1 | contig 60449 bp, 58 predicted proteins | sample WorMetHEROISLAND_FD_83872 | JGI IMG/M metagenome (GOLD analysis project Ga0056121, IMG submission 83872) | Marine gutless worms symbiont microbial communities from Max Planck institute for Marine Microbiology, Germany - Olavius sp. 1 HERON ISLAND ...
CGCCGCCGGCGGCGCCATCCAGTAGGCGCCATCGAGGATCTGCCGGGCGAGCGTGTCGTCGACCTGGCGCCGGGGCTGTTCCAGCGCCCGCGTCGACAGGCGCAGATAGACCGAACCGCCGTCGGGCTGCTGCATATGTTCCAGGCCCCAGCGCATGATCAGGCCCAGTTCGTCGACGAAGGCCGGCTCGAACGACGTGAGCTTGTCCTGGCCCATGCCGATCAGCGGGGTATGGATCGACTGGTGCGCCCCGCCCTCGGGCGCCAGGGTAATGCCCGACGGCGTGGCCACCAGCATGAACCGGGCGTCCTGGTAGCAGGCGTAGTTCAGGGCATCCAGGCCGCGGGCGATGAACGGATCGTACAGCGTGCCGATCGGCAAGAGGCGCTGACCGAACAGCGGGCCGGTCAGGCCCAGCGCGGCCAGGGCGATGAACAGGTTGTTCTCGGCAATGCCGAGTTCCAGATGCTGGCCTTCGCCGCTCATCGCCCAGCGCTGCGCCGAGACCACCTTTTCTTCGCGGAACACGTCCTCGCGCGGCTTGCGGTCGAAGATGCCGCGGCGGTTGACCCAGCCGCCGAGATTGGTCGACACGGTGACGTCGGGCGAGGTGGTGACGATGCGCCGGGCCAGCTCGCTGTCCTGGCCGGCGATGTCGAACAGGATGCGGCCGAAAGCCTCCTGGCTCGACATCGGCTTCGTCGTGTCCGGTGCCGGCAGAGCAACCGGCACGGCGATCTGCGGGGCGTGGTGCTCGCGCTCGGTCTCCTGCACGAACGGCACCGCGGCAAGGAAGCTGTCCAGCACCGCAGGCTCGACATCGAGGCCGGCCAGACGGTCCCACTCCTGGCCTTCCGGGACCCGCATCTGGGTGCGGAAGGTCTCCATCTGCTCCGGGCTCATCAGTCCGGCGTGGTTGTCCTTGTGGCCGGCGAACGGCAGGTTCTTGCCCTTCACGGTGTAGGCGATGATGCAGGTCGGGCGGTCGTCGTCGATGCCTGCCAGGCAGTCGAGAATGGCCGCCATGTCGTGCCCGGCCAGATTGGTCATCAGCTCGTGCAGGGCGGCGTCGTCATAGTCCTCGATCACCGGCTTCAGCCCCGGCACGTCGCCGAGATCGCGGCGCAGGTGCTCGCGCCAGCCCGGCCCGCCCTTGTAGGTCAGGGCCGAATAGAGCGAGTTCGGGCAATCGTCGATCCAGCGCTGCAGCGCCTCGCCGTCGCTGCTGCGAAACACGTCCTGCAGCTGGTAGCCGTATTTCAGCGTCTCCACTTCCCATCCAGTGGTGCGGAAAATGTCGTCGACGCGGGCGAACAACCGGTCGGAGATCACCGAGTCCAGACTCTGCCGGTTGTAGTCGACGATCCACCAGGTGTTGCGGATATCGTGCTTCCAGCCTTCCAGCAGGGCTTCGAAGATGTTGCCCTCGTCGAGTTCGGCGTCGCCCAGCAGGGCGACCATCCGCCCCAGCTTTGGCTCGTCGCCGAGCATGCCTTTGAGCGCGACGTAGTCCTGCGCCAGGCTGGCAAACGCGGTCATGGCGACGCCAAGCCCGACCGAACCGGTGGAGAAGTCGACCCCGTCCACGTCCTTGGTCCGCGACGGATAGGACTGCGCCCCGCCCAGGGCGCGGAAGTCGATCAGCTTGTCCCGGCTCTGCCGGCCGAACAGATACTGGATGGCGTGGTACACCGGACTGGCGTGCGGCTTCACCGCGACCCGGTCCTCGGGGCGCAGGACATGGAAGTAGAGGGCCGTCATCAGCGTCGCCAGGCTGGCCGAAGAGGCCTGGTGGCCGCCGACCTTGAGGCCGTCGCGGTTGGGTCGGATGTGATTGGCGTGGTGGATCATCCAGGTCGACAACCACAGCACCTTGCGCTCGAGCGCCTCGAGCAGGGCGAGCGTGTGCGCCCGCTGGTCGTCGTCGGATTTGAACTCGGAAGACAAGTCTGGCCGCATCGCCGGCTTACCCCCTCAGGCGGGTTCGTTCGGCGCGACTATAGCCAGCGGCCCGCCGGATTACCACGCGGGCAACGACGGCCGTCGGCGAGAGCGGTTCAGGAGGGCGCGGGGGAAAGCTCCTGTGTGTTATGCGGCCTGGCTCGCTCGGCTCAGCCGATAGCGTTCGCGAAACACATCGACCGCCAGGACCCGGTAGTCATCCGCCTCGTCGAAGCCCGGGATGGTCACGCGAAAGCGGACATGGGGAATCCCGAACGGATCCTTGCCCACCCACGTGACGGTCGCCTGTTCGGTCAGATTGTGCTCGCGGGAGCGCTCGAAGACGGCCCCCTCGCTCAGCTGATCCGTTGCCGCGTTCCGTTTAAAGAACATGCCGGAACCCTCATTTGCTTGCTTTCCTCCAGCATGTCGATTTTGGGCCGCGGCAACTAAAAAATCGGTTAACGTTTGCGGGGGCTTACATCATAAGAATCAATGACTTATGGGCTTGCCAACCGACAATTTCACAACCGCGAGGGACAACGCCAGGGCGTGGCGGGCGATTCTCCGGCGCAACGATGCTCACGCCTTGGCCAGCCGCCGCACCGCGGCGGCGGCGATGACCTTGCCCTGGCCACGGTAGCCCTCGTGGTTCCGGTCGATCTCGGCCAACCGGTAGAGATAGTTCACCATCAGCCCGGCCGACTGGCGCATGCCGTTGGCGGAGGTGTCGGCAAGCCAGTTCAGCCGCTCGAGGCGGGCGCCGTTCGACAGGTGAAAATGCTCGACCCGGTCCTCGACCTGCGCGCCACGCCGGGCGTCGAGCAGGTAACGGGCGCAGGCCCGCTGCAGCACCGGGCGCAAGGTGTCCGCCAGCGGTGCGTCCTCCCACCAGTTCGGTCGCGCCAGCAACTGCAACAGCGTCAGCGGTACGTCCTGGCCATTGGCCACGGCCGCCAGCGCCTTGGCTTCGCCGGCGGACCACAAGGCTTCGCTGTCCGGATCCTTCAGCTGCGCTTCCAACCAGGAACGAAAGCCCGGGATCGGCGACAGCGTGGCGAAGGTCTTCAGGTTCGGCAGTTCGCGTCGCAACTCGTCGACCACGCGCTTGATCAGGAAGTTGCCGAAGCTGACCCCGGCCAGGCCGGCCTGGCAGTTAGAGATCGAATAGAAGATCGCGGCGTCGGCCGCGTCGGCGTCGGTCTCCGGCGCTTCTTCGTCGAGCAGCGCCTGCACGTTGTCCGCCATGCCCTTGACCAGCGCGACTTCGACGAAGATCAGCGGTTCGTCGGGCATGCGCGGATGAAAGAAGGCGAAGCAGCGCCGGTCCGGGCCTAGCCGGTTCTTCAGGTCGTCCCAGGAACGGATCTCGTGCACCGACTCGTAGGCGATCAGCTTCTCCAGCAGCGCGGCAGGCGCATCCCAGCCGATCGCCCGCAGATCGAGAAAGCCGATGTCGAACCAGGAGGCGAGAAGCTGGCGGAAATCATCGTCCAGCGAACGCAGGGCGACGTCGCGTCGCGCCAGCGGCAGCAGTTCGGCGCGCATGTCGACGAGGAACTTCACCCCCTGCGGCACGGCGTTGAACTGGGTGAGCAGCGATACCCGGCGCGGCACCAGCGCCTGGCGCAGCGCCTGTTCGGCCGCCCGGCGCGCGTCCAGGTCGGACGCCGCCTGCACCGCCGCCATCGTCGCCTCCAGCGACTCGCGGTCCATGCCGTACTCTTCCGCCAGCAGGCGGAGAAAGCGCTCGCGACCGGCGGCGTCGAGGGTCAGATAGAGATGGCCAAGTTCCGCCGCCCGCGCCCGCGCCGACACCTCGCCGCCGCGGTGCGCCAGGCAGGCGTCGATCATCTCACGGACCTTGCCGAGCGCGTCGCTGGTCAGCGGCAGGTTGTCGCCCGGCGCCGGCGTGCCGAACAGCGCCCGGCGCAGCGGCGCCAGCGTGCGGTCGATGATGGTGTTTGCTTCGGCCATCGGCGGTATCTGGTCGGGCGGGAGACGGCGGTCGCGGCCGCCGTTGTCCCTCACACATAGGGTAATTGCGTTAACGTTCCTAGTACCCGGCGGATACCTGCGGCCGCCGCGGCAACTCGTCAGCCGCCGGCGCCCAGGAGATCGCGCAAAACCGCCGGCAACTGTTCCGCCAGGTCCTCGGCAATGAGACCCGGGCCGAACCGGCGGGCGCATTCGCCGTGCAACCAGGCGGCAGCGCATGCCGCCTCGAACGCGGGCATGCCCTGGGCCAGCAGGCCCACGCAGAAGCCCGCCAGGACGTCGCCCGCACCGGCGGTCGCAAGGTATGGCGGTGCGTTGTCGTTGATGGCCGCCCGCCCGTCCGGCGCCGCGATCACGCTGTCGGGCCCCTTCAGCAGCACCACCGCGCCGCTCTGTGCCGCCGCCGCGCGCGCCCGCTCCAGCTTGCTGCCCGCGGCGGAAAACAACCGCGCAAACTCGCCCTCGTGCGGGGTCAGGATGCAGGGTGCGGCGATCGCCTTGAACAACGTCGCCGGATGGCGCTGGAAGCTGGTCAGGGCATCGGCGTCCAGCACCGCGGCCTTGCCGCGACGCAGCGCGGCGCGCACGTTGGCGCGGGTGGTGGCACCGACACCGGCGCCGGGTCCCAGCAGAACGGCGTTGCGGCGGGGATCGGCGATCATGCGCGCGAAACCCTTGGCATCGCGCCAACCGGCGAGCATCACCGCCGTGAGCTGCGCCGCGTTCTCGGGCACCGCCGACGTCGGCGCGGCGACGGTGACCAGGCCGGCGCCGATGCGCAAGGCGGCCCGCGCGCCCAGTCGCGCCGCGCCGGAGGTCCCGCGCGGACCGCTCAGCACCACGGCATGGCCGCGCGCGTACTTGTGGCCCTCGGCTTGCGGGCGCGGGTAGTTCCGCTGCCACCGCGCCGGCCGGTTGTCCGTCGTGCCCGGGGCGATCTCGCTCAGTACGTTGTCGGGGATGCCGATATCGACCACCTTGAGGTCACCGCACAGGCGGCGACCCGGATAGAGGCGATGGCCCAGCTTGGGGCGAAAGAACGTCACCGTCATCGTCGCCGGCAAGACGAAGCCCAGCGCCTCGCCGCTGTCGCCGTGCACGCCGCTGGGCACGTCGACGGCGATGGCGATGCAGCCCTGGGCCTGCGCCGCCTGCAGGGTGCGCGCCGCGGCGCCGCCGACGGCGCGGGTCAGCCCGGCGCCGAACACCGCATCAACCACGAGCTCGGCGCCGTCGAGCACAGCCGGTTCCATGTCGGTCACCTTGCCGCGCCACTTCCTGGCCATGGCGGCCGCGTCGCCCTTGAGCCGGCCACAATCGCCCAGCAGGGCGACCCGCACCGGCGCTCCGGCCGCCTTCAGGTGGCGGGCAATGACGAAGCCGTCGCCGCCGTTGTTGCCCGGCCCGCACAGCACCGCGGTCGGGCGCGGCCCGAAGCGTTCCAGGATCGCCTTGGCGACGCCGCCGCCGGCCGCTTCCATCAGCGTCAGGCCGGCGATGCCCTGGGCCATCGCCGCCCGATCGGCGGCGTACATCTCGGCGACGCTGAGCAGCTCCATGACCGCCGGATCAGAAACCGGGCGGGCGACGGTCGATGGGCCGCGCCGCCTCGTAGGCCCTGGCGGCGCGCAGCACCAGGTCCTCGCGGAAGTTGGCGGCGACGATCTGCAGGCCGACCGGCAGGCCGTCCGGGGTGAAGCCGCAGGGAACGGAACAGGCCGGCTGCTGGGTCAGGTTGAAGGGGAAGGAGAACGGGGTCCAATCCGTCCAGAAGGTGTCGTCATCGGGCCGGCCCGGCGGCTTCAGCAGGCCGACGTCGAACGCCGGCACCGCCAGGGCCGGCGTGAGCAGCAGATCGTAGCGCTGGTGGAAGCGGCGCATGTGCAGGCACAGCTCGGTGCGCGCGGCCATCGCCGCGGTGTAGTCGAGGATCGACAGTTCGCAGCCTTCCTCGACGATCTGCGCGAGCTCGGGCTCCAGCTTCGCCTTCTCGGCCGGGGCCAGGCCGGCCATGGCGCCCGCGGCGCCGGCCCACCAGTGAGTCTTGAACATCGCCTTGGGGTTGTCGAAGCCGGGATCGCATGCTTCCACGGTGGCGCCCAGTTCCGCGAACGCCTGCGCTGCCGCATCGACCACGGCGAGGACCTCCGCATCGACGTCGGCGTAGCCGAGGTCGCGGCTGTAGGCGACTTTCAGCCCGGCAACGCCGCTCTCGAGATCTTGCGTGTAGTCGATGGCCTGATAGGGCAACGCCGTGCAGTCGCGGTCGTCTGGTTCCGCGATCACGGTCAGCATCAGCGCCGCATCGGCAACGGTGCGCGCCATCGGGCCGACGTGCGACAGCGTGCGCATGGCGCTTTCGGGATAGACCGGCACGCGGCCGAAGTTGGCCTTGATGCCGAACACGCCGGTGAAGCCGCATGGGATGCGGATCGAGCCGCCGCCGTCCGAGCCGATCGCCAGCGGCGCCATGCCGGCGGCCAGCGCCGCCGAGGCACCGCCTGAGGAGCCGCCGGGCGTCTTTGCCAGGTCCCAGGGATTGCGCGTGATCCCGGTCAGGGCGCAGTCGGTGATGCCCTTCCAGCCCAGCTCCGGCGTCGTCGTCTTGCCGACCAGCACCGCGCCGTGCTCGCGCAGCCTGGCGACGCACGGCGCGTCCTCGTCCCACGGTCCGGCCGGATCCACGGTGAGCGAGCCCTTCAGCGTAGGCCAGTCCTTGGTCAGGACCAGGTCCTTGATCGACACGGGCACCCCGTCGAGGCGTCCTTTCGGCTCGCCACGGGCCCAGCGCTGCTCGGCGGCACGTGCCTCCTCGAGGGCGCTGTCGGCGGCGATCAGGTTGAAGGCGTTGATGTCCGCGTTCTTCGCCTCGATGCGGGCAAGCACCGCCTGCGTCGCCTCCACCGGCGACAGGGTCTTTTGACGGTAGCCCTCGAGCAAATCTTGGGCGCTGGCATAGATCAGGTCGTCCGACACGGCTCTTCCCCCTCCTGCGTCGCCCGTCCGGCAAACGGGTCGCCATCATTGTGACCGGCGCCGCCGCGCGCCGGCAACCGCTTGTGCGGCGCGCCGACAATGGCGCCGCCTGACGCTGCCGTGGCTGCCTAGTCGACGGGGTGCCAGGCCGCGACCTGGGCGCCGATTTCGTCCCTTTGCTCGACGCTGAGACGACCGCGCAGCTGATCGAAATGCCAGGCGGCGAGATCCGGCTTCTGCAACGCCCCCAGGCTGGCCCAGAAGAACGCCTTGGCGTCGTCCTGCGGCACGCCTTCGCCGAGCAGATAAAGGCGGGCGAGGAACAGCTGCGATTCGGCATGCCCGCTGCTGGCGGCGACACCGAAATGATAGGCCGCCCTGGGCAGGTCCCGGGCCACACCCTGGCCGTTGTAGTAGACGAAGCCCAGGTTGTGCTGCGCCTTGTCGAGGCCGTCGGCGGCGGCTTCGCCGAACAGCCTGGCCGCCGTGGCGCGGTCCTCGGGAACGCCGCGCCCGAAGTAATACAGGTAGGCCAGGTTGCGCTTGGCCTTGGCGCTACCCTGGTCGGCCGACTGGCGGTACCAGTGGACCGCGCGATCGAAGTTGCGGATGACGCCGCGGCCCTCGGTGTACATGCGGCCCAGGTAGCGTTGTGCCTTGGCATTGCCGTTACCGGCGGCACGCCGATACCAGCGGAACGCGGCGCCGTCGTCTTTCGCCGTGCCCTTGCCCTCTTCGTGATAGATGCCGACCAGCCGCTGCGCGTCGGCGTGCTCCTGTTCGGCGGCGAGCATGAACCAGCGCAAGGCTTCGTCCGGATCCTCTTTGACCCCCTGCCCGGCATCGTACAGCCGCCCCAGCCAGTACTGTGCCTCGGCATCGCCGCCATTGGCCGGTTCAAGGAACTCACGGTGCGCCGTGCGGTAGTTCTGCTCCTGGTAGGCCTCCAGGCCCACGGCCAGGTCGGCGTGCCCGCCCTGCGGCAACAGGAGCACGACCGAGAGCAACAGGGCGGGGATGGAATGTCGAACCAACTGCATGCCGAGGCGACGACGCTGACCTTGCCGGCACCATAGCCGGTTAAGCGCCGCGTGACACGACCTCCCGCGTGCCGGCCGCAACTTCGCCGTTCGCATCATCGCGGCGAATATGCAATATCGCATGCCATGGCACGCATCGCCCTCGCACTCCTGGCGCTGACGCTCTGCGCCGGTGGCTGCAGCAACGAGCCGCTGCTGCGCGACTTCTACTGGGGCAAGTCGGTATTGCAACCGCAGGCGACCCCCGGGCCGACCCCCCGCGACCGGGACGGCAACGCCATCATCGAGGACGACCGCAGCGTAAAGGAGCCCGACGTTGATGCCCAATCGCAGTAGCGGGAACACACAGGACATCGTGCAATGACCATCGAACAGCTGAATGCCCTGCTCGACCTGTTCCGCCGGCAGCCGCCGGAGCAGTCGCCGACCGTCGCCGAGCTGCGTGCCGGCATGGCCCGGGTCGCCGACTTCCTGCCGACCCCCGGCGATGCCCGGGTAACCGCTGTCGAGGCGGGTGGCGTGCCGGGAGAATGGGTCCGGGCGCCCAACGCCCGCGACGACAAGGTCGTGCTCTATTTCCATGGCGGCGGCTATGTCATGGGCAGCCCGGACACCCATCGCACGCTGGTCTACGGCCTGTCCCGGGCGGCGGCGGCGAGTTGTCTGTCGCTGGACTACCGGCTGGCGCCCGAACACCCCTATCCGGCCGCCGTCGACGATGCCGTCGCCGCCTACGACTGGCTGCTGGCCCAGGGACGCAAGCCGGGCGACGTCGTCCTGGCCGGCGACTCGGCCGGGGGCGGCCTGGTGCTGGCGACCCTGCTGCAACTGCGCGAGAACGGTACGCCCCTGCCTGCCGCCGGGATCTGCCTGTCGCCCTGGACCGACATGGAAGGCAGCGGCGCCAGCATGGAGCGCAACGCCGCGCTCGACCCGCTGGTGCAGCGCGAGGGGCTGCTGCATCTGGCCCGGCTCTACCTCGACGGGACCGACCCGCGCACACCCAAAGCGTCGCCGATCCACGCCGACCTGTCGGGCCTGCCGCCGCTGCTGGTGCTGGCCGGCAGCGACGAGACCCTGCTCGATGACGCCATCCGGCTGGCCGAACGGGCCGGCGCCGCCGGCGTCGACGTCGCCTGCGAGGAATGGCCGAAGATGTTCCACGTCTGGCCGCTGTTCGCACCGATGCTGAGCGAGGGCGATGAGGCGATCGCGCGGATGGGAGAATTCGTGCGGGCACGGACGGACTGACGCCGATTACGCTCTACAGAAAATAGTCTGTTTGCCGCCATCTTTGCTCGTTGGCGGGCCTTGCCTACGCACGACCAGACAAAGGCAGTGTCGCTGGAGCTGGGCTTCGCTGTCCCTCCGAACGGTTGCGGTTCTGGTGGATGTCCCGTTCCGATTGATTGCCCCTGGACCGCGTCTCAGGGCTCCAGGGATCGCCGGGAATGGCCGATGGGGTGTGAGCGGGTCACCGGCTCTAGCGATTGCCCCTCCTTCAAGGATCGTCGCCGACGATTGTCCGCACAGCAAACTGGTCGGCAGCCGACGTCATTGCCCTCGTGACTTTACCGTTCGACCAACTGACTCGGTGGAGATTCAGTCAGCCACTCGCAGCACATCGTATGGGGATCTTCCTGGCAATAGAGTATCTTCCGGACATATGGGGCCACCCGGCCTGCGTTTGTAGTTGATTACATGCCTGCGTTCGTCGGCAACAATTTCGCCATTATCTCGATCAATTATCAGAGTACCAAGTGTACGCAGAGCACCATACGAGCGCTCCCTATAGATCTCATAATTTGAACGTACGTATCGAGCTGAAAGCTCATCTACTGGCCAAGTAGCCACGCATGCTGCCTCGAATTCTTGTGGCCTCTTCCCCCATTTCTGAAACTCCCTTCTGTAGGCAATTTCGAATAGCGTACAGTTAGGGTGCCCGATTTCTTCGAGAGTAAATCGATAAATACCCGGACGATTCACAAGGTATCTGCGATAATCGTTTAAGCCATCTTGATACATGTCGATGAAAACATCGTGTGGAACGACTGCTTCAATGAACTTGTACCGCGGCACACTGTCTCCCCAAATACCCCCGGTTAGCCAGTGTTTGCAGTTCGCCCCGCATCCCCTGACTTCTTCATTGCCAATTGCTTCCCCGTGCTCGACAAAGCCTTCGACCGGCTCAATGTCCCGATACATCTTCAGGCCATTGTGCTCATCACATAACCCGAGAAACTCGTTCGGCGCTGGTACACACGCCGAAAGCAGAACTACTGACAACGCACCTGCAATTGGCGCCCCTACGCTCGCGCCGTTTCTAACCAGTTTATTCCAAACCCAAAAACGCAAAGAATTCTCTCGGATTTCTCTTTCACCAAAGGCCTTGCGTTTGCCCACCTTCAATCGACCCTCTCGGTCGCCGAAGAACGCACAGGCTAACAGCGTGAAACGAGTTGAGGAAATCTCACTCGGTGTACGGGCGAAACACGGATACCGCATTGGCCCTCAGGCCGCCGGGTGAATTCTCCTCGTCCCGTACAGCGCCTCGTTGATCTATCGCGCCCGCCGCTGCTTGGCCTCGTCCCGCCAGTAGTCGGGCTCGGCCATCAAATTATTGAGCTCCTCGACTAGGCCACGGCAACCCCTTCGACGCTCACATCCGCTGTCTTGCAACGCCGCCCGCCTGCAGCGTCGGCAAGCTCAGTTCATCGGGCGCGTGTCGGATCAGCGACTTCAGGGTGATCGACTGCAGCGTCGCCCGGGTCAGGTCGTCGATCTCGGTGCGCACCGCCTCGAGCGCCGCCGACACCGGGGTCGACAGGTTCGCGCCGGCACCGTGGAAGCCGTCGTCGGCGTCGAACGGCTTGAACGGTTCGATCACGTCCCATAGCGTGGTGCGGTTGGGCGGCACGTTCAGGCGGTAGCCGCCACCGGCCCCGCGCACCGAGCGGATCATGCCGAGCCGCACGAGCTGGCGCATCACCTTGGACAGGTGGTGGGTCGAGATGTCGTAGCGGCCGGCGATGTCGGCCGTCGACAGCTGCCGGTCGGGTTCGCGGGCCAGCTCGAGCACGGCGTAGAGGGCGAACAGGGTCGATTTCTGCAGACGCACCTGACCCGCTCCCTCAGTCCAGCCGTTTCTCGAGCTCGATGTAGGGGCCCGCGGTCATCCCGTGGGCGCGGAAGAACGCCAGGTTCAAGGTATCGCTGCGCGATACCATCGTCCGCACCGTGTCGACCCCGGTGGCGCGGAAGCGCCCGGCGATCTCCTCCAGGAGCCGGCTGCCGATGCCGTGCTCGCGCAGGTCGGCGGCGACGTTGACCGCGAACACCCAGCCGCACGGCGGCGAGCCGAACTCCCAGACCCGGGTCTCGCCGACGATGAAGCCGGCGATGCGCTCGCCGGTCTCGGCGATCAGGAAGAACCGGTTCGGCCGCGGGTCGACGACATAGCGGGCAAAGACGTCGGCCCAGTAGTCGGGCTTGGCCAGGCCGGTGGCCTCGGCATCGAGCCGTTCCGTGACGACCTGGTCGGCCGGGGTGGCGTCGCGGATGGTGATGGCGGGCGCGGCGGATGACATGGCTGAAGCTCAGTCGGGAATGACGGCGGTGGCTTCGAGTTCGATCATGCCGGGCGAATCTAGCAGATCGCTCACGAAGATCATGCTCATCGCCGGATAGTGCCGCCCCATGAGCCGGCGCCACACCGCGCCCAGCTCGCGCCGGGCCGCCAGATAGGCGGCTTTGTCGGTGCAGAAGGCGGTAACCCGGCAGACGTGTTCCGCTTCGCCCCCGGCGACCGCCAGCACGTCGAGGATGTTGCGCAGCGCCTGCTCGAACTGCGGGACCAGCTCTGCGCTGGCAAAACGTCGCTGCGCGTCCCAGCCAACCTGTCCGGCCAGGAAGATGAGGCGGCCCGGCCGCGTCTCCATACCGTTGGCGTAGCCGATCGGCGGGTCCCAGCCTTCGGGCAGCAGCGGACTGTTGTGCATCTTTCGCCTCCTGCGACAAAACGTCCCTTTGACGCTTTAATTGGTATTCTAGTACGATTTTGCTGTCTTGAACAAGACGGGAGGTATGGCGATGCAATCTGCGCCCCTGGCACCCCGGCAACCGGCCGGCCCCGATGCCCCTCCCCTGGCCGCGCCGCAAGCCCGGCCCATCCCTCAGTCCACCGGCCAGGGCCGCCCCCGCGACGCTGCTCCGGCCGGTCGCGCCAGCAGGAGACCTCTGCCATGAGCGTTGCCGACATCGTCGAGCGTTGCCAGACGCTGTTCGACGATCTCTCCTTCACCGCCGCCCGTGACTGGAAGGCGGCCGAGCCGGACCGCAAGGTGATCGGCTATATGCCGGTCTACGTCCCGCGCGAGATCATCCACGCCGCCGGCATGCTGCCGCTGGGGATCCTCGGCGGCGGCGACCAGCTCGAGGTGATCCACGGCGATGCCTATTACCAGAGCTACATCTGCCGCATCCCGCGCTCGACCGTCGAACTGGGCCTGACCGGCCGGCTGGACTTCGTCGACGGCATGCTGTTCCCCAGCATCTGCGACGTCATCCGCAACCTGTCGGGCATGTGGCAGCTCATGTTCGCCGACAAGTACGTGCGCTACTTCGACGTGCCGCAGAACTACGAGGACGCGGTCGGCGGCAGCTACTACGAGGCCGAGCTCAAGCTGCTGCGCGACGAGCTGGCCGAGCTGGCGGGGCGGGAGATCAGCGACGACGACATCCGCGCCTCGATCGCCGTCTACAACGAGAACCGCCGGGCGATCGAGGAGCTCTACGCCCTGCGCGCCGCGCAGCCCTGGCTGGCGCCGACCTCGGAGGTCTACCTGGTGGTGCGCGCCGGCATGGTCCTGCCGGTCGAAGAGCATACCCGGCTGGTGCGCGAGTACCTGGCCGCGGCGCCGCAGGCCGAGCGGCCGATGCGCGACAACTGCCGGGTGGTGCTCAACGGCACGTTCTGCGAGCAGCCGCCGCTGGGCCTGATCCGCTCGATCGAGATGGCCGGCTGCTATGTCGTCGACGACGACTTCATGCTGGTCACCCGCTGGCTGCTGCAGGACGTCGCGACCGACGGCGATCCGATCGCCGCCCTGTCGTCCGCCTTCCTGCACCATTCCGCGGCGACCTCCGCCAAGTACGAGCCCTGCCGCGAGGATAAGGGCAAGGCGCTGCTGGAATCGGTTCGCCGCAACAAGGCCGAAGGGGTGATCTTCGCGGCGCCCAGCTTCTGCGACCCGGCCCTGCTGGAGCGGCCGATGCTGCAGGACGCGCTGTCCGCCCGCGATGTCCCCTTCACTGCCTTCAAGTATGCGGAGAACACCGGCCAGCTGCAGGCGATCCGAGAACAGGCCGGCACCTTCGCCGATTCCCTCAAGCTGTGGAGCGCATGATGAGCACGCAACCGGCAACCGAGATCATCAAGGAAGCTTCGATGCTGAAGCAGAAGGAGATGATCAACGGCAACTTCCAGGCCCTGGCCGAAGCCGAGGCGCGCGGCGACAAGGTCTCCTACACCTTCGTGCCGGGCAACCTGAACGAACTGCTGATGTGCTTCGACTTCGTGCGCAACCTGCCGGAGATCAACGCTCTGCAGAACGGCCTGCGCAAGAAGAGCGGCCGCTTCATCCAGGAGGCCGAGCGCAACGGCCAGTCCGAGGACGTCTGCACCTACGTGAAGTCGGACCTGGGCATGATCATGCAGGGCAACATTGGCCCGACCGGCGACAAGTTGCCCGATCCCGACGTGCTGTTGTTGTCCTACACCGGCTGCTTCACCTTCATGAAGTGGTTCGAGCTGGTCCGCCAGCGCTTCGACTGCGAGACGGTGATGCTGCACGTGCCTTACCAGGCCGAGGGCAAGATCACCGAGAACATGCGCCAGTACGTGGTCAAGCAGTTGAAGGAGGACGTGATCCCGACGCTGGAGCGGGTCTCCGGCGTCAAGTTCGACATCGACCGCCTGCGCGGCTACCTGAAGGAATCCGCCAAGGCCGAGGAGAACCACGTCGCGGTGCTGAAGTCGGCGCGCAACCGGCCCTCGCCGATCGACGCCTACTTCGGCGGCGTGTTCTACATCGGCCCGATCTTCACCGCCTTCCGCGGCACCGAGGGCGCGACCGAGTACTACGAGCTGCTGCGCGACGAGGTGCAGGCCCGCATCGATGCCGGCCAGGGCCCGATCACGCCGGAAGGCAATTTCGGCGACGAGCGGTTCCGTGTCGTCGTCGAAGGCACGCCCAACTGGACCAGCTTCCGCGACTTCTGGAAGATGTTCTACGACGAGGGCGCCGTCGCCGTCGCCAGCACCTACACCAAGGTGGGCGGGGTCTACGACTTCGGCTTCCGCCACGACCCGGACAACCCGCTCGAGACGCTCGCCGACTATTGCCTCGGTTGCTACACCAACCTGAGCCTGCCGGCGCGGATCCAGATGATCTGCGACTACATGGAGGAGTACGAGGCGGACGGCCTGCTGATCAACTCGGTGAAGAGCTGCAACAGCTTCTCCGCCGGCCAGCTGATGATCCTGCGCGAGGTCGAGCGCCGCACCGGCAAACCCGGCGGCTTCATCGAGACCGACCTGGTCGACCCCCGCTACTTCTCCCCCGCCAATGTGAAGAACCGGCTGGAGAGCTACTTCCAGATGCTGTCGCAGAAGCGCGCCCAGGCGGCGTAGGAGACTTGGTCATGCGACAGCCCACCCCCAGCCACCAGGAAATCCCGGCGCAAGCCGGGATCCAGTCTTGCTTCCGCACCAGTGGATGCCGGCTTTCGCCGGCATTTCAAGGTGCTTCGGATTGGCTACAAACGCTGTAACGGGGATTCGGAACATGCGTTGCTACATCGGCATCGACCTCGGCTCCACCACCACCAAGGCGGTGGTGCTGGACGACAACCGCGAGATGCTCGGCCGCGGCATCACCAACTCGCGCTCCAACTACGACGTGGCGGCGGCGATCGCCAAGCAGGAGGCGCTGATCGACACCCGCTTCCGCCTGCTGCGCCGCGGCCTGGAAGGGGTGCCGGCGGTCGGCGCCGACCTCGAGGATTTCCTCGTCCAGCTCGATCGCGACTTCCGGCTCGAGCAGTTCCTGGAGGACCTGGAGGACCTGCGCCGGACCTGCCTGGAGAACGCCAGCGAGGAACGCTTCGGGGCCGAGACCAAGGCCCTGCGGACCGCCCTGGAGGAGCTTTTCGTCACCATGTACGACGAGGCGCCGTCGCTGTTCGCGCCCGGCGCCAAGCGCAAGTCGGACTTCTTCCGCGACATCGCCGGCTCGCGCTACCACGCCGTCGGCGAGGACATCGCCCAGGCGGCCGGCGTGACCTTCGACCATCTGCTGAACGTCTACGACCGCTCCATCATCGACGTCGAGAACCGCCCGTCGGCCGAGGCCGAGAGCACCAAGCTGCTGCGCGCGCTCGAGCGCACCATCGCCGCCTTCCCCGGCCTGGCCGACCAGGCGGCGGCGGTGCGGGCGCCGGTCGAGGACGTGCTCGGCCTGGAGCTCGAGGAAACCTACGTCGTCGGTACCGGCTACGGCCGTGCCCGCCTGCCCTTCTCCAAGGAGCACATCCGTTCCGAGATCCTCTGCCATGGCCTCGGCGCGCACGTGATGTACCCCAACACCGCCACCGTACTCGACATCGGCGGCCAGGACACCAAGGCGATCCAGGTCGACCCCGACGGCATCGTCGAGAACTTCCAGATGAACGACCGCTGTGCCGCCGGCTGTGGCCGCTATCTCGGCTACATCGCCGACGAGATGAACGTCGGCCTGCACGAGCTCGGACCGATGGCGATGCAGGCGACCCGGCAGGTGCGCATCAACTCGACCTGCACCGTGTTCGCCGGCGCCGAGCTGCGCGACCGGCTGTCCCTGGGCGAAAAGCGCGAGGACATCCTGGCCGGCCTGCACCGGGCGATCATCCTCAGGGCGATGTCGCTGCTGTCGCGCTCCGGCGGCGTCCGCGACGAGTTCACCTTCACCGGCGGGGTGGCCAACAACGAGGCCGCCGTCGCCGCCCTGAAGCTGTTGATCGAGGAAAACTACGGCGACACCACCATCAACATCGACCCGGACTCGATCTACACCGGCGCCCTGGGCGCCGCCACCTTTGCGCATCGGGCAGTGGAGCACTGACATGCTGTACACCGCAGGCATCGACATCGGCACCGGCGCGGTCAAGACCGTGCTGTTCGCCCACGACGACAACGCCGACGCCGGCGCTGACGGCGAGTGGGTCGGCCGCCGCCTGGAACGCATCCGCCGGCGCGACCCCAACGAGCTCGCCCGCCGCGGCTTCGAAGAGATGCTGGAGGAGCGTGGCATCGCCGCCGACGACGTCGCCTACGTCGCCACCACCGGCGAAGGCGAGAACGTCGAGTTCCGCACCGGTCATTTCTATTCCATGACCACGCATGCCCGCGGCGCGATCTTTCTCGAGCCCGCGGCCCGAGCGGTGCTCGACGTCGGCGCCCTGCACGGCCGTGCCATCGCCATCGACGAGCGCGGCAAGGTGCTGTCCTACAAGATGACCAGTCAGTGCGCGTCGGGCACCGGCCAGTTCCTGGAGAACATCGCCCGCTACCTGGGCGTCGCCCTGGAAGAGGTCGGCGAGCTGTCCTGCCGGGCGCAGGCGCCGGAGACGGTCAGCGGCATCTGCGCGGTGCTGGCCGAGACCGACGTCATCAACATGGTCAGCCGCGGCATCGCCACCGAGGACATCCTCAAGGGCATCCATGTCTCCATGGCCGGCCGCCTGATCAAGCTGCTGAAGGCCACCCGGGTCAAGGAAGGCACCGTGCTGATGACCGGCGGCCTGGCCGGCGACGACGGCCTGCTCAAGGCCATGCGCGAGGCCATGGTCGAGCAGAAGGTCGACCTGGAGCTGGCCAGCAGCCCCGACTCGATCTACGCCGGCGCCATCGGCGCGGCGATCTGGGGCGCCTTCCGCCACCGCAAGCTGGCGGCGCTGGAGGATCTGGCGGCGGCGTCTTGATAACGTCGGCGGTGTCGTCGCCCCGTCGACCCGTCGACCTCGCATTGACCAGCGGACCGCATGATCCGCTGACGTCCCGACGCGGCAAGAGCGGCGTGCGCAGCGTCGCCGTCGGTGTATGCTTGTCGTCGCAGGCGCGGGCCGAACGACGTGATGCGACGAACGATGATGCACCGGGACGAGCAACAGCGCCGCTTGCGGATCGCGGCCCTGCTGTTCGCCGGCATCGCCGCTTTCTTCACGCCGTCTGTGCCTCGCGCCGAGCAGCCCGACCTGCAGGAATTGCGGCAGCGCTGCGAAGCTGCCCGGCACGAGGACGCTTCGAAGCGGCCGGGCAATGTCCATACTTCGGGCGACCTCGATCTGGGAAAGCTGGCCAAACGCGCTCGGTTAAGAGGCAAGACGCTCCGAACAGCCAGCGGCGATGAGATTCGTCTCTTCGGCATCGACAACCCGCGTACCGAGCTCGGCCTGACCAGGTTCGAAGCCGACGACGGCGCGCCCGTCGGAGGCCTGCTGGTTCTCGATCGGGAGCTTCGCCTCGACGGCGCCGTGATCGGTGGTGACGTCGTGTTTGCGCCAGAGCGCATGCCCGACGGCAGCGTCATGGTTCCCGTCGCTTTGCGGCGGATCACCTTGAGGAACACCCTGGTCTGCGGCCAACTGCGTCTGACGGGTGTACGTACCCAGGCCGGCGCAAGCTTCAGCGGCAGCACCTTCCTCGGCGGTGTGAGCATCGAGAACGGACGCTTCGCCGGCAGCATGGTGTTCGGCGACGTAGCCTTTGCCGCGCGGCAAGGCACAACCTCGGCCAATGACGTGCCCGAGCCAGCCTTCAAGATTTCCCGCAGCGAGTTCCGAGACGCCCTCACCCTGCATTGCCTCACCCCGCTCGGTGCGGGCGACGACGCCTCGGGTCGCGTCGAGCTCAGCCACAGCAAGGTCGGCGGCGACCTGCTGATGGGCGCGATCGCCTGCGCAGACACACGACCGGAGATACCGGCACTGGGCACGGTGCTGCTGAACAACTCGCGCTTCACCGGGAAACGGCTCCGGATTGAACGACTGGACGTCCGGCAACGGCTGCATGCCGCCAATGCCGTGTTCACGACGCCATTGTTTTTGGGTGGTTCACGTCTGGCCAAGGCCGAGTTCAACAATGCCGTCTTCGAGAAAGGCGCGCGGTTCACGGGCCACCTGTCCCCGGGCTGGAAGAACGCCGAGTTCAACCTCGCCTCGTTCGGCAAGGCGGACCTGGTTTTTGCCGATCTGCCCATCACCGAGCGAGCCGGATTCACGGATGTGAGTTTTGCCGGCCCGGTTGAAGTGACGGACGTCGCCTGGCAGCTGGCGGATTTCCGGGAAGCCGTTTTCGAGGACACGCTGGCAATCCACGTCTCCGAAATCGACAGAGCGGACTTCGCCGGCGCGCGCTTCCGCCAAGCGGTTCTGATGCGCTCCAACCGCTTCGGTGACGCCAGCGTCGCTGCAACAGGCCGCGCTACCGCAGCCGATGCACTCGATCTTTCGCGCGCGCACTTTGCACGCGGACTGGACCTCTTCGGCAGCGACTTCGGCGGACCGGTCATCCTGGCGCAGATCTCGGTCAATGCCCAGGACCTGCTGTTCACCTGGAAACAGCTACGCGGCCTGGGACGGGCCGCTGACGACGAGAGCCTCTATCGTCTGCTGCAGACCAGCCTGCGGGCGCGCGGCGACCTCGCCGGCGCAAACGAGGCGCTCTATCTGCAGCTACGGGCGGCGAAGGATGGCGCCGGCGAGGCGCCGGCACTTGCCGGCATCCCCGAGCCGACCCTCCTCGACACTGCGCACGATACTGTTGTTGCCTGCCGCGGCGGACATGTCGGGGCGTGCCTCTGGGGATACGGGGTGCGCCCGCTTCGCGTGGCGTTCTGGCTTGCCGTGTTGACGGGCATCACCATCCTCGTTCTGCTGCTGCCGTCCTTTGTCACGGCGTTCCTGGATCGCGGCCCCGACCTGCGCTTCCAGCCCGGCCAGCTTCCCCTGTCGCCGCGTCCGTCGAGTTGGAGCTGGCAACGGGTGCGCCAGGGCATCTCCGGGCAAGCTCGTGTCCTCAGCGCGGTTTTCGCAGGCCTTCAGATCGCCACCGGCGTCGGCGTGGTCCGGGCCGTCGCCATCGTCGACCCGGGCAGCCCGCAGGTCTGGGCACTGTGGATTCTGCGGGTCGCCGGTATGATTGCCCTGGGTGCGCTGGTGTTGTCGATCGGCCAGTCGGTGCCGGTGGTTGGCGACCTTTTGTCATTCATCTTGCCGGGATAAGCACATGCGCAACATAAGCCACGCAATTTTCGGCGCAGTCGCCCTTGCGGGACTGAGCACCACGCCGGCGGTATCGCAGGACCTCACCGTAGGCCTCTTGCTGCCGCTGACGGGACCGTTCGCAGCAATTCCCGCAACTTTTGGCAACGAGGGGCCGGCGAGCGCACTCCGAGACATATTTGCGCGACAAGGCCTCGAGGCGACGATTGTGCTCCAGGATACGGAAAGCAATCCACGGCTCGCCGTCGCACGCTATCAGGCGCTCGTCGCAACAGAGCGTCCGCAATTGGTGATCGGGCCGCTCTCCGCGACCGCGACCATCGCCATTGCCCGGCTCGCCGACGATACGCCGACCTTCTCGTTGGCAAGCCTGCCGTCAACGGATGTCGAGGCCCGGCTCCGGGATTTCCCCAATCTGATCGCCTTCGGCAGTATACCGGACCTGCAGCTGGACATCGTCAGGGACGGCCTACGCGACGGCAGTCTGCCGCGGGCGTCGCGGCGCGCCCTGGTGCTCGGTAGGGGCGCTGCAGACAGCCTGGCGAGCGCCCTTGACAGGGACTATGAGCTGATCCGGCCGGCGCAGTTCAACCCAGAAGAGCTTGCGAGCCAGGTACGACGCGTCGACATGATCGCCGGCGCCGTTGGCCCACGTACGACACAGGAGGTGCGCCGCACCATTCTGGCGACCGGAGCAAGAGCGGAAACGATCGTGTTCTCTCCGCCACCGGCAGTCACGCGCTTCGCCCTCGCCGGCCGGCTGGCGGCACAGGCCTGGCAACGAAGCGGCGGGCGTTCGCCCGGCGCCGTGCTGGCCGCGGCGCGCACCAGCGATCGCTACGATGCCGACAGGGGCACGATGGAGCTGTTCTGGTCGATCCTAATGCTCAATAGCAGTGCGGCAACGCAGGAGCGCAATCGTGACGCCAACCAAAGCGATGACAAGCGCGCCGGCGACCGAGGCACAGGCGAAACGACGAGCACGACGACTTCGACATGTTCGTGCAAGAACGCCAACGACGAGATGGTCAACTGCAGCGACTGCGCCTCCAATCAGACTTGCGAGCGGAAGAACGAAGGCACGAACGACTGCACCGCGGAATGCAAGGCCAGCTGACCGGGGGACGCCTCGGCCGATCCGTTTGACCAGGGCGAGCCGCGGCGACGGCGCGAAGGCACGGTAAATCCGAAGTCGGCGAAGTCGGTGCGGGCCATGCGGCGGCCTCCTGAGGGCGGCGCCAGGTCCGCCGGACCGGGCGCCGGACGATTTCCTCAGGCAGCCTTGATTTCGTCCAGGTACTTCTGCACGGCGTCGCCCAGGCTCTGCGACTGCCTGGTCAACTGGCCAATCGCGCCCAGTACCTCCTGCACGGAACGACTGGTGTCATCGGCGCCCGTGGTCACGCTGACGATCGTCTTGCTGACGTCCTGGGTGCCGTCGGCGGCGTTCTGCGCATTGCCGCCGATCTCGCGCGTGGCCGCGCCCTGCTGCTGCACGGCGGAGCTGATCGAGCCGGCGATTTCGTTGACCTGATTGATGGTTTCCGTGATCCCGCCGATCACCTCGACCGCCTCGTCGGTGGCGGACTGCATGCCACTGATCTGACTGGAGATCTCCTCGGTCGCCTTGCTGGTCTGGTTGGCCAGGCTCTTGACCTCGGAGGCGACCACGGCGAAGCCCTTGCCGGCGTCGCCGGCGCGGGCCGCCTCGATCGTGGCATTGAGCGCCAGGAGGTTGGTCTGTTCGGCGATGTCGTTGATCAGGCTGATGACCTCGCCGATCTTCTGCCCCGCCGATGACAGCCCCTGCACCGCCTCGTTGGCTTTCTGCGCCTCGCTCACCGCCCGTTCGGAGACCTCCGAGGAGGTCGATACCTGGCGGCCGATCTCCTGAACCGATGCGTCCAGTTCCTCGGTCGCGGCGGAGATCGACTGCACGTTGCTGGCCGACTCCTCCGATGCCGCGGCCACTGCATCGGCCTGATCCTTGGTGCGGTCGGCGATCGACGAAATGCTGTTGGCGGTAGCAGTGAGCTGTTGCGTGGCTGCCGCCACTTCCTCCAGCATCGAGCCGACCTGGGTATCGAACGCATGGTTGAGCTGCTCGATGCGGCCCGCGCGTTCGCGTTCGGCAACGCTCTTGGCATCTGCCTACTTCTGCATCTCCTGGTTCTCGATCAGCTTGCCGCGGAAGGTCTCCAGCGAGGTGGCAACCATGCCGATTTCGTCCTGCGCATGGACCCGCACCGAAACCTCGGTGTGACCGGCGGTCAGCGGCAGATCCTGCTCGGCAATGCCCTCGATCTCGGTGCCGATCTGCTGCAACTGCACGACGGCGAGGCCGACGATGGCGATCAGCGACAACAAGCACACCCCGACGACGGCATAGACCTTGGTGCCAGTTCGCCAGTTCTTCAATATCAGCAGCATATTGGTTTCTCCTCTGGCGCAACCGGAATCGGTCTCGGCGGTCGACAACAGGCTAAGGGGAGACGGCTCGTGGTTGTCCGACACGGCGACGACTGGTCAAGGAGATGCCGGGGAGCGCGTCCGGCATCCGCACCGTTGGACGCGGCGAAATCATGCCGCAATGGTTGTGTTTGAATTAACCTGGCGGGCGCAGGAAAACCACGCTCATATTACGGTTTCTCAGTTTAGAAATTGCGCAAATAAATGTGGCAACGGGAGGCGCCAACGGCAGGCGCGACGACTGTTTCGCCCTCGGACGATATGCCGTTCCGTCTGGCGGGAACGGCCTCAACCTACCTGCTTGACCAACGCAATCCGCTGCGAGGGCTCGAAGCCGCGACGATAGAGGAACCTCAGCAGGTCGAAGTTGTCGCGGCCGACGCGGGTCTCCAGGGACTCCACCTGCAGCGCCGACAGGTTCACGAACAGCTGCGACATCAGGGCCGCGCCGACGCCCTTGCCGCTCCACTCCGGGGCCACGTCGATGGTGTCCAGCACGGCAACCGCCTCGGTGCGGCCGAAGTCGCCAAAGTCGATGCGGGCCATGAGGAAGCCGGCGATCTGGCCGTCGATTTCGGCCGCCAGCGAAACCCGCACCGCCGAATCCAGCAGCGCTTCGTCCAGTTTCGCCTGCATGTAGCCGGCGCGTTCGCGGCCGGCATTGCGCTTGTCGACGCGGATCACGCCGGCGAGGTCGTCCGGGCCCAGCGAGCGCACGGTGACGTCGTCGCGCGACAGCCGGGCGAAGTCCTCCCGCCCCTCGCCGCTGTAATCCGTCTCGCCGGCCTCGTCGACGTCGTCCTCCGCCTCGGCCAGGCGGGCGTCGACGGCCCGCCGTTCAGCTACGATCGCCGCCGCCACATCGCAGTCGATGACGTGCCAGGGTCCCTTGCGGAACCCCAACCCGGCGAAGAAGTGGGCCAGCTCGCTGTCGCTCCAGTTGATCTCCGTCTGCAGCGTGGCGATGCCGCGTCGCCGCATGGCCTCCTCCAGCGCCGCGAGCAGGCGGTGGCCGAGGCCGTGGTGCTGGGCGTCGGCGGCGACATCGATCACCTCCAGCAGTACGGCGTTCTCGGCCTGGCCGAACTCGCCGGCCAGGACCCGGGTCAGCACCATGCCGGCAAGGGCATCTTCGCCGTCGATGCCGTATTGCAGATGCGCCTCGGGCGCGCGCAGCGCGGCCGCCAGCCGCTTCTCGAAGTACCCCTGGCGGCGATGTCCCGACACCGCGGCATCGAGCGCCACCGCGGGTGCCAGGTCGTCCGGGGTCAGCGGCCGTACGCTCAGCTCTCCAGCCACCGTCGTTCCTCCCTTGGCTAGGGCCGGCCCAGAAACAGGCCGACAGATCATCAGGCCGACAGATAGGACATGGCCATGTCCGCATCCTGGTCGGGTTCCAGCAGGTCCGGCAGGACCGGCAACAGGCCGAGCTCTTCCTTCTGCACATGGGCAATCTGCCGTTCGGCCAGCTCCCCGGCCTGACGGCGGAAGTCGGCCCAGCTCGCATCGTCCCAGTCCGCGCCCGCCGCGGCGTCGAGCAGCGCCAGCAGCGACGTCGCCACGTCGCGGATGGCGTCGTGCTCCTCGCCAAGCACGGCGGCGATGTCGCCTTCTCCGGCGTCGTCCAGCAGCGGGAACAACAGGCTTTCCTCGAACGCAAAATGACGTTGTAAGTCTTCCTGCAGTTTCGCCCGCAAATCGCTGATTAAACTGGAGAAAGCGGCGTCCGATGCATCCGGCGCGCGGCGCGCGCGACAGGCCGCTTCGAGGCGGTTCATGACGGCCAGCGTGGCCACATGCTCATCATGCATCATGCGCCCGACTTGACTGTCCATGCCTCGATTCCCATAATCGTATTCAAGTACTATTTTACTATTTTATGTCCCGGAGCGCAAGCTTTCCACGCCCCGCCCGCCACAGAAAACCGCTGGTGTAGGCGACATAGGCCACGAACGCCGCCGCCCCGCAGATCCCGGCCAGGGCGCCGACGCGGACCAACCAAGCCGCCTCCAGCGACAGACCGGCGAAAATAGCGACCTGCATGACGAGATGGCAGCCAAGGTGCAGCGCGCGCGGCCGCGTCGCGGTCAGTTCCGACAGCAAGGGCGGCCGGCCGCCCCGCCGGCCCAGGTGCATGCTGGCCAGGAACGGCACGATCCGCTGCAGCACCGCCAGCAGAAAGGTCTGCAGCCAGCCAACCAGCAGCGCGAACACGAACAGCGGCGGCAGGCTCTCGCCGCCCCAGCCCCCTGCCCAAGCGCCGGCGAGCAGCAGCGAAACCGGCAGCCACGCCCAGGCCAGGAACACCAGCACAAATTCGAATCCCAGGCGCCGGCGCATGCGCGCCCGCAGACTGCGCAGCAGCAGTCCGATGTGGAGGCCGGCAGCCGCCAGGCCGAGGCCGGCGGCGCCCAGCTTGAGCGTGCCGGCCTCAGCGGCGATGGCAACGAGGGTCACGCCGAGCGCTGCCAGGGCGAGGTAGAGCGCCGCCCGTGCCCCGACCTCCGGCACCGCCGGCGCCAAGGCGAACATAGGCAGCAGCAGATTGCTGAAACCGAGCGCCAGCAGGCCCATGAAGCCATACCCGGCGAGCACCACGTGCGCCAGCACCATGGCGCCGCGGCCACCGATGCGGTCGGCAAGGTCCGGCTGCAACAGCACCAGGCCGAGCCCGGTCAACACCAGCAGCGCCAGCAAGGCGGTGGCTGCGTGGCTGCCGACCGGGCCGAAACCGCGTGCCCGCCGCAGATTGCCGGCCAGCAGAATGACATAGAGGACGATGCCGGCGGTCGTGGCGACGGCGCCGACCAGGGTTGCTGGTGTCGACCACAGCGACAGGCCAATGGTCAGCAGCAGGACGCCGGGAGCATAGAGCCACCAGCACAACCGTACCAGATCCAGGCGCGACACCGGCGTGCGTGTCGCCACGGGCAGCAGCTGCAGGCTGGCGCCGATCGCCGTCATCACCAGGACGCCGAGCGTCAGGGTATGGATTGCCGCCAGGACGGGGCCGCTGCCGCCGCGGAACCCGGGCACCGTGTCGGCGGCAATGGCGAGGAGGACGTAGTGCAGCAGTTGAAACAGCGCCGCCGCGGCAAAGAACCGATACGGCAGCGATGCCGGGAGCAGCCGGCTGCCGGCCCCGAACGCGAGGCCGCCGGGCCGCATCATTCCGCCGACCGGCTTATCCGCAGGCGAATTTCGCCCGGCTCGCCAGGGACCGTTTCCGCCTGCCAGCCGCGCTCGTGCAGTTCCGGGTAGAGGAACACGGGGTCGCGCTCGTGGTGCACTGTCACGGCGACACCGTCGGCATCGCCCAGCTCCGCGAGCACGCTCAGGATCAGTCGCATGGGTTCGGGTGGCGGCAGGCCGCGCACGTCGACGTGCGGCCCGTCGGCCGCCTGCCAGATCCGTTGCTTGGCCTCGCGTGCTGTCACCTCATAGCCGTAACCTGACCGGCGCGCGCGGGTCATGACCGAGGTCAAGTCGTGCCCGGCCGGCGACGCCTATAGCTCAAGGACGCACGTCCGCCTCGGCTCGACAGAAAGGACCCGGATGCCCACGGCCCGCCGCACCCGTCACGCGATCCCCCTCCTCGCCCTCGGCTTTCGGCCCTTCTTCCTCGCCGCCGGCGCTTGGGCGCTCCTGGCCATGTTGCTGTGGCTGGCGATGGTGACCGGCGTCCTCGCCCTGCCATTGTCGATCGCGCCGGCGGACTGGCATGCGCACGAGATGCTGTTCGGCTATGCCGCCGCCGCAATCGCCGGCTTCCTGCTGACGGCGGTGCCCAACTGGACCGGGCGGCTGCCGGTCAGCGGTGCCCCGTTGGCCGTGCTGGCCCTGTTGTGGCTTGCCGGACGGATTGCCATGGCCACCGGTGCCTGGCTCGGGGCCTGGCCGGCCGCCGTCGCCGATGCCCTGTTCCTGCTGGCGTTGCTGGCGCTGGTTCTGCGCGAGGTCGTCAGCGGGCGGAACTGGCGCAACCTGCCGGTGGCCGCGGCGCTGGCCGGCCTGGGCCTGGCCAACATGTGGTTTCACGCAGCGACGCTCGGCACATCTTTGGCGACCGCCGACGCGCTGCGCCTGGGCATCGCCGTCGTCGCGCTGCTGATCGTGCTGATCGGCGGGCGGATCACGCCGAGTTTCACCCGCAACTGGCTCGCCAAGCGCGGTCCCGGTCCGCTGCCGGCAGCTTTCGCGACGCTCGACCGGCTGGCGACGGCGGCGTCGCTGCTGGCGCTTGCCGCCTGGGTTGCCGCGCCCGACGCCGCGGTCACGGCGGCCGCCCTGGCGGTGGCCGCGGTGCTGCTTTGCCTGCGCCTGATGCGCTGGCAGGGGCAGCGCACGCTGGCCGAGCCGCTGGTGACGGTCCTGCACGTCGGCTATCTCTGGCTGCCGCTGGGGCTGACCCTGCTGGCGATCGCGATCGTCTGGCCGGATGCCGGGACCGGCGCCGCCGTGCACGGGCTGACCACCGGCGCGATCGGCACCATGACCCTGGCGGTGATGACGCGCGCCAGCCTCGGCCACAGTGGCCGGCCGTTGCGGGCCGGCGCCGGGACGTCCGCGATCTTCGTGCTGATCAACCTGGCCGCCGCCGCGCGGGTCCTGGCCTGGGCCTGGCCGGACGCCTACCTGACCCTGGTCCATTGCGCCGCCTTTTTCTGGTCGGCCGCGTTCGCCGGCTTCGTTGCCCTCTATGGGCCCCTGATGTTGCGGCGACGGTTATGAGACCGCCCTCGCTTCCGGCATGCACCCGGATGCCTTAATGTAGCGACAGCAGCCTGCACCCAGGGCACGCTGCGCAGGGGTAGGACGTTGCTGCAGCCAAGCCGTGAAGATTTCCGTCGGCGTACCGGCATCACCGACGACGACTTCGTCCAGGTCGGCGCGCTCCCGCTGTTTGCCGGACTGCCGGACGATGTGCTGATGCGGGCGCTGATGGACGCCTCGATGCGTCGTTATCCGCGCGGCACGATTCTATTCATGCATGGCGAACCGGCCGACCGCTGCTTCATCGTGTTCGAGGGCTGGATCAAGCTGTTTCGCGAGACCATGGACGGGCACGAGAGCGTCATCACCGTCATCGGCCCGGGGGAGTCGTTTGCCGAGGCAGCGGTGTTCGCCTCGTCCGCCTTTCCCGTCAGCTGTGCCGCCATCGAAGATGCCCGTCTCCTGGTGATCAAGGACAGCTCGTTGCTGGCGGAGATGCGCGAGAACCCGGACATGGCCTTCAACATGCTGGCGACCATGTCGCAGCGACTGCGGGGCCTGGTGCGGCAGATCGAGCAATTGACCACGCGCTCGACGACCGAACGGGTTGCCGCCTTTCTCGTGCGCCTGGCCGATGGCGCGGATGGCGCGGCGATGATCACGCTGCCGCACGACAAGAGCCTGATCGCCGGCCGTCTGGGCATGCAACCGGAATCCTTCTCGCGGGCCCTGTCGAAGCTGCGCAGCCACGGCGTTACCACATCCGGCCGCGACGTCACCATCGACGACGTGGCCGGGCTCCGGGCGATCAGCGAGGAAGGCCTGGGCTGACCCCAGCGACGGTCGTCCCGTTCAGTCGGGAATGCTGAGATTGCGGCGCTTGGCCATGCGGGTGCCGATCTTCTGCATTTCCTCAGTACTCAGCTTGCGCCGGGCCAGCGGCAGGACGACGTTGTTCTCCCAGATCAGGTGATGGCGCTGCATCTCCACGAACCGCAGGGTGCGGTTCAGGTAAGCCACGCTGTCGGGCAGCTTCGCGCCGACCAGCAGTTGCTTGAGGCCGCCGATCAGGGCCTTCAGTTCGGCGGGCTCGTCCTTGTGTTCGTTGCTGAGCTGCTGCAGCACGGCGGCGGTGCCGGCATCGCCCTCGCAGGCCCGCCGCAACGCCGGGAACACGTCCATGTCCTCGTCGGCAATGTGCAGCGGAAACTCGACCTCGAGGTAGCCGACGACGGTGCCCAGAACGTCCTGCCACTCCGGCGTCAGTTCGCGTTCGAAATAGGCCCGGTCGAGGAAGTCGTCCAGCGCGGCGAGGACCTGGCGCTGGCGGTAGTGCTCGGCGAACAGATAGTCGACAGGCTCGCGCAGGAGGTTCTCCGGAATCGGTTCCAGGACCAGGACGGTAGCCGGAGCCGCGCGGCTCATCTTCGCTCCCCTACGGCGCTGCGCCGGGAGGTGGCGCAACTCCGGCACGATGCGGCAGGGTCCGGCCATGGACCTTGATATCGGTCAAAATCGGGCGCACCGGCATAGGTATAATCGAGCCTCGATCAGGTGGAGCCAGGGATGAGCCGGCAGCACGACTTCGCAGCGACGCTGCGCACCATCGGCCGCGGACCCAAGTTGTCGCGGACGCTGACGCGGACCGAAGCGCAGGCGGCAATGGCCGCGATCCTGGACGGTGCGGTCGATGACCTGCAGCTCGGCGCCTTTCTGCTGCTGCTGCGCTATCGACGGGAAACCGCCGAAGAACTGGCCGGCATGATCGATGCCGTGCACGAGCGCCTGCCGTCCTGGTTATCGGCCTGCGATATCGCCGTGGATTGGCCCTCATATGCCGACCGCCATCGCCAGCAACCCTGGTTCGTGCTGTCGGCGCTGCTGCTGGCCAACGCCGGGACCCGCGTACTGATGCACGGCATCGAGGGCGCCCGGGACGGTTTCGCCCCGACCCGGCCCGCGCTCGAGGCGCTGGGCGTGCCGATGCTGGCCGACGGCGATGACCTGGCGGACCAGTATCGGCGCTCGAACCTGGTCTATGTCGGGCTCGAGCACTTCGCCCCGGGCGTCGACCGGCTGTTCGCCCTGCGGCCGCTGCTCGGGGTACGCACCGCCGTCAACACGCTCGCCCGGGCTCTCAATCCGGCCAGGGCGACGACCGAGCTGCAGGGCGTGTTCCACCCCAACTACCGCAACCTGCACCGCGAGGTCGCGCAACTGCGCGGCCAACCCGTCGTCGGCATCTTCAAGGGCGGCGCCGGCGAAGTGCAGCGCAATCCCTGCAAGCCGTGCCGGGTCGCCTGGCTGCGCCATGGCGAAGAGCACGACGAGGACTGGCCGGCGCTGCTGCCGGACGACAACGTCGACTGGCGGGCCGAGGACCTGTCGCCCGCCCACATCGTCGGGCTGTGGCGGGGCGAGCTACAGGATCGGGCGGCCGAGGCCGTCGTCACCGGCACCGCGGCCCTGGCGCTGCGCGCCCTGGGCCGGGCCGACGATCAGGCCGCAGCGCAGGCGCAGGCCGATCAGCTCTGGGCCGGCCGGGACAGGTCGGGGGCAACAGCCGCGGCGACGCTGGCACTGACGTGATCGGCAATGACGGCCGGCAGCGTGTCGTCTTCGCCCAAGGCGCCGAGCCAGAGAACCCGATCGCCTCCTGGCGCTGCCGCCAGCAATCGCGGCACGTCCTCGCTGGCGTGACGCCCGGCGGCCGCAAACCAGCCGACGGCAACGACGGGGGGGCCGCGCCCGGACAATGCCTCGGATACCGATGGCGCTTCCTCCAGGAAGGCGATGTCGACATCCGCGAACAGCGCTGCGTCCCGCGCCGCTGCGGCTGCCGCTTCGACGGTGGCCCGGCCGCGGGCATCGCCGGCATTGCCATGGGCGATCAACAGCAGGCGATGGGCGGTCGCTTCGCCGCCCGCCGCCTCGACGGCCGCCACGGCACGACGCAGCGCCAGGGCCAACAGCGCCGGGCTGGTGCCGAGTGGCGACAGCACGGTCATGCCGCCCGCCCCGGCGGCGTGCAGGCGGCCTGGCAACTCGTCCTGGTTCAACGCCCCCTCGCTCATCAGCATGGGTACGACGACGGTGGCGCGTGCGGCAGGCAAGCCGGCAATGACGTCCTCGAGCGCCGGTGCACCGCGCAGCGTAGCGACAACGACGTCGGCAAACCCGCCCGCGGTCCGCAGGGCCGCGGCGTGGCGCTCAAGCGTTTGCGCCGCCGAGCCTCCGTAGGATGAGCCGTGGGCGACCAGCAGCAGGGCCGGTTCAGTGGCTGGTGCCGGCGGAGAAGGTGATCTTGTTGAAGACATTGTACTTGCCCGACGGCTTGACCATCGGCAGCCGCTTCACTTCCTCGAGGGTCGCGGCATCATAGACGATCACGGCGCCGTCCATCTCCCACAGGCTGACCAGGGCATGGCTGCCGTTGCGGGTGAACTCGACGTGCGCCGCCGTCTGCCCGGGCTCCGGCCGCAGGGTGCGGACGATCTCCAGGCTGCGCTTGTCGATCACGTGCATGACATCGCGATGCGGCCCGAAGAACACGTCGACCCAGGCATAGGGCGTGTTCTCGTGGCTGCGCATGAAGAAGCCCGGCCCCAAGGTGTCGATGGTCTTCAGCACCGACCAGTCCGACATATCGATCACCGACACCTTGCCCTGCTTCAGGTGCGGCGTGGCCATCACCGGACGGTCCTGCCAGCGCCAGCTGATGCCCGAGCCCAGGTGCGGCAGACCCGGCAGTTCGATGCCCCGGATCGGCCGGCCGACATTGAGGTTGACGACGACGACGCGGCCGCCGTCGCGCGACGAGCCGATCAGGTTGCGGTAGGCCTGATCGAAGAAGAAGTCGTCGAGCGGCTCGTCGAGGGCGATCCGGCGCAGGGCGAACAGCCCCTGGCTCGACGAGATCGCCTCGACCATCCCCTTCTCGTGCGAATGCACCATGCCGGTGTACACCGGCGGAGCATCGGGATCGGTAGCAATTTCCCAGATCTCCGGCAGATCCTTCAGCGCGGCGATGAAGGAGTTCCGCGGCCGCGCCTGGTAGACGGCCGAGACCCGCGAGGTCTCGCCGCTCTTGGCATCGGCCACCTGCATCAGCTTCACCGGACGCAGGTCGCGGCCGTCGAGGATGACCAGCGTGTGCGGCAGGTAGTTGGCCGCCGCCAGCCAGCGACCGTCGGCGGAGATGGCGATGTTGCGCAGGTTGATGCCGGCGCGCACTTCCGCGACCAGTCGCAGGTTGTAGAGATCGAACTTGCTGACCCAGCCGTCGCGCGAACCGAAGTAGACGAAGCGGCCGTCGGGCGAGAATTTGGGCCCGCCGTGCAGGGCGAAGCGGCTCTGGAACCGGTGCAACGGCTCGAACCGGTCGCCGTCGAGGATGGTGACATGGTGGTCGCCCGATTCCACCACCACGAACAGGTTCAGCGGATCGGCGCGAAACACCGGCTGGTCCGGCAGCGACAGCGCCGGTTCGTCGACCACGTGACTGGCGTTGATCTCGGCCAGGCCCCAGCGCGGCAGCGATCCCAGCGGGCTGTAGACGAATTCGGTCAGGGCGGCGATTTCGTCGTCGCTGAGGACTTCCGCAAAACCCGGCATCTGCGTCGCCGGACGGCCGTGGGCGATCACCCCGACGGCGCGGCTCTTGCGCAGGCGCCGCAGGTTCTGCGGCAGCAGCGCCGGTCCGATCCCGCCCAGCCGCGCGGCACCATGACATTGCGCGCAGTGCGCGCCATAGAGCTGGGCCACGTCGGCGGCGGCGGCGTCGCGCCGCGCCGGCACGGCAGCCAGGCAGAGCGCGACCAGCGCGAGGATCGCTTTAGGCCAGTGCGGCAACCGGGTCCTCCGCGACAGCCGGGGCTTCGTCCAGGCCGATCTCCGCCCCGGTAAGATAGCAGCCGGGATCCTCCGCCCAGGCATCGCCATGCACCTGCAGGGCGCGGACCCGGGTGTTGCCCCCACAGATGGCGAAGTGACGGCAGGCACCGCAGCGTCCGGAGATCCGCCGCGGCCGCTGCTTCAGGCCGGCCATGATGGGGTCACTGCGGTCGGGCCAGATGGCGGAGAACGGCCGCTTGCGGACATTGCCCAGGTCGTGGTGCCACCAGAAGGTGTCCGGGTGCACGTTGCCCAGGTTGTCGATGTTGGCGACGTTGACGCCTGACGCGTTGCCGCCCCATTGCTCGAGCTTGGCCTGCAGATGCGCCGCCTGCTCAGGCCGGTGCCGGCGTGCCCAGTGCAGCAGGTAGACGCCGTCGGCATCGTTGTTGCCGGTGACGAACTCGCGGCTGCGCCCGGCCCGGACGTCGCGCCAGCAGGTGTCGAACAGCAGGTCCATGGCCGCCCTGGTGACATGGTGACGCGCGTCGTCGCGCCGGTTCTTGTTGCCGCGGCCGGCATAATTCAGATGCGAGAGGTAGAACTTGTCGATCTCCTCGGCACCGACCAGGTCCAGCAGCGCCGACAGTTCGTGCGCGTTGTCCATGGTCAGGGTAAAGCGCAACCCGACCTTCACCCCGGCCTGGCGACACAGGCGAACGGCGCGCATCGAAGCATCGAAGGCGCCCTCTTTGCGCCGGAATGCGTCGTGCGTGGCGCCGATCCCGTCGAGCGAGATGCCGACGTAGTCGTAGCCCGCGTCGACGATCCGGTCGATGTTGCTCTCGTCGATCAGGGTGCCGTTGCTCGACAGGCCGACATAGAAGCCCGTGTCCTTGGCCCGCCGCGAGATCTCGAAGATGTCCGGCCGCAGCAGCGGCTCGCCGCCGGAGAGAATGAGCACCGGTACGCGGAAGGCCTTCAGGTCGTCCATCACGGCGAAGATTTCCGCCGTCGACAGTTCGCCGGGGAAGTCGGTGTCGGCCGAGATCGAGTAGCAGTGCTTGCAGGTCAGATTGCAGCGCCGGATCAGGTTCCAGATCACCACCGGGCCCGGCGGATCGCGCCGCGGCCCGACCGGGGTCGGGTGCAGCAGCTCGCGCATGTACTGGCTGATTCTGAACATCTCGCCTCTCCCTAGGCAGCCAGCCTCAGGCCGGTCTTTTTCAGGATCCGGGTGCTGAACAGCACGGTGTGGGCACGGCTCGCCGGACCGAGCAGCGCGGCGATGCGCGCGACCTGTTCGTGCACCTCGTCGCGGCTATGGCCATGCACCATGGCAAACAGGTTGTAGCGCCACTGCGGCAACCGGCGTGGGCGGTGATAGCAGTGACTGACGAAGTCGAGGGCGCCGACCTCTCGGCCAAGCTCGCCGAGCCGTTCGTCGGCGACATCCCAGACCGACATGCCGTTGGCCCGATAGCCCAGCCGGTAGTGGTTGGGCACCGCGCCGATGCGCCGGATCACCCCCAGATGCAGCAGCCGGCGCAGGCGCCACATCACCTCTTCGACCGGCAGCTGCAGATCCGCCGCAATCTGGTCGTACGGCTGCGGACACAGCGGCAGCCCTGCCTGGGTCGCCAGCACCAGCTGGCGGTCGATGTCGTCGAGACCGGGTGCGGGGGCGATGCTCATGCCTGCAACCTCAGACCGATGAAATACTCCTCCTGCTTCGGCAGATCGAGCACGCCGAGCCCCGTCTCCCGCTCGATCGCGGCGATCACCTCGGCAATCTGCTCGGGGCGTTCCGTGGCGACCACGAACCACATGTTCAGTTCGTGGTCGCGGGCGTAGTTGTGCGCCACTTCGGGGTGGGCGTTGACCTGTTCCGCGACGGCATCGAACCGTTCATCCGGCACCGACATCGCCGCCAGGGTGAGCCCGCCGCCCAGCCGCTCGGCCTGAAACATCGGCCCGAACCGGGTCAATACGCCGCTGGCGAGCAAACGGTCGAGACGCGCGATCAGCTCGTCCTCGCCAAGACCAAGCTCTTCGGCGACGTGCAGATACGGCCGCTCGCAAATGGGAAAGCCGTCCTGCAGGTTGTTGACGATCGCCCGGTCCGTCGCGTCCAGCAGGCTCATGCGGGCCTCCCGCTCTGCGCTTGCGTGGCCCCGACGTAGCGGGCGCCGCGTTGCTTGAAGCGACGCCGGCTGAACAGCACGGCGCGCCGGAAGCGATCGAGACCGGCGTCGCCGGTGACCAGGTCGATCTGGCCCTCGACCACGCCGCGATCGCGGCCGTGGATCATGCAGAACAGATTGTAAGGCCAGGCCGGCGGCGCGCGGCGGCGGCGGTAGCACAAGGTGACACACTCGAATGCCGCGAGCCGGCGCCCCAGTTCGTCGGCCTCGTCGTCCGGCACGTCCCAGGCGACCATGGCGTTGGCCCGGAAGCCCAGCTCGTGGTGACGGACGACAACCCCGAGCCGGCGGATCACGCCGGCCTCGCACAACCGGTTCAGTCGCGCGATCACTTGCTCTTCGCTCAACTCGACGGCGGCGCCGACGGCGGCATAGGGCTCGGCCACCAGCGGCAGGCCGTCGGCGATGGCGGCCAGCAAGCGGCGGTCGATGGCGTCCGCCGGCATCACAGCGGAAACCCCAGGTCGATGTGGTAGTCGGCTTCGAGACGCAGATCGTGCACGTCGAGCCCGGTCTCGCGGGCGATGGCGGCCAGCGTCTCCGCGAGCGCTGCCTCGTCGGCCGCGGTGACGACGAACCAGAGATTGAGCGCATGCTCGCGTTCGTAGTTGTGGTTCACCGCATCCAGGCTGCTGACGTAATCGGCGACGGCACCCAGGCGCGCCGCTGGCACCGCCATGGCCGCCAGCGTGCTGGCGCCGACGCTGTTGGGGCGCACCACCGCGCCGACCCGGCTGATCGCCCCTTTCGCCTGCAACCGCCGCAACCGCCGCAGGACCTCGGCCTCTTCGAGCCCCAGCGCCTTGGCCATTGCGGCATAGGGTCGTGCGGTCAGCGGGAAGTCGCGCTGAAAGTCGTTCAGCAGGCGATGGTCAATGACGTCATGCATCGCCTAGAGCCCGATCCGATGCGCCCGCGCGGTCAGGAAGATGCCGCTGGGTTTATCCATCGGCAGCGAACCGAGCCGGGCGAAGCTGGCGGTGTCGTGCACGTCGACCCGGTCGGCGTCGCGCACCGAGATCCAGACCTGCTCGCCGCGCGGCGTGAACGTCAGGTGCATCACCGCCTTGCCGGGCTTGAACGCGTGCACGACCTTCAGCGTCATGGTGTCGATGACCTGGACGGTATCGTTCAGCGGGTGGGCGAAATTGACCCAGACCTGACGACCGTCCGGTCGCGCCACGGCGAAGATCGGCTGGCCGTGGGTCGGGACGCGCCCGACCTCCTGCCAGGTCGCCGCATCCACCACCAGCAGCTCATGGCGCCCGACCGCCGGCAGGAACAGATAGCCGCCGGCGCGGGCCCAGCCCTCCAGGTGCGGCATCTTGTAGACCGGCAGCTTGCGTTCGCCACGGCCATAGCCGTCGAGGATGCGCGAAACGCCGGCCTCGGGCCGCCACAGGTCGAGCCGGGCGAGCCCGTCCTCGCCGAACAGCCCGGCGACATAGTGGCGACCGTCGCCCGTTATGAGCGCGTCGTAAGGGTTGGTGCCGATATCGGTGAACTTGGCGATACTCGGCCTGGCCGGCTCGCTCATGTCGGCGAGCCAGATCTCGCCGGCCTCCCACAGACTGAACACGAACTGGCCGCCGGGCGCGTCGACCAGGCCGACCACCTTCGAGCCGGTGGGAAAGTCGGCGACCTGCTCGAGCGTTGCCGCATCGAACACCCGGACGCCGCCGGGTTCGTAGTTGGAGACTGCCACCAGCTTGCCGTCCTGCGAGATCGCCCCGCCGATGCTGTTGCCGGCCTGGACGATGCGCTTGTCCAATCGCAGGGTGAGCAGATCGAGCTTGCTCAGCCCGCCGTCGCGGCCAAAGACATAGGCAAAGCGCCCATCGCGCGAGAACACGGCGGACGCATGGCTCAGATCGCCCAGGCCCTCGATCCGGCCCAGGCTTGTGCGTCCGCTGGTTTCGATCACCTGCACGCTGCCGGCGGCCCGCTCGATGACAATGCCGAGGTCGCCGGTGCCGCGGAGCGGGTATTGCCCGGCGGCCGCGGCCGGCAGTGCCGGCAGGACCATGAGTGCGATCAGCAGCAGAACCCGGCAGCAGTTCATTGCGGCATGCCCCTCTTCAGTTGCTCGGCCATCCAGGCCGCATCGGCTTCCGACAGCAACGGCCGCCAGGGCGGCATGGCGGTGCCGGGAACGCCTTCCAGAATGACCGCCGTCAGGCCCTCGACGGTGAAATGCTCGAGCCGTGCCGGCACCAGCGCTCGGCCCAGGCCGCCACGCATGGTGAGGCCGTGACAGGAACCACAGTCATGCTTCAGCAGGTGCATCAGCTCCTGCTGTCGCGGCGGTGCCGGGGTGCCCTCCGCCGACATCGCCACGGGCGACGCGAGCGGCAGCAGCATGAGGGCGATGAGGCTAAGCCGTGACCAAGGCACCGTGCGCCTCCGCGGCGAGAACGGCCTGTTCGATGGCGGGCGTCAGCAATTCGCGCAGGCCGACCACGCGGCCGACCACGAACAGCACCGGGCCGGAGATGTCTGCGGCGTCGGTGCAATCGGCCGCCGTCGCCAGGGTTGCCGTCAGCACCTTCTGGCGCGGCGTGGTGCCGCTGCAGATCGCTGCCACCGGCATGTCCGCCGCCAGGCCTTCGTGCATAAGGCGGCTGGCGATCAGCCGGATGTTGGCGCGGCCCATATAGATCACCAGGGTGGTGTCCGGGTCGGCCAAGCCGTCCCAGTCGAGGTCCAGCTCCCGGTCGTTGCGGCAGTGGCCGGTCACGAACCGCACCCCGGCGGCAAGCCCGCGGTGGGTGAGCGGAAAGCCGGCCGCGGCAGCGCAGGCCGAGGCCGACGTGATCCCTGGCACGACGTCATAGGGGATGCCATGGGCGGCCAGGGCCAGGGCTTCCTCGCTGCCGCGGCCGAAGGTATAGGGATCGCCGCCCTTCAGGCGGACGACACGGCGGCCGGCGCGAGCCAGCCGCACGAGAATGGCGTTGATTTCCTGTTGCGGCACGGGGTGGCGGCGTGGCTGCTTGCCGACGTCGATCCGCGCCGCGCCGGACGGCACCAGGGCCATGACCTCGGGCGAAACCAGCCGGTCGTAGACCACGACCTCGGCTGCCTGCAACGCCCGCACGGCCTTAACCGTGAGCAGATCGGGATCGCCGGGTCCGGCTCCGACCAGATGTACCGCCACCCTCCGCGACATCGCGGCCTCCCTGCGCACGATCATGGGGTCGAAAAGACGGTGGGCCACGGTGTCCGCACTGACACCGTGGCCCTGCCCCTCAGTAGACGTCGTTCCGCGTATTGAACACGTTGAACTTACCCGTCGGCGTAACCAGCCGCGGGTCGCGGATGACGTGCTTGAGCTTCCGCGTCTTGTCGTCGACCACGACGATCGCCGATTCCTGGTCCTTGGCGTTCCAGACCGAGAACCAGATCTCGTCGCCGGCCTGGTTGTACTCGCCCTGGACCACGCGGCGGACGCCTTCGTCAGTGCCCGACCATTCACCGATCGGCAGTACCTCGTACTCCGCATCCAGGTCTTCCAGGTTGAACACGGCGATCGAGGAGGCGACCTCGGCTTCCGGGTTCAGCGGCGTATCGACGTACAGGTTCTTCGACTTCGGGTGGGTCTTGATGAACAGGGAACCGCCGCCCTGCCCCTCGAGGTGCGCCACCACCTTCCAGGCGTGCTGCGGATGGTTGACCGGATCGGTGCCGATCAAGGCGATGGTCTCGTCGCCCAGATGGCTGGTCGCCCACACCGGACCGTACTCGGGATGCACGAAATTGGCGCCCCGGCCCGGATGCGGCTTGATCCCGGTCTCCACCAGGGCCACCAGCTTGCGCTCTTTGGTGTCGACGATCGCCACCTTGTTGCGCGCGTTGGCGGCGACGAGGAAGTAGCGCCCCGTCGAGTCGAAGCCGCCGTCGTGCAGGAAGCGGTCGGCGTTGATCGCGGTCACCCGCAACGCATCGAGATCCTCGTAATTGACCAGCAGGATCTTGCCGGTCTCCTTGATGTTGACGATGAACTCCGGGTGATAGTGCGACGCCACGATCGAGGCCACGCGAGGCTCCGGATGGAACTCCTGCGTGTCGACGGTCATGCCGCGGGTGGAGACGATCTTCTTCGGCTCCAGCGAGGCACCGTCCAGGATCACGTACTGCGGCGGCCAGTAAGAGCCGGCGACCGCGTACTTATCCTCCCAGCCCTTCATCTTCGAGGTCTCGACCGACCGCGCTTCCAGGCCGATACGGATCTCGGCCACGGTCGTCGGCTCGCTCATCCACAGGTCGATCAGGTTGATCTTGGCATCACGACCGATGGTGAACAGGTAGCGTCCCGAGGCCGACATCCGCGAGATGTGCACGGCATAACCGGTCTCGAGGACCGAGACGATCTCCTTGCTGCCACCGTCGATCAGCGCGACCTGGCCGCTGTCCCGCAGGGTGACGGAGAACAGGTTGTCGAGAGCGAGGTCGTTCATCTGCTTGGTCGGACGTTTGTCGACCGGCACATGAACCTTCCACGTGCCCTTCATCTCGGCCATGCCGAACTCGGGCGGCGTCGGCGGATCGAGCAGCAGGTACTTCGCCATCAGGTCGATTTCTTCCGCCGTCATCTCGCCGGAATCGCCCCAGTTGGGCATGCCGGCCGGCGACCCGTAGGTGATGAAGTCCTTCAGGTACTCCAGGCCCTGCTCGCGCGTGATGTCGGTGGTCAGCGCCTTGCCGGTGGCGCCCTTGCGCAACACGCCGTGGCACCCGGCGCAACGCTCGAAGTAGAGCCGCTTGGCCCGGTTGTAGTTCTCCGTGCTCAGTGTGGGGAGGCCGGGCTTGGCGCCAGGAGCCTCGAGCTCCTCTTCCTGCAGCACGTCAAGCCTGGGCTCGTAACGTTCCCCCGGCGTGGTCTCGTGCTTCTTCACGTCCGCCGGCGCGGCCTGGCTCTGCGCGACGGCGTGCGTGCTCGTCATCGCCAGTGCTGCGACCAGCGCCACCCCGGCTGACTTCAACGCGCGGGTCTTCATGTCCCGTCCTCCAAGGAATCTTCCGAATGGAATGAAGTATCTGCCCCGCGTCGGCAGCCGCCTTGACAACCGTCAAGCACGCTCCCGCGCACGCCTCGGGGACGGCTTGACCACCATCAAAGGCCGTGCCCCGGCCTTCGACGATAATCGCGCGCGTGAAACGAGCGGGACATCAGGCCCCAGCCGGCCGCCTGGCCACCCGGCTTCTGTGCGCCTTGGCAGTGCTCGGCCTGCTGGCACTCGACGCGGGTCCGCTGCGGGGCGAGAGCAACGTCGACTTCCGCAACCTTGCCGGTGAGATCTTCCCCGATGCCGACCGCGTCGGCAGCAACGTCGGCAGCCCGCCGTCGGCGCCGGTCTATGCCGGCGGCAGCCTGCTTGGCTACGCCTTCTCCACCCACGACGTCGTCCGCTCGGTCGGCTACTCGGGCCAGCCGCTCGATGTCGTCGCCGGGATCGACCTTGCCGGCCGCGTCACCGGTGCCCGGCTCTTCCGCCACAACGAGCCGATCCTGGTGATCGGCGTACCGGAAGAGCGCCTGCATGCTTTTGTCCGTGGCCTGGCCGGCATCGACATCGCTCGTCCGGCAGCAGTCGATGCGGCGCCGGATGAAAAGGGCGCGCCGGACATCATTGCCGGCGCGACGGTTTCGAGCGGGGTGATCCGCGACGCGGTGATCCGCGCGGCCCGCGCTGTCGCCCGCAGCCGTGGCCTGCTGGGCGGCGATGCGTCGCAGCCGCGGCTCGACCGCGACAGCTTCGAGACGGCCAGCTGGCAGGACCTGCTGGACGATGGCTCGCTGCGTCGGCTGGTGCTGACCCGGGGCATCGTCGCTGAAAGCCTGGCCCGCCTGACGGGCGACCCCGGCGGGACCCTGCCCAGCGATCCCGATCGGCTTTTCATCGAGCTGTTCGTTGGCCTGGCGACGCCGGCCCGCGTTGGCCAGAACCTCTTGGGTCCGCGCCGTTACGGCGCGCTCAGTGCCGACCTTGGAACGGAAGAACAGATCGTGTTCGTCGCTGCCAACGGTGCCTGGTCCTTCAAGGGCACGCGCTACCGGCGCAGCGGTACGTTCGACCGCCTGCAACTGGTGCAGGATGAACGGACCATCCGCCTCACCCGCGACGGCTATGCGAACGTCGAACGGCTGAAGATCGATGGCGCCCCCGAGTTGCGCGAGATGGCGTTGTTCCGGATTGCAGATGCCACCGGTTTCGACCCCCTCGCCCCGTGGCGCGTCGAGCTGCTGGTGCCGCGCGACGTTGCCGGCGGCGGCCAGGTGCTGCTCACCTTCGCCCTCGATTACCGACTGCCGGACCGATATCTGCTGGCCGCCCCGGCGGGCGACGCAACGGACCGGCCGGCCACGAGCGCGCCGACATCGGGCGATGAGCCGCTTTGGCTGCAGACCTGGCGGAGCCGGCTGCCATCGATCGGCATGCTCATTGCGATGCTGTTGGTCCTGAGCGCGATTCTCGTGTTTCAGGACGCGTTGGTACGTCATCCCCGGGTCTACCGGCAGGTCCGCCTGTGGTACCTGGGCGTGACCCTGGTCTGGCTCGGCTTCATCGCTGGCGCGCAGTTGTCCGTGTTCAACGTCCTCACCTTCGCCCATGCCCTGTTGACGGAATTCCGCTGGGAGTTCTTCCTGCTCGACCCGTTGATCTTCATCCTCTGGGGCTACGTCGCCGTTACCCTGCTGTTCTGGGGCCGCGGCGTGTTCTGTGGCTGGCTCTGCCCGTTCGGCGCCCTGCAGGAATTGGCGAACGAAGCGGCGCGGCTGCTTCGCGTCCCGCAGGTGAAGGTGCCGTTCGGCCTGCACGAACGGCTCTGGCCGATCAAGCACATCATCTTCATCGGCCTGGTCGCGGTATCGCTGCACTCCATGGCCTGGGCGGTGCTCGGCACCGAGGTAGAACCGTTCAAGACCGCGATCTCGCTGAAGTTCGTGCGGCACTGGCCGTTCGTCGTGTACGCCGTCGGCCTGCTGCTGGCCGGGCTGTTCATCGAACGCTTCTACTGCCGCTACCTGTGTCCGCTGGGCGCCGCCCTCGCCATCCCTGCCCGCCTGCGCATGTTCGAGTGGCTGAAGCGGCGCTTCCAATGCGGCAACGACTGCCAGATCTGCGCCAGCCGCTGCACCGTGCAGGCGATCCATCCGACCGGCGAGATCAATCCCAACGAATGCATCTACTGCCTGGCCTGCCAGGCCAACTACAGCGACGACCAGCTCTGTCCGCCGCTGGTACAGCGACGCAAGCGACTGGAGAAGCTGCTGCGCCAGCCGCCGCCGGAAAAGGGCGGCGCGGCGACAGGAGGCGTTGCATGAAGCCAACGGAACATCGCCCCGCCATCGGCCGCCGGCGCGCCCTGAGCCTGTTTGCCGCCGCCGGCGCCATGGCTGTCGCCGGGCCGGCGGCGATGCCGACACCGACCTGCCGTTGGCAGGGTACGGCCCTGGGCGCGCCGGCCGAGCTGCAGTTCGCCGGCGCCGACCATGTCGCCGCAGAGCGGGCCGTGAGCGCCTGCCTGGCGGAGATCGAGCGGCTGGAGGACCAATTCAGCCTGTTCCGGCCGGACTCGGCGCTGTCCCGGTTGAACCGGGACGGAGAACTGCCCGCGCCGACGGCCGACATGCGTGCCTTGCTGGGCTTCTGTCGCTGGCTCGGCGAGCGCAGCGACGGTGCCTTCGACGTCACCGTCCAACCCCTGTGGCAGCTCCACGCGGCGCATTTCGCTGCACCGGCGCCAGCGCCGCAGGGACCGGATGCGCGGGCCCTGGACGCGGTCCGGCAACGCATCGACTACCGCAAGGTCGTCGTCTTGCCCGATCGCGTCGTCGTCCCGCCCGGCATGGCCGTGACCCTGAACGGCATCGCCCAGGGTTACATCACCGACCGCGTGGCCGCGCGCCTGCGGCGGCTGGGCTGGTCGCACGTGCTGCTGCAGCTGGGCGAACTCCGCGGCCTGGATGGCCGCGGCAGCGCGGCGCCGTGGCTGGTCGATACCCCCGCCGGGGTGCTGCCCGTCGCCGACCGGGCCGTGGCCGTCTCAGCAGGCGCCGGCACGCCGCTCTCAGCCGATGGCCGCCACCACCACCTGTTCGATCCGGCAACGGGCCGTTCGAGCCGGCACTACCGCAGCGTGACCGTCGTCGCCCCGTCGGCCACGCTCGCCGATGGGCTGTCGACCGCCCTCACGGCCATGGCGCCGGCGCCGGCCCAGAGACTGATCGCCACCATGGCCGCGACCGAAGCGCACCTGATCCTGGCGGACGGCCGACACCTCGCGCTGGGCGCCTGACGAACTCCGCCGCTAGTGGCCGAGTACCCGCGCCAGCCGGGAATCGTGGGTCTGGAAGTGCACCTCGAACCAGCGCCGCAGGCGCTCTGCGAGGAGTTCGGCGGCATCGTCGAAGGCGCCGCTTTCGTGCATATCCATGATGTCGCGGATCTCGTCGAGGAGTTCCTCGTGGTCCTCCTTGTGCGCAGCATAGCCGTCATAGCGGGCCCCGCGCATGATGGATTCCTCCAACGCGAAGTGGGCGGAGATGTTGGCGAACACCTCGCCGAGGAACGCCGCCACCGTGTCGTCGGCATCGGGCTGCTGCAGACGTTCATAGAGCCGGTTGAGCAGCTCGATCATTTCCCGGTGCTCGTGGTCGACCGACTCGTCGCCGGTTTCGAACTGCACCGACCAAGTCAGCAGCTGTTTCGTCTCATCCGGCATAGTCCGCTCTGAATCTCTCCGTTCAGCGTACGATGAAGCCGCCGGAGCCGGCGCGGAAATCGACCAGCAGGCTGTGCCGTGGCGCCAGTTCGACGGTCTGCTGGTGGCTGTAATCGAACCCCTCTTCCCGCCCGCTGTCGCGCAGCCGCAGGGCGATGTCATGCCGTCCCGCCGGGAGGGCAATGCGCTCGTAGGCGCGCGAGGGGCCGTCGCCGGACAGACCGCTGGGCGGCAGCGTGGCACGGTAGACCAGCTTGCCGTTGACTTCGAGCTCGACCTCGACCGGCCAGCGCTCTCGCGGGCAGACCTCTGGCTTGCGCATGTTCGGTGCCAGCTTCATCAGCTCCTCGTGACTGAGCCGGCGGCACTCGCCGCGGGGCTTGCCGCCATGGGCAAAGGCGAGCTTGACCAGCGCCTCGTCGGCCGGGAAATGGGTGTAGGTCGGCCCGCTGGCCAGCGCGGCGAGAAGCGCGGCAAAGCCGGCGTAGATCGCGAACTGAGCCAGGTAGCGCAGCGCCTGCATCGCCCTCAACCCTCCACCTCGGCCGCTTCGGGCCGCGCCGTCGCGTTCGGCGGCAGCGGTGCCGGCAGTTGCGCGAGCTCTGCCTGGAAGGCGCGAAGCTCGGCTGCCAGTTCCTTCTCGCCACCGATGCCAGCCCAGCACTGCCGCAGGCGCTCGCGCGGGACACGCTTGCGCAGCCGCGGATCGCGCTCGCCGGCGATACGTTCCCGGGTCAGGCGGATCCCGTCTCGGTTGAAGCAGTTCTCCTCGGCACAGCCGGTCAGCATGACGCCGTCGGCCAGTTTGCGACTGAGCAGGTAGTCGATGAAGGACGGCGGCAGCGCGGCGACGCACGGCAAGGTGACGACGGCGACGTTCACCGCGGCGAGCGCGGCAGTACGGACCCCGTGCTGGCAACCGACCATGATCACCCGGTCCTTGCCGGAGAGCGTCTCGCTCGCCGCATCGAACTGGTCGCGCAGCGCCGCCAGCGGCTGATCCGGCAGGTCGATGCCGGGCACGAGCGCGCCGGCGCGGCGGAACGGGGTCGAGGTCGGACAGGCGCCGGCGCACAGCCCGCACGCCACGCACAGTGAATCCTGGACCACCGCTTCGCGTTCGAACGGCCGTCCGTCCGTGCGCACTTCCATGGAGACCGCCGCATAGGGGCAGTCGTCGACACAGCGGGTGCAGCCGTTGCAGTTCGCCAGGTCGACCCGGGCCGCCACCGGCTTGCGCGGCGGCGGCAGCCAGGGCAGTGCCATCAGCAGCAGCGTGGCAACGAAACTCAGCGCCCAGACCGGCCCCTCCGACCAGATGTCGACCAGCGGATAGGCGAACAGGTAGTACCAGTCGAGATCAAGGTCGCCGGGCACCCGTGACAGGTCGGCCGGCGGATGACTCACCGCCGGCTGAACCAGCGACAGGACCAGCAGCATCGCCATGGTGCCGATCGCCAGACCGCGTGCGGGGAAAACCTTGGGCCGGCTCACCCGCTGCAGGTGGACCCAGAGCACCAGCAGCAGCACCAGCGGCACGGCGACGTGCAGGAACGCCAGCAGTGAGAAGAAGCGGTCGTCGAGCGAGGTCGGGTCGAGGAAGTTGCGCACGATGGCGCCGCCGAAAACCGGCAGCCAGTCCAGCCACTCGGCGCTGCTGACGGCGACATACTGCGCCATCTCGTCCCACACCAGCCAATAGCCGGTGATGCCGCAGATCAGCACCAGCCAGATGATCGGGCCGCCGGTGAACCAGGTGAACCAGCGCGGCCCGCGATAGCGGCCCAGCGAGAACTCGCGCACCATGTGCAGGGCCATCATCAGCACCATGCCGTCCGAGGCATAGCGATGCAGGCTGCGCATGACACCGCCGAGATACCATTGCTCGTGGGTCAGCCACTCCACGGAGTCGTAGGCTTCGGTGATACCGGTATCGAAGAAGAAGTAGACGTAGACGCCGCTGACGCAGACGACCCAGAAGTAGAAGAAGCCGAGCGCGCCGAGATGATAGAGCGGGTTCCAGGCCGGACTGAAGGCCCAGTCGAAGGCCCACTCAAACGGCAGAAAGGCGCGCCGCAGGATCGCCTGGAGTGCTGTCATGTCGGAACGTTGCCGGTCAGGAACATCAGGCCCGGCGGGCGCGCAACGGGCGTTGGCGTCGACGCGACCGCGTCAGCCGTACCACATTGCGGACCAGCACGAAACCGACGCTGGCGAGCACGGCGAGGCCGATGCCGAAGCCGATGAACACGGAGTAGTCGAAGCGGTAACGCTGGGCCGCCGGGTCGTACAGGGTGCAGAACAGCCGCAGGCGGTCGACCAGCCCGTCGAGACTGGTCAGCGAGGCGCCGCGGCCGAACACCAGGTCCTTCAGCGGCTCGACCAGAAACGGGCTGTCGAAGTACTCGCCGTAGACTTGGCGATAGACCACGCCATTGCCATCGATGATGGAGACCTGGGCGAGATGATCGAAGCCCTTGGCCGAGGCGAAGTAACTGAAGCCCAGTTGTCCGGCCAGCTCCCGCATGGTTTCGCCGTCCGTGGCCAGGAAGCGCCAATTGGGCAGATCGATGCCCTGTTGACGGGCGTAAGAGCGCATCCTTTCCGCCGTGTCATGCGCCGTATCGAAGCCGACGGTGATGACGTTGAATCGGTCAGCGCCCAGGGCCGACTGGGCATCGCTTACGGCATCGGCCAGGGTTTGCACGATCACCGGGCAGCTGTGCGCGCACGCCGTATAGATCAGGTTGATCACCAGAGGCCGGCCCCGGAACTCGGCGATCCGCACCTCCGCGCCGCCAGCCTCGCGCAGGCGGTAGTTGCCGATCGCGTTGCCGAGCGCGGCCTGACTGATGCGCAGGGCCTGCTGCCCGTCCAGCGCGGTATTGGCCGCCGCGGCTGGCGCGGGCATCCCCGACACCAGCAGCCCCGTTAGCGCAAGTCCGATCGCAATGGACCTGCCGCCGACGCTCATCCGAACACGCTTGTCGGCCAGAGCCAGCGGTCGGCGATGGCGCCCAGCAACAGCAGGGCAAGCTGCAGCAGCGAGGCGTGGAAGTTGGCCATGGCCGCCTTCGCCCCCGGTTCGCGGACCAGGGCGATGCCGCGATGGACGAACAGGCCGCCACCGGCGACAGCGCCGGCGAGGTAGAGCCAGCCCATACCATAGGCCAGCGGCACCAGGGCGAGCAGGGCCAGCAGCACGGTATGCGCCAGGATCACCCAGGCGGCCCGGCGGTCACCGATCACCAGCGGCAGCATGGGCACGTTGGCGGCCTCGTAGTCGCGCCTGAGCGCCATCGCCAGTGACCAGAAGTGTGGCGGGGTCCACAGGAACAGCACCACCGACAGCAGCAGCGGCACCATCGCCACCGCGGGATCCGCCGCGGCCGCGCCGGCCAGCACGGCGAAGCTGCCGGCCAGCCCGCCCCAGACGATGTTCCACCAGGTCTGCCGCTTCAGCCAGACGGTGTAGACGACGCCGTAAGTGAAGGCGCCGAGGAAGACGAACAGTGCCGACCAGAGGTTGCCGGCGAGCCAGGCCATGGCGCAGGCGCCGGCCAGGAGCAGCACGATCAAAGTCGGCCAGTAGGCACTGGGGGTGAACGCGCCCGTCACGAAAGGCCGGCCGCGGGTCCGGGCCATCTGCCCGTCGAGGTCACGTTCGAGATACTGGTTCAACGCCCCAGCGGCGGCGGCGGACAAGAACACCGCGAGCGCGACGACGGCGCCCTCGCCCGCGCTGATCGCGCCGGCCGGCGTCGTCGCCAGGCCGGCGACGGCGCACAGCATGATGGCGCTGCCGATGCGGACCTTGAACAGGTCGCAGAGCTGGTTGATCTTGCTTGCCATCACAAACCTCCCCTGTCGTTCCGTCCGCTGCCGGTGCGCGGGTCACGATCGCATCCGGGGGCAGCGACTGGCGCCGCCCCCGGCCGGCTCAACTCAACGGCCACAACTCGGACAGGTATTTCCAGTTGATGTAGTAGTAGAGGACGAAGGCGACGAAGAAGACCGAGATCAAAACCACAGTGCCCGGCAGCTTCAGGGTCCCTTCGCTGCCGTAGCTCGCCGCCGCCGCGGCACCGCCGCTGCCGATCACCGGATTGGTCTGCGCATGTTCCGGCGTCCGCTTCGGCCCGATCAGGATCGAGGCAACGACCACGACCACGTACATCAGCCCGCCCAGGGCCGCGAGGATGGCGAACAGCCCGTTCAGCCCCAGCATCAGGTGCGCGGTGCCGGGATAGTCGAAGCCGAACTGGGCATCGGCGAAGGTGATATCCCAGTGCCGTCGGGACACGCCGAGCGTGCCGGCCCCCATCATGAACAGGGAGATCCCGCCGACACCGATGCCGAAGACGTACGGCTGCCACTTGGCCATGGTCTTCATGACCAGTTCGCGACGGAAGATCAGTGGCACCAGCAGGTAGGTCACCGCCATGAAGGCCAGCGTGGTGCCGGCCACCACGGTGCCGTGGAAGTGCCCGGGCACGTAGAGCGTGTTGTGCATGATCAGGTTGAGCTGCTCGGTGCCCATGATCACGCCCGAGATGCCGCCCAGGAAGCCGAACATCACCACGCTCAAGGCCATGCCGGAGAACGCCGGGTTGCCCCACGGCGCCTTGCGCAGCCATTCGAACACGCCGCGGGTGTAGCCACGCCGCCGCTGTGCCGCTTCGACCGCGCCCGGCACGCTCATGCCGTGGATCATGCTGCCGAGAACGGCGAGGTAGAGCGCGTAGGAGGTGTTGAAGATCTTGTACTCGGCACTGAGGCCCGGCTCGACCAGCAGGTGGTGGGCCGAGGCCAGCTGCAGGAACAGGATGTACATCAGGAAGGCCATGCGGCTGACCTTCTCGGACAACGGCTTGGCGCCCAGCACCACGGCAGCGATCAGGTACCAGATCGCGACCTGGGCCGAGACATTGATCTGCTGCGAGGAATGGCCCATGCCCCACCAGACAACCTTGTACATCAGCGGATCGATGTGGCTGATGTAGCCGACCGACCAGAGGAAGGTGGGAATGAGGATGATCGCCCCCGAAGCGATGGTGAAGACGGCGATGATCGCCGCCGTGATCGCGCCGAAGGTGACCAGCGGCACCGAGCCCTCGTAGGTGCCTTCTTCGCGGGCGACGACCAGGGTGCCGAAGAACACGAAGCAGCCGATCAGGGCGCCGACCGCGAACAGGATCAGCCCGAGATAGAAATGCGGCGCTGCCTGCATCGGTACGTAGGAGGTGAACATCACGCTGGAATCGCCCTGCAGCACGGCAACCGTAGACAGCAACGCGCCCACGACCATGAGGACGAAGCCGAGCCAGGCGAACTTCGGTGTCGCCAGCCGGCATTGCAGCAGGATCGCCGAGGCGAAATAGAGCACGGCGATCTCGAAGAAGATGATCCAGAACAGCAGCACTGCCGCGCCGTGCGCGGTCAACAGCAGATAGAACCAGTCCGCCGGCAGGATGTGCACGGCCGGCCAGCGGGTCAGCGCCACCAGCAGGCCGAACAGACCGCCGACGGCGAGGAAGACGACGGCAACGACCGCGTTCACCTTGATCAGCGCTTCGGCCTGGGCGCACACCCGCAGGCCGGTGTCGGGACACGTCCGGTACTTGGCTTCGTAGAAACCGCGGGCGGGTGCTTGTGTATCAACAGCCATTGTCGCCCCCTTCTCTCAATCTCGTTGTCGCGCGACCGCCGGGACGGCGGCGCATCAGGGCTCGACCACGTGGATCCGGCCCAGCATGGTGTGGTGACCGATGCCGCAGAACTCGTTGCACACCACCGAGTACTCGCCGGCCTTGTCGGGCTTGATGGTCAGCACCATGTCGTAGCCCGGGTGCACCTGGATGTTGATGTTCTGCGGCTGCAGCGAGAAACCGTGCTGCCAGTCCACCGACGACAGGTGAAGGCGATAGGTCTGGTCCTTCTCCAGCTCCAGCACCGGCCACCATTCCCACAAGCGGCCGATCATGTAGACATCGGAGCCGGGCGGCGGATGCACCACCGGCATGTCCAGCTCGCCTTCGGTCCGCACCGTGTACTGCTCGGCCATCGCCTCGGCCCGGGCGGCGAAGTCGTCCGGATCGATGCGATAAGCCTCGTTCGACAGGTTCTGCTCGCCGGTGAAATGCCAGGTGACCATGGTGCCGAACATCACCAGCCCCCAAAGGAAGGCGACGGCGATCCACACGACCTCCTTGCCGTGCAGCGGCTCGTTCCACCAGATGCGTTGTTCGGGAGGAAAAATTGCCATTGTGCTGTCCCCTGCCGCCTATTGCGGCGCGATGGGGATCTGGCTGATCTCCATCACCCCCCACATCAGATAAAGCGCCGCCGGGGTGGCGACGCCGAGGAAGAGAAGCAGGAAAGGATTGTCGAGAATCCGCTGCATCGCCGGGATGCGTTCGGGCGGTCCCTCCGACTCTTGTGCGGTACCGCTGCTTTGTTCGCTCATCCCTCGCCTCCTCGATCAGGGATCGGCCGTCGCATATGGCCACGGGCGCAGATTCGCCTGCACAGCAAAGACGATAGGAACTGACCCGCGCGGCGCCTTGACGATTGTCAATTCAGCAATGCGGCAAGCATTTGCCGATCGGCCGCGCTTGGTGTAGCGATTGCAGGAGACTGGAGAGAAAACGGCGCTAGACGACATCGAAGCTGCGGAGGGCCACATGCAGCGACGTGCGTTTCTGTATTCCATGGCGGCCGCGGCCACCGCCGCCGCCAGTTTGTCTGCGCGACGATCGCACGGAGATACCTGGACCGACCGGGAATCGGTCGACCCTGACCGGCGCGCCGCCTACTACGTGCCCGGCTATCATCCCGAGTACGCCTTCTACAAAGGCGGCTCGATCATCCTGCACCCGGATTTCAACAGCCATATCCCGGCCGGTTATAAAGATCGCGTGACCCTGATGGCCCGGGTCGACGAGCGCGACGGCAGCGTCCGGCGCAACGTCTTTCCCGTACGCGGGCATGACATCGCGGTGCGCGCCGATGGCCGGCATGCGGTGTTCAACAGCCAGAACGGCACCACCATGGTGTCGTTCGATCCGGTTAGCCTGGAGATGGACGTCTACCTGGAGTTCGAGGCGAGCATGGCCGGCGGCGGGCACTCGGTCTACCTGCCCGACGGCAACACCATGGCGGTCACCGAACGACAGATCTATCGCCCGTTCTCGGGACGCGCCGCCGACCACTACGGCCGCATCGGCATCCGCGACAACACCACCCTAAAGCTCCTGGAGACCTATGACTGCCAGGCCATCGCCCCGCACGAGGTCAACCTGACGGCCGACGGCAAGCACCTGGTGGTCGCCAGCTATGGCTCGACGAACTGGCCAGAGCACGAAGAAGGTCCGCATCGCTACATCGTCGAGCCGGCGATCAGCGTGCTCGAGCTCGCCAGCGGCAAGCTTGTCGACCGCTACGTGCCCGAGGCGGCGGACAGCGAATACCGCCATCTGGCGGCCTACAGCCTCGATCGCATCTTCGTGCTGCAGAACGCCAAGAGTTCGTTCAAAGACGTGCACGAGCTGATGGCGACCCGCGACGACGTCTACCTGCCCGACCTGCTGGGCGAGGACAACTTGGGCGACGTGCCCAAACCGGTCGTCCGCGCCGACTTCTCGTCGGGCCGGGACATCCGCCAGGTCGGCTCGCGCGATGCGCGGCAGATGGTGCGGGCGCAATCGATCACCTACGACCCGGTGCATGACGAGGTCATCGCCAGCTTCACCACCTCGAACTACCTGCTGGTTCTGGCGGGTGCCGACGGGTCATTGAAACGGGCAATCGAGACCACGACCATGGGCCTGCGCCTGCCCCGGGGCATCGTGCTGCACCCCGATGGCCTGCACTATGCCGTGGGCGGTGGCTGGAACGACATCTATCTTTTCGAGCGCGGCAGTCACCGGCTGGTCCGCGAGCGCTGCCAGTACACCTACAACTTCGAGCACAGCCACATCACCGCCGTGGCCATCTAGGCCCGGCAGGGCGCAGCCGAATCCGCGATCTTGAGGGGAAAATGGGGCGAGTGATGGGGATCGAACCCACGACCTCCAGATCCACAATCTGGCGCTCTAACCGACTGAGCTACACCCGCCATTAGCCTGGGCTTGTTACGCGCTGACGGCCCCTGGCGTCAAGGAATCTGATGGTGAATGGCGCCTGATACAAGGGCGTGGCCGCATCCGGGCCAGGCAACCGCCCAGCCGCCGGCGCCCCGGCCGGATCAGCCGGCCCGCCCCGCAATCACCGCTTCCTGGTCCTCCGGGACATAGAAGTACGACCCGGGGCGGAAGTCGTATCCCAGATCGCCGACCAGGCGCCGCTGACGCGGGCTGCAGCGGTCCGCGACGGCCGAAATGGTCTCGAAGTCGTAGGCCCGCACGAACATCTGGCAGTAGTTGTACAGCAGCGTCTTGCGCGCCCGACCGGACAGGTTGGGGGCCGGTCCGTGCCACAGCGAATGCGAGAACAGGAAGCAGTCGCCGGCCTTGCCGGTGAGGTGCACGCAGCCCGGCGTGTGGGGATTGTGGCTCTCGGCCGTGGCGTTCTCCGGAAACGGCCGGATGTGGCTGCCGGGGTAAACCGTGAAGTTGCCGCTGTCCGGCTCGTCCACGTCGGTCAGCAGATAGAGCGCCTTCATGGCCAGGGGCCGGCTGGTCTCGGTCACACGGATCCGCCTTAGGCCCTCGCCGCCGTCAGTATGGGTGTAGCCCGGGAAGCTCGGCGTGGCCGCGCGGACGATCGCCTGGGTCATCGACAGCAGGATGTAGGGGCCCATGATGTCGACGACGAGGTCGAACACCTCGGGCCGGTCCATCAGGTCGATGAACGCCCGGTGGTAGGGCAGGATGTCGCGGCGGTCCATGAAGCCTTCGGGGTCCAGGTCGGGACAATGCTCGACCCAGCCGTAGTGCCCGCGCGGCAGGTTGGTCGGCTCCCAGCCCGGCTCGTGGCGCATGGCATCGATCTGCGCGGAAAAGAATGCCACTTCGTCGGGGTCGAACACCCCTTCGAGCTTGATGTAGCCATCGATTGCCCACTGGCTGCGCTGCTCGTCGCTGAGCCTTCGCATGATCCGCTTCCCCGTCGCCTGTTGTGTTGGGCCAGAGCACTGCTTCTTACGCGGCCATGCGCGAAGGGTAGCGGGCGCCGGTCTCCGGTGCCAGATGGTTCGCCGCGGCCGCGGCCCGGCGTTCAGGCCGTGAAGTGCGCGCGCAGCCGCTCGAGGGCGCCGTCCAGTACCTCGTCGCGCTTGCAGAAACAGAAGCGCACCAGGTGGTTCACGTCGGGGGTGGCATAGAGCGCGCTGACCGGGACCACGGTGACACCGGCCTCGACCGTGACGTAGCGGCAGAACTCCTCGTCCGTGCCGTTGAAGCCGAGGGGGCGGAAGTCCGCGTTCATGAAGTAAGTGGAATCGCAGCGCAGCGGATCGAAGCCGATCTCGCGCAGCCCGTCCGCGAGCCGGTCGCGCTTGGCCTGCAGCTCGCCGGCCAGCCCCGAGTACCACGTCCGCTCGTGCTCGAGGCCGTGGGCGACCGCGCGCTGCAGGTTCGGCGGGGTGGTGAAGACCAGGAACTGGTGCGCCTTGGCGATGACCGCCAGCAGCTCCGGGCAGGTGGTGATGTAGCCCACTTTCCAGCCGGTCATGGAGAAGGTCTTGCCGGCGGAGGCAATGCGCACGGTGCGCTCGCGCATGCCCGTCAGGTTCATCAGCGGCAGGTGCCGGCGGCCGTCGAAGATCAGGTGCTCATAGACCTCGTCGCATATGGCATAGGTGTCGTGGCGTTCCATCAGTCCGGCGATGAAGGCCAGTTCGTCCTCGTCGAACACCTTGCCTGTCGGGTTCATCGGCGTGTTGAACAGGATCAGCTTGGTCCGATCGGAGAAGGCCGCGGCGAGCTCGTCGCGCGGCAGCGCCCAGCCCGGCGGCTGCAGACGGACCAGCCGCGGGACGGCGCCGGCGCGCTGCAGCATCGGCATGTAGCTGTCGTACAGCGGCTCGAACAGGACGACCTCGTCGCCCGGCTCGACCAGGGCCAGGATCGACGCCGCCAAAGCCTCCGTCGCGCCGGAGGTCACCATGACCTCGCGCTGCCAGTCGGCCTCGATGCCATAGAATTCGGCATCGTGGCTGGCCACGGCCTGGCGCAGCTCGGGGATGCCGAGCATGGGCGGATACTGGTTGGGATACTCGCGGGTCGCGGTATCGACCATCTGCTTGATGCTCTCGGGACCTTCCTCGTCGGGAAAGCCCTGCCCAAGATTGATGCTCCGATGCTCGATCGCCAGCCGCGACATCACCTCGAAAACGGTGGTGCCATAGCTCGAAAGTACGCTGTTCGCCGGCTTCATGGCGTCCTCCAACCCGCCCGGGGGCGCGGATCATCTCAGATGCGTCGGGGCGTCTCAAGCTTGCCTTTCTGCCCCTGGACCGATGTGCGATAACCCGGAACATGAAGCTCGCGCAACGCATGCAGCACCTGGGGACAGAGACCGCCTTCGAGGTCCTGGCTCGGGCCAACCAGCTGGCCGCCGAAGGCCGCGACATCATCAACCTCGGCATCGGCCAGCCCGACTTTCAGACCCCGGGCAACATTGTCGAGGCGGGACGCCGGGCGCTCGCGCAAGGTCATCATGGCTACACCCCGGCCAACGGCATTCCCGAGCTGCGCGCCGCCGTCGCCGCCGATATCGAGAAGTACCGCGGGGTCGGCGTCGACCCGGACCAGGTGGTGATCCAGCCTGGCGGCAAGCCGACCATGTTCTATGCCTGTCTCATGTTCGGCGAAGCCGGCGCCGAGATCATGTATCCCAACCCCGGCTTTCCGATCTACGAGTCGGCGATCCGCTTTGCCGGCGCCACGCCGGTGCCGATCGCCCTGCACGAGGAGACCGGGTTCTCATTCAGCGCCGACGAAGTTCTGGCCAAGGTCAACGAGCGCACGCGGCTGCTCATCATCAACTCGCCGGCCAACCCCACCGGCGGCGTCGTCCAGCAGGCCGAGCTCGACAAGCTGGTCGCCGGGCTCGAGCAGTGGCCCGAGGTGGCGATCCTGTCGGACGAGATCTACAGCCGCATCGTCTACGACAACCAGCCGCACATCAGCCTGCTGTCCTATCCGGCGATCCGCGACCGGCTGATCCTGCTCGACGGCTGGTCCAAGACCTATGCGATGACCGGCTGGCGGCTCGGCTATGCGGTCTGGCCGCAGGCCTGCGTCGAGCAGGTCACCCGGCTGTGCGTGAACGACCACTCCTGCGTCAACGCCGCCACCCAGTGGGCCGGCATCGAGGCACTCGAGGGGCCGCAGGACGACGTCGATCGCATGGTTGCCGCCTTCGACGAGCGCCGCGAGGTGATCGTCGACGGCCTCAATGCCATCCCCGGTTTTCGCTGCGTCCGTCCCGGCGGCGCCTTCTACGCCTTTCCCAACATCGAGGGCACCGGCTACAGCGCCCAGGTCCTGCAGGAGAAGCTGTTGAACGATGCCGGCGTGGCGGTGATCGCCGGCACCAGCTTCGGCGCCTATGGCGAAGGCTATCTGCGGTTCTCCTACGCCAACTCGGTCGAGAACATCCGCAGCGCACTTGCCCGCGTCGGCGAACTGCTGGCTTCTTGAGCAGACTGCCCCGTGACGGTCGCCCAAAAAAGCGGCAAACTGCACTATTAATCAGCAGATCGCTGGCGTCTGTCGGACAGGCCGTAAAATACCGTGCAAAATCAATAACCTACCCGCCGGCAAAACTGGCACGGCTTATGCTTTGCGAGAGGTGAACGGCAGTTCGCCGTGTCATTGCTTAACCCTCGAGAGGCGAGATTCAGCTCGATGAAAAAGATCGAAGCCATCATCAAGCCCTTCAAGCTGGACGAAGTGAAGGAAGCCCTGCATGAAGTCGGCTTGCAAGGCATCACCGTCACCGAAGCCAAAGGCTTCGGCCGGCAGAAGGGCCACACGGAACTTTACCGCGGCGCCGAATATGTGGTGGATTTTCTGCCCAAGGTGAAGATCGAGGTGGTGCTCGACGACGGCCTGGTGGAGCGTGCCTGCGAAGCCATTCAGCGCGCCGCGCATACCGGCCGCATCGGCGACGGCAAGATCTTCATCTCCAGCGTCGAACAGGCGATCCGGATCCGCACCGGCGAAACCGGCGCCGACGCCATCTGAACGCAACCCGGCGGGCGGGCCTCAGGTGCCCGCTGCCGGAGCGGGGCCACGGTTGCACGCAACCGTGGCTGCCGCATTGAGGCAACGAACAACAGGACGAACGGGAAGGACCAACAACCATGTCCGACGCAAACACCATTGCACAGCGCATCAAGGACGAGGATATCGCCTACGTCGATCTGCGCTTCACCGACCCGCGCGGCAAGTGGCAGCACCTGGCCATGGACGCGACCATCTTCGACGAGGACATGATGGGCGAAGGCGTCATGTTCGACGGCTCGTCGATCGCCGGCTGGAAGGCGATCAACGAATCCGACATGACCCTGATGCCCGACCTCACAACGGCGGTGGTCGATCCGTTTCTGGCCCAACCGACCCTGGTGCTGTTCTGCGACGTGCTCGAGCCGTCGACCGGCGAAGCCTACAGCCGCTGCCCGCGCTCGGCGGCGTTGCGGGCCGAGACCTACCTGAAGGCCAGCGGCGTCGGCGACACCGCCTACTTCGGCCCCGAGGCCGAGTTCTTCGTGTTCGACGACGTGCGCTACGGCGTCTCGCAGAACCACACCTTCTACCAGCTCGACGAGAGCGAAGGCCCGTACAACACCGGCAAGGAGTTCGAGGGCGGCAACATCGGTCACCGGCCGGTGGCCAAGGGCGGTTACTTCCCGGTGCCGCCGGTGGACGCCGCCGCCGACCTGCGCTCGGAGATGACGACGGTGATGCGCGAGATGGGCGTGGCCACCGAAAAGCACCACCACGAGGTGGCGCCGAGCCAGCACGAGCTGGGCATCAGGTTCTCCACCCTGACCGACATCGCCGACAAGATGCAGATCTACAAGTACGTCGTGCATCAGGTCGCGCACTCCTACGGCAAGACCGCGACCTTTATGCCCAAGCCGGTGGTCGACGACAACGGCTCGGGCATGCACACCCACCAGTCGATCTGGAAGGACGGCAAGCCGCTGTTCGCCGGTTCGGGCTATGCCGACCTGTCGGACATGGCGCTCTACTACATCGGTGGCATCATCAAGCACGCCCGGGCGATCAACGCCTTCTCGAACCCGCTGACCAACAGCTACAAGCGGCTGATCCCGGGCTTCGAGGCCCCGGTCCTGCTGGCCTACTCGGCCCGCAACCGCTCCGCCTCCTGCCGCATTCCGTTCGCGCCCAGCCCCAACGGCAAGCGCGTCGAGGTGCGTTTCCCGGATGCCGGCGGCAACCCCTACCTGACCTATGCCGCCATGCTGATGGCCGGCCTGGACGGGATCGAGAACAAGATCCATCCCGGCGATCCGATGGACAAGAACCTCTACGACCTGCCGCCCGAGGAGCTGGCCGACGTGCCGACGGTCTGCGGCAGCCTGCGCGAGGCGGTCGAGGAGCTGGACCGCGACCGCGACTTCCTGAAGAAGGACGACGTGTTCTCCGACGACCTGATCGACGGCTACCTGGAGCTGAAGTGGGAGGAGATCTACCGCTTCGAGCACACGCCGCACCCGGTCGAGTTCGACATGTACTACAGCGTCTGAGTACCTCTGTTCGGAGGATAGGCGAGGAAGGGGCCGCCTTCGGGCGGCCCCTTCTCTTTTCGTCCGCTCTGGCGCGGCCCGGGGCCATGCCCCAGTTCGACCGCAATCCGGCCCCACCGAAGTCGAAAAGACAACGCACCTTCGCCCGCAGTCGACCGGGAGGAGGTTTCGATGACGCGTTGCCATTATCTGCTCGGCGCCGGCGCCCTGCTGGCCGTTCTCGTCGCAACCGCCGGCTGCGAGCAGCAATCCGGTGAATCCGGAAGGCCGGCAACGACAACAGCAACGGCGACGGTCGCGCTGCCAGGCACGGGTGGTGCCGAGCAGCGGGCACTTGCCATGTCGCATGCCTACCCGGCGCGCCTGGACGAGGCCGGACCGATCCACGACCGGGTGGCGCAGTTCGAAGCCAACCGTTTCGTCACCACGGCCGAGCAACCGGTTTCGACCTTCTCCATCGACGTCGACACCGCCTCCTATACCCAGTTGCGCAAGGCGATCCTGGAGCATGGCGGTCAGACGTTGACCTCGCTGCCGGCGGCGACCGGCCTGCGCACCGAGGAAGCCGTCAACTATTTCAGCTACGACTATGCCCGGCCGGACGATAGGCAAACGCCGTTCGCGATCGATGCGGCGGTGATGCCGGCCCCCTGGGCGCCGCGCCATCGGATCCTGCGGATCGGCGTCCAGGGCTACGATCTCCCACGCACCGACCGCCCGGCCCTGCACCTGACCTTCCTGGTCGACGTGTCGGGCAGCATGAAGGGGCCGGACAAGCTGCCGCTGTTGCAGCGCGCGCTGGCGATGCTGACCGCGGAGCTGGAACCGCGCGACCGGATCGCCCTCGTGACCTATGCCGGGAGCAGCGCCGTCGTGCTCGAGCCGACGGCGGTCGCCGAGCGCGACGCCATCCTCGACGCCGTCGACGCGCTCGACGCCGGCGGCCGTACCGCCGGTGCCGCCGGCCTGGAGCTGGCCTATCGCACCGCGCGCGCCATGTACGACAGCGACGCCATCAACCGGGTGATCATCGGCACCGACGGCGACTTCAACGTCGGGCCGTCGTCGCTGGAGGCCATGCGGGCGCTGGTCCGGGGCAAACGCGACGAAGGCATCTACCTCAGCGTGCTGGGCTTCGGCACCGGCAACCTGCGTGACGATCTGATGCAGCAGCTGGCACAGCATGGCCAGGGCACGGCGGCCTACATCGACAGCGTGCTGGAGGCGCGCAAAGTACTGGTCGAGGAGATGATGCGGTCGGTCGCGCCGATCGCCGACGACGTGAAGATCCAGGTCGAGTTCAATCCGTCGCGCATCGCCAGCTACCGCCTGATCGGCTACGAAACCCGCCTGCTCCAAGAGCGCGATTTCAACGACGACAAGGTCGACGCCGGCGAGGTCGGTTCCGGGGCCGCGGTGACGGCGCTCTACGAGATCGTGCCGGCGGATGCGCGGCTGAGCGACGAACGGCGCTACGCCGGCAATCGCCCCAGCGCGACGACGGCGGAAGTCTCCGACGAGTGGGCCTGGGTGAAGCTGCGCTTCAAGGCGCCCGGCGCCGATACCAGCCGCCGGCTCGAGCGGGTGGTCACGGACGACGATGTCTGGGACGACATCGCCCAGGCGCCGCAATCGCTGCGCTTCGCCACAGCGGTCGCCGCCTTCTCCCAGAAGCTGCGCGGCGAACCGGCGTTGCAGGACATGGCCTATGACGAGATTCGCGCGCTCGGCCTGGCTGCCAGGGGGGCGGATCCGGCCGGCCACCGGGCCCAGTTCCTGCAGCTGGTCGATCTGGTGGCCAAGCAGAGCTAGCCCGCACTTCTCAAACTCCCCGTGGCCTGCGTCGCGTCCAGGCGGCCGATCCGCCAGGAGCGGGCCGAAAAGCGTAGTGGGACTACGGTTGAGGGCCGCGACGCCGCGGGCGGCCGCCTGGGCGCGACCCGAAGGGCGGCGCTGTCCGGCCGACAGTGTGCGTCGAGGCGCTTGCCCGTAGTCCCACTACGCGCTGCGCGCCGCTCCTGCCCTGTCGGCCGGACAGTGCCGCGCAGGCCACGGGGAGTTTGAGAAGTGCTGGCTCGCCCGGGGAACTTGCAGGCCGGCACGACCGCCATAGACTGGGGCCAGGACCCAACGGACAGGGCTGGCCCATGCAGATCGGCATCTCCTTCCCGCAGACCGAGATCGGCGCGGATCCGGCGGTGATCCGCGATTTCGCCCAGGCGGCCGAGGAACTCGGTTGCGCCCGCATCAGCGTCGTCGACCATGTCGTCCAGCAGGGCACGCCGCAGGGGCCGGAATTCGCCCGCTTCTACAGCCGCGAGGTGATGTTTCACGAGTGCCTGACCACGCTCGCCTTCATGGCCGCGTCGACGACCAGGATCGGCCTGGCGTCGGCGATCCTGATCCTGCCACAGCGCCAGGCCGTGCTGGTGGCCAAGCAGGCCGCCCAGGTCGACGTGTTCTCCGGCGGCCGCCTGCGTCTCGGCGTCGGCCTGGGCTGGAACGAGGTCGAGTTCGATGCCCTCGACATGTCGTTCCACGACCGCGGCAAGCGGGTGGTCGAGCAGATCGACGTCATGCGCCGGCTGTGGACGGAGGACCTGGTGACATACGAAGGTCGCTGGCACCGCTTCGCCGATGCCGGGCTCAACCCCGAGCCGGTGCAGCGGCCGATCCCGGTGTGGGTCGGCGCCCTGGCCGATCCCGCCATTCGCCGCGCTGCCCGGATCGGCGACGGCTGGTACATGTACCCGCGCCAGGAACCCGACGACAGCGCCCAGGCACGTATCTCCCTGTTCCGCCAGGCCGCCGCGGAAGCCGGGCGCGAGCCGGACGCGCTGGGCATCGATGCAACGGTGTTCGCCAGCCAGGGTGCGGGGCCGGACGAATGGCTTGCCGTGATGACCCGCTGGCGCGAACTGGGGGTCAACAGCCTGACATTCCGCACCGCCGAATCCGGCCTCGCCTGCCCCGACGGCCACATCGATGCCATGCGCCGGCTGATGGAAGCCGGCAAACCCGGCTGAGCCCGCAAGGGAGCCGCACATGCCCGCGAAGAAACAGCTCCGCCTCGGCGCCTTCATGCGGCCAGTCAGCATTCATACCGCGGCTTGGCGCTACCCCGGCGGCCTGCCGGACGCCAACTTCAACCTGGGCCACATCACCCGCTTCGCGCAGACGCTCGAGCGCGGCTGCTTCGACGCCTTCTTCATGGCCGACCACCTGGCGGTGCTGAACATGCCGACGGAGGCGCTCAAGCGCAGCGCCACGGTAACCTCGTTCGACCCGCTCACGCTGCTGCCGGCGCTGGCCATGGTGACCGAGCATCTCGGCCTGATCGCCACCGCCTCGACCACTTTCGAGCCGCCCTACACGGTCGCCCGCCGGTTCGCCTCGCTCGACCACATCAGCGGCGGGCGCGCCGGCTGGAACCTGGTCACCACCTCGAACCCCGACGCGGCGCTCAACTTCGGCCTGGAAGAACACATGGCGCACGGCGACCGCTACCGCCGCGCCCGCGAGTACTTCGACGTGGTCACCGGCCTGTGGGACAGCTGGGCCGACGACGCCTTCATCCGTGACGCCGACAGCGGCATCTTCTTCGATCCCGGCAAGCTGCACGTGCTCGACCACAAGGGCGAGTTCCTGTCGGTGCGCGGGCCGCTGAACATCGCCCGGCCGGTGCAGGGCTGGCCGGTGATCGTCCAGGCCGGCGCGTCGGACGCGGGCCGGCAACTGGCGGCGGAGACGGCGGAGATGGTGTTCGCCGGCCTGAGCAACCTGGCCGACGGGCAGCGCTTCTATGCCGACATCAAGGGCCGCATGGAGAAGCTCGGCCGCAACCCCGATCATCTCAAGATTCTGCCCGGTGCGTTGGTCGTGGTCGGCGACAGCGAGGCCGAAGCCCGGGAGAAGCGCGCCCTGCTCGACAGCCTGGTGCACTACGACAGCGCCATCGCCTCGCTGTCGATTGCGCTGGGCCACGACGCCTCGGGTTTCGATCCCGACGGACCGCTGCCGGATATTCCCGAAAGCAACGCCAGCAAGAGCGGGCGCGAACGGGCCATCGCCCTGGCCAAACGCGAGAACCTGAGCGTGCGCCAGCTCGCCCAGCGCCTGGGCGGCTTCTCCGGCCTGGCCATGGTCGGCACGCCGGAGATGATTGCCGATCAGATGGAGGAGTGGCTGCTCACCGAAGGCAGCGACGGCTTCAACGTGATGTTTCCCTACCTGCCGGCCGGCCTGGACGACTTCGTCGACCGCGTCGTGCCGGAGTTGCAGCGAAGGGGCCTGTTCCGCACCGCCTACGAGGGCCGCACCCTGCGCGACAATCTGGGCCTGCCGCGGCCCGCCAACCAGTTTTTCGCCTGAGCCTTTTTTCAGCCACGCGGGCGGGTCTGAGACATGGCGTAATCGCGGTCGCCCTTTGGACTAAGGGCGGCGGTTGCTCTCCCAATTCAGCTCGAGGTCCGGCACGGGGCCGGCCTCATGGGTATGACGAACAGGAGA
>Ga0056121_1000052_pt1 | contig 60145 bp, 57 predicted proteins | sample WorMetHEROISLAND_FD_83872 | JGI IMG/M metagenome (GOLD analysis project Ga0056121, IMG submission 83872) | Marine gutless worms symbiont microbial communities from Max Planck institute for Marine Microbiology, Germany - Olavius sp. 1 HERON ISLAND ...
AGCCGTGAGCCGATCTGCGCCAGCTTGCCGCCGACGTTGGCGTTGACCTCGTAGCGCAGGATGGTCTCGCCACCGTCGGCCTCGAGCGCCACCTTGGCGCCGCCCTTGGCAAAGCCGGCAGCGCCGCCCTTGCCCTCGCCGGAAATGGTGTAGCCGTTCGGCGGATCGATGTCCGACAACGCGACCTCGCCCTTGAACTTGGCTTTGACCGGACCGACCTTGGCCGTCACCGTGGCGGCAAAGCTGGTGTCCGACAGCTTGTCCAAAGTGTCGCAGCCGGGGATCGCGGCCTTCAGCACCTCGGGGTCGTTCAACGCCTCCCAGACCAGCTCGCGCGGGGCGGGGATACGGTATTCACCGGTCATCTCCATGACGGGGCCTCTTTCGCTTATGTGCTTGTTTTGCCGCCAAGGTACCTGAGGCGGCGCTGCGGCTTCAACTTGTCGGATTGCGGACGGTGCGCGGCGCCTCCGCGCCGCGGGTTCAGGCTTGAACGCTCAACGGTAGAACAGGATCACCGTGGCGCCGAGCAGGATCGCCGCCCACAGCACCATGCTGCCGGTCGGCCAGGTCCGCGCCAGGATACCCTGCGGTCCATGGGTTTGCCTGACGATGACGTAGGCCCTGGTCAGCAGGCGCGAGGCGGCGGCCAGGAGGGATGTCCAGGCCGCCATCACCCGGGCCGATGCCAGCCGCCACAACCGCGGCGCCAGCCGGCGGTAGAACCAGTCGATGTCGAGGTTGGTCGAGCGCAGCTCGGGCGGATAGAGGCCCGTTCGCATCAGCACGGAGAACGCCAGGGCGGAGAACAGCAGGAGCTGATACTGCGCCACCACGTGCGTGATCGTGTAGGGGTTGTAGTCGACGTCGTAGGGCAGCAGGTCGTAGAGCGGCTGGTACCAGATGCCGATGCCAATGCACAAGGCCGCGGTTATTCCCATCGCCAGCAGCATGTTCCAAGGTGCCTCCTGGCAACGCTTGCCGGAGTCGTGGGCGAAGAAGGCGAAGAACGGAATCTTGATGCCCGAGTGATGGAACACGCCGGCACTGGCGAACAGCAACACCAGCCAGGTGATGACATAGCCCTCGTCGGCCGCCGCCGTGATGATCAGCGCCTTGGAGATGAAGCCGCTGAACAGCGGGAACGCCGAAATCGACGCGGCGCCGACGATGCAGAAGGCCGTCGTCCATGGCATCGACTTGTAGAGCCCGCCCAGTTCCGAGCCCTTGACCGTGCCGACCCGGTAGAGCACCGCGCCCATCGACATGAACAACAGCGCCTTGTAGAGGATGTGCGAGAACGCGTGCGCCACCGTCCCGTTCAACGACATCTCGGTGCCGATGCCGATGCCGACGACCATGAAGCCCAACTGGTTGTTCAGGCTGTAGGCCAGCACGCGTCGCAGGTCGTTCTCGATCACCGCGTAGAAGATCGGGAACGCCGTCATCACCGCGCCGATCAGGACCAGGATTTCGGTGCCGGCATAGCCCCGGGCCAACGCGTAGACGGCAAGCTTGGTGGTGAAGGCGGACAGGAAGACCGTGCCGGCCTCCGTCGCCTCCGGGTAGCTGTCCTGCAGCCAGTTGTGCAGCAGCGGGAACGCGCACTTGATGCCGAAGGCGGCGAAAATCAGGGCGGTGCCGGGCGACACCAGCCCCAGGTGGTCGAAGGCGATGGAGCCCGTGTCGTTGTAGTGCAGGACGATGCCGGCCAGCAGGATGACGCCCGATCCGACCTGGATGACGAGGTAGCGGACAGTGGCCCGGTATGCGGCCCGGGTGCCGCGGGCGAGGATCAGGAACGCGGAGGCGACGGCCGTCACTTCCCAGTAGACGAACAGGGTCAGCAGGTCGCCGGCGAACACGGCGCCGATCGCGGCGCCGGCATAGATCAGCGCGCTTGTGTGTTCCAGCGCGCCGCGGACGTGAAAGGCGTAGATCACCCCCAGGGCGGCGGCGATATGGAAGATGTAGCCGAACGCGAGCGAGAGCGTGTCGATGCGAACCGGATTGAGCGTCAGGTCGAACAGGGTGAAGGTGACGATCTCGCCCGATGGCAGCGACAAAAGCTGCACGAAGCTGAGCACCGGCAAAGCCAATGCCAGCGCGTTGCGCGCCCAGCCACGCAGGAACGCGAGCGGCACCGCGCCCAGGATCAGGATCAGTCCAGGTGGCAGCTCAGTCATCGTCGTCGTAGTAGTCCTCGTCGCGCATCAGCAGCTTGCGCATCTCCTTGGCGGCAAGCACCAGGCCGACGGCGCTGACAAAACCGAAGATGGCGTAGGCGCCGATCAGCTTCTCGACGGTGTAGTGAACATGCTTGTCGTAGAACAGATCGGCCAGCACGCTGAGCGCGCACAGGCCGATCAGCGCGTAGAACACCTTGCGCACGTTCTCCGGGCGATCTAGCCAGTAGACCTTTTCGCCCGGTGGCCGGCGGTGATCGTCGTCTCGTTGCGTCATCGCTTGCCTGCCTAGTCGCCCACGAGGGTCGCCATTGCGTGATAGATCGGATCGCCGGCGAAAAACAGCACCACGCAGCCCGTCGCGGCAACGGCAATCGCGATCACGCACGGCCATGGCGCTTCGGCGATGGTACGCGGCTTCGTCTCCTCTTCGGGCTGGAGAAAGAACGCCCGGAACACCGGCGAAAGAAGATAGACGACGTTGAGCAGCGAACTGATCATCAGCGCGGCGACAACGATGCGCTGGCCCGCGTCGGCCGCCCCCACAATCAGCATCAGCTTGCTCCAGGTGCCGCCCGTCGGTGGCAGTCCGATCACGCTGAGGGCGCCCACGAAGAAAGCGGCGAAGGTGATCGGCATGACCCGGCCCAGGCCGTTCAGTTCGCTGACATAGCTCTTGTGGGCGGCGGTGTAGATCGCGCCGGCACAGAAGAACAGGGTGATCTTGCCGAACGCGTGCATGACGATCTGCATGCCGGCGCCGACGACGCCCATGCTGGTCGCCAGCATGGCGCCAACGACGACGTACGACAGCTGACTGATCGTCGAGTAGGCGAGGCGCCGTTTCAGGTTGTCCTGGCGCAGCGCCACCAGCGATGCGGCCAGCAACGTGAAGGTGGCGATGTAGAGCAACAGGTCGGCCGACCACAGCGTGCCCACGTAGTCGATGCCGAAGGTGTAGACGGTCACCTTCAGCACCGTGAACACGCCCGCCCTGACCACGGCGACGGCGTGCAGCAGGGCGCTGACCGGGGTCGGCGCCACCATCGCCGCCGGCAACCAGCGGTGTATCGGCATCAGCGCCGCCTTGCCGATGCCGTACATGTAGAGCAGCAGCAGCACGCTGCCGACCGCCGGCGTCACCTTGTCGGCCATCACCCCGCCGACGCGGAAGTCGATGTCGCCGGTGAGCCACCAGGTCGCCACGATTGCCAGCAGCAGCAGGCCGATCGACGTGCCCATCAGGATGCCCAGGTAGGTCCGGCCGGCGGCGACCGCCTCTTCGTTCTTGTGGTGGGTGACCAGGGGATAGGTCGACAGCGTCAGCAGCTCGTAGAACAGGAACAGGGTGAACAGGTTCGCGGCCAGCGCCAGGCCGATGGTGCTGCCGATGGCGATGGCGAAGCAGACGTAGAAACGGGTCTGGCGCGGCTCGTCGTTGCCGCGCATGTAGCCGATCGAGTAGGCGGAGCTGACGATCCACAGGAACGAGGCGACGCAGGCGAAGCTGATGCCGAGCGGTTCGACCAGGAAGGCGACGGCCAACCCGGGCAGCGGCTCCAGCCACATGAGCGCGGGTCGTTCGCCCGCCAGCACCTCGGGCACCAGCCCGGCCACCAGGACGAACAGGACGACGGCGGCGATGAGGGTCACCGTCTCGCGCAGGTTGGGATGACGGCCGGTGAGCCAGACCGCCAGCGCCGCCACGAACGGCAGGACCAGGATCCATGGCATGGCGTCGACCGCGGCGATCATGGCGCGGCCACCAGCAGTTTCGCCGCACCCTGGGCCGCGGAAACGGGCAGGGTGGTGGCGAGGCCGAAGTAGAGGTTGGCGGCCGCCAAGGCCAGGGTCGGCAGCAACAGCAGCAGTGGTGCCTCGGCGACCTTCTCGCGGCCCACCGGCACGGGCCGGAAGTACATCACCTCGACCACGCGCCAGATGTAGACCACGGCCAGCAGCGAACTGGCGACGATCAGTACCGCCAGCCACCAGTAGCCGCCGGCGAGCGCGGCGTCGATCAGGTACCACTTGGAGATGAAGCCGGCGGTCAGCGGCACGCCGATCAGGCTCAGGCCGCCGATCACGAAGGTGGTCATGGTCCAGGGCATGTCGCGGCCCAGCCCCGCCAGGTGTTCCAGGCGTACAGAGCCTAGCCGGTAGAAGACACAGCCCATGGCGCAGAACAGCGCCGCCTTCATCAACGCGTGATTGAAGATGTGGATCAGCCCGGCCGCGACCCCGGCCTGGGTGGCCAGGGCGATGCCAAGCACGATGTAGCCGATCTGGGCGACGCTGGAGTAAGCCAGCATGCGCTTGATGTCGACCTGGAAGACGGCGCTCAGCGAGCCGGCGAACATCGCCGCTACCGCAGGTCCCAGCAGCAGCCAGTCCAGGTGCTCCTCGACGAAGGAGAACGAAGGACCGAACACGGTGAAGCTGAAGCGCAGCAGCAGGTAGATCGATACCTTGGTCGCCGTCGCCGCCAGGAAGGCGGAGACCACCGACGGGGCGAAGGCGTAAGCGTTGGGCAACCACAGATGCAGCGGAAACAACGCCAGCTTCAGGGCGATGCCGACGGTGAGGAAGCCGAAGGCGGCCAGGACCGGCCGGGTGCCCTCAACCGCGTCGAGCCGCAGCGCCAGGTCGGCCATGTTGAGCGTGCCCGTCATCATGTAGAGCAGGCCGACGCCGATCAGGATGAAGGTGGCGCCAATGGTGCCCATCACCAGGTACTGGAACGCCGCCGTGAGCGCCTTGCGGTGGCTGCCCATCGAGATCAGGGCGTAGCTCGACAGTGACGAGACTTCGAGGAAGACGAACACGTTGAAGGCGTCGCCGGTGATGGCGATGCCCAAGAGCCCGGTCAGGCAAAGCGCGAAGGTGGCGTAGAACAGGGCCTGCCGGCGGACCGGGATCTCGCGGCGCACGCTGCCCAGGGCATAGACCAGCACCACCGTGCTCAACGCCGAAATGATCAGCAGGATAAAGGCGTTCAGCAGGTCGACGCGGTACTCGATGCCCCACGGCGGGGCCCAACCGCCCATGGCGTAGGAGATCACCTCGCCGTCCCAGACCATCTGCAGCAGCGCCGCCGAGATCACGGTGCAGGCCAGGCTGGCGGCGAACACGATCGCCCAGGCAAAGCGTCGGCCCAGCAGCACGCATAGCGGGGCTGCGAGCAGCGGCACCACGACCTGCAGTGCCGGCAGTTGCGCGATCAGGGCGCTCACGTCTCGCCGTCCTGCAGGTCGATCTCGTCCTCCTCGATGCTGCCGTAGGCCTCGCGGATGCGCACCACGAGAGCGAGGCCGAGCGCCGTGGTCGCCACGCCGACGACGATCGCGGTCAGGATCAGCACGTGAGGAAGGGGATTGGAGTAGACGCTGTAACGGTCGTCGAGGATGGGGGCGGTGCCGCCCTCGACCTTGCCGATGGTGATGTAGAGCAGGAACACCGAGGTCTGGAAGATGTTCAGGCCGACGATTTTCTTGACCAGGTTGCCGCGCGAGACGACGACATAGAGCCCGATCATCATCAACACGATGGCGATCCAGTAGTTGTAGTGGGCGAGGATCTCCTCCAGCACGGGCCTAGCGCTCCCCGCCACTGGGGCCGGCAACGCGGTGCCGCGCAAGAACCGTCGGCGCGGCCGGAAACTTCATCCGGGGCCCCGTCACGACGGCTCGCGACCGGCGAAGTGGAAGAAGATCGTGATCATGGTAGACGCCACGGTGATGCCGACGCCCAGTTCGATCAGCAGGATGCCGTAGTGCTGGCCGGCCGCCGGATCCGCCGCCAGGTTCGAGTAGTCGAGGAAGTTGCCCCCCAGCAGCATGTTGGCGACACCGACCCCGGCGAACAGCAGGACCCCCAGGGCCACGAACTTCTCCACCACCTGAGGCGGCGCCACCCGCAGGGCGTTGTCGAGCCCGAACACCAGGCCGTAGAGGATGTAGGCAGAGGCGAAGATGACGCCGGCCTGGAAGCCGCCGCCTGGCCCGTAGTCGCCGTGGAACTGCACGTAGAGCCCGAACAGCAGGATGAACGGGATCAGCAGCTTGGCGATGATCCGAAGGACGCGATGATGTCTCATGACGCGTCGTCCCGCTCGGTGTCGCTGTCGGGCGCCGGCTCGTCCCGGCCGCGCCCCAGCAACAGCATCATCACGGCGATCCCGGCGGTGAAGATCACCGTGACCTCGCCAAGCGTGTCATAGCCGCGGTAGCTCGCCAGCACCGAGGTGACGACGTTGGGAATGCCGATCTCGTGGGCGCTGTCCTCGAGATAGCGCGGCACCACGTGCAGGTTGGCGGGGGCATTGGGATCGCCGAACGCTGGCATGTCGAAGGTGGCGTAGATCAGTGCGGCGCCGGTGATCAGCACGACCACCAGCGGCAGCCAGGGCCGGTGCACCGGCACCTTTTCCTCGCTCTTGGTCAGGCTCAGCACGCCGAGCATCAGCACCGTGGAGATCCCGGCACCGACGGCGGCCTCGGTAAAGGCGACGTCGACCGCGTCCAGCACCACGAACATGCTGGCGGCGAGAAAGCTGTAGATGCCCGACAGCATGACCACGGCGAACAGGCTGCGCAGCCGCACGATGGCGATCGCGGTGGCCCCCATGAAGGTCAGCAGGGCGATGTCGACGACGTACTGGATCTCAATCCTCTTTGGTTGCGTCCTGCTCGCGCGACGGCGGCCAAGACGGCGCCAGTCCGGCGGCCAGGGCGGCCCGCGCGGTGGCATGGCTGGAAGTCGGGGTGGTGAAGAACAGGAACACCGCAATGAGCAACAGCTTGAGCACCACCAGGGCGCTGTCGGCCTGCAGCGCCAGGCCGAACAGCAGCAGGAACGCCGCCATGGTGTCGGTCAGGCCCGCCGGATGCAGGCGGGTGAAGAAGTCCGGCATACGGACGATGCCGATGCCGCCGATGACCACCCACGCCGAGCCCAGCGCCAGCAGCAGCCAACTGCCGTACTGCAACACCGTCGTCATGGCCGGCGCTCCGGTTCGTCGCCGGCCGACGCGAAGCTGCCGTACTTGACGTACTTCAGCACGGCGACGGTGCCGATGAAGTTGATCAGGGCATAGACCAGGGCGATATCGAGGAAATCCGGGCGACCCATGAGGAAACCGAGGACCGCGATCAACAGCACCGTCTTGGTGCCGGCCGCGTTCACCGCCAGGATGCGGTCGTAGACCGTCGGGCCGAGAAAGGCGCGCGCCAGCGCGAGACCGAGACTGATCAGCACCGCCACCGTGGCCACGGCGACCATCATGACAGGCCCTCCATCTGGCTCACCCGGCGGTCCATCTCGCCTTCCAGCACGGCGCCGGCCCCCTCCTGGCTGAGGGCATGGACGACGATCACGCCGCGGTCCAGGTCGGCCGAGACCGTGCCCGGCGTCAGGGTAATGGAGTTGGCGTAGATCGCCTGGCCCAGATCCGATTTCTGGCTGCACTTGGTTTCGAACAGCGTCGGGCTGATGTCCAGACGCGGCGACATCACCCGGCGGGCGACGTCGATGTTCGACTTGACGATCTCCACCAGCAGCCAGGGCCAATAGCGCAATGCTGCCGGCGTCAGGTGGATCGGCACGCCTTCGTGGTCGATCAGGTCCATGCGCAGGGCGATCCACACGCACAGCGCCACCGACAGCGCGCCGAGGATCAGCAGCAGCGGTACATAGTGCCCCGACAGCAGCAGCCACAACGCCGCCAGCGACAGCGCCAATCCGCTGCCGTGCAGCACGGGGCGGTAGCCAAAGCCGCCGGCCCGGCCTGTCGATTGGTGCGTAGTCGTCATGATCCCCCGTAGAAGCCGCGCGGCAAATTAAACGTCTATGCGGCGGAATTCCAGCGTGCCGCAGCGGAAACCAGCGATGGTCGCGGCAATTGCCATAGGCAAACGCCAATGCTGCATTGCACAATACTTGCTGTCACGAGACTTTGTGAGGCGCGACGATTCGTGTTAGTCTTCAAACATACATGGGTGTACTTGTCACTCGCCAGCCGTACGAGTTGTCCGCCATGGACGCACCGAGCAGTGTCGCGCAGGAGTTGGAAACCGAGCCAACCGTTGTTCGCGGAACAGTAAAGTGGTTCGATGCCGTAAAGGGGTACGGCTTCGTCGTCGCGTCCGATCAGGCGGGCGACATCCTTCTTCACAAGACGGTCCTGCGCAACGCCGGGCACCAGTTGGTGCACGAAGGCACGACCGTTGTCTGCGAGGCGGTGCAGCGCGACAAGGGGCTCCAGGCAGTACGCATCCTTGAACTCGACGATTCGACGGCGCGCGCCCCGGAACCGCGGCCGGCGCGGCCGGCCCAACCGGCGCGCCCGCGGAGCCAGCCGGTCGAACCGGAAGGCGACTTCCTCGACGCCACGGTGAAGTGGTTCAACCGCGTGCGCGGCTACGGCTTCGTCACCCGGGGCGAAGGGACCCAGGACATCTTCATTCATATCGAGACCCTGCGGCGCTTCGGCCGCGAGGACCTGACGCCTGGCGAGCCGCTGCGCGTGCGCATCGGCAACGGCCCCAAGGGCCCGCTGGTCGCCGACATCACCTTCGAGTAGCACCGACGCCGACCGTCTGACCGCGCCGCGCCCGGGCCGCCGGCGCCGGCCTTAGCGTGCCACTTCGACGGCATAGCTCGCCAACGGCGGCACCGACCTGATCATCCCTGCCTCCTGCATGAAGGCGGCAAAGCGGGCATAGCGGCCACGGTCGAGCGCGCCTGGACGCAAGGCGAACCGGGGCAGGGTGTCGCGCCAGGCCCGCCGGTTCAGCTCATCGTCCAGGCCGGCCTTGTAGGCGGCGAACATCCGCCAGCTCTCGTCCTGGTGGTTGACCAGATACTGCACCCCGCGTTCCAGGGCGCGGATGAAGCCGGCCACGGCCGGGCGCTGCCAGCCGTCGCGATGGGCGACGACGATCAGCTCGTCATAGGCCGGCACGCCCTCTTCCTCGACATAGAAAGCCCGGCCGGTCTTGCCGAGAATGGCCAGCTGGTTGAGTTCGAAATTGCGATAGGCGCCGATCACGGCGTCGACCTGCCCGGAAATCAGCGCCGGGCTGAGGGCGAAGTTGACGTTGATCAGTTCGACGTCCGCAGTGGAGAAGCCGTGGCGCGCGAACATCGCCTGCAGCATTACGTCCTCGAAGCCGCCGACGGAGAAGCCGACCTTGCCGCCCTTCAGGTCGGCGATGGTGTCGATCGGCCCGTCGTCGAGCACCAGCAGCGTGTTCAACGGCGTGGCGACCAGGGTGCCGACCCGCACCAATGGCAGCTCGTTGTCGACCTGCAGATGCAGCTGCGGCTGGTAGGAGACCGCCAGGTCGGCCTTGCCGGCGGCCACCAGCTTGGGCGGATCGTTCGGGTCGGCCGGCTCGATCAGCTCGACCTCCAGGCCTTCGTCGGCGAAGTAGCCCCGGGCCTGGGCGACGATCAGCGGGCCGTGGTCCGGGTTCACGAACCAGTCCAGCATCACCGTCAGCTTCTCGGCCGCCGTCGCCGGGGCGGCGAACGCCAGCAGGCCCAGGGCAAGGAAACAAGCGCGTCGCAACATCTTCAACTCCTCTGATCGCTTGGCAGGGTCTCGGGCTGCCACGGCAGCGCCGCCCGCAGGATGCGGTCGACCCCGAAGTAGAGCGTCACCGCCATCACCGCGAGGGTCAGCAGGGCGGCAAACATCAGGTCGGTCTGCATGCGGCCGTTGGCATGCAGCATCAGGTAGCCCAGGCCGGCGGACGAGCCGACCCATTCGCCGACCACGGCGCCGATGGGCGCGGTCGCGGCGGCAATGCGCAGGCCCGAGGCCAATGCCGGCAGGGCGGCGGGGATGCGGATGTGGCGCAGCACGGCCCACTGCCGGCCCGGCTGTGCCGCCGTCATCGTCCGCGCCAGGTCGAGCCAGCCCGGCTCGGTGCGCCGAAGGCCGTCAAGGAAAGCGGCGGAAACCGGGAAGAAGATGATCAGCGTCGCCATCGCCACCTTCGAGGCGATGCCATAGCCGAGCCAGAGCACCAGCAGCGGGGCGATGGCGAACACCGGCACGGCCTGCGAGATCACCAGCACCGGCATCAGCCAGCGGCCGAGCAGACGGCTGGAGCCGACGACGAGCGCCGCCGCGCAGCCCAGCAGGGTGCCGAGCAGCAGGCCGAGGACGATCTCCAGCAGGGTCACGCCGGCCTGCGACAGCAGCAGCGGCCAGTTGGCGATCCAGGCCGCGGTGACGCGCAGCGGCCCCGGCAGGATATAGGGCGGCGCCCCGGTTGCCGCGACCAGCAGGGCCCACAGCAGCAGCAGCACCGCCACCGTCACCCCGGTGCGCAGCAGCCAGCTCATGCCGCCACCTCGCCGGCGCCCAGGTGGCGCAGCAGGTCGCCGATCTGCGCCTGCAGGGCCGGGTCGGCCGGATCGCGCGGCGGTTGCCCGGCGGGTTGCAGGGGCGAGGCGAGGCGGGCCGGCGTTCCGCTGAGCACCAGCACCCGGTGGCCCAGACGCAAGGCCTCCAGCGGATCGTGCGTCACCAGCAGCACGGTGCGGCCGGCGAGCAGGCGGGCGGCCAGGTCCTGCAGGCGCAGCCGGGTCAGCGCATCGACGGCGGAAAACGGCTCGTCCATCAGCACGACGGGCCGGTCCTCCATCAGCGTGCGCGCCAGGGCGGCGCGCTGGCGCATGCCGCCCGACAGCGCCGCCGGCCGCAGGTGGCTGTCGGCCTCGAGCTCGACCGCCTCGAGCAGCGCCTGCACGCGGGCCGCGTCGACCCGCTCGCCACGCAGGCGGGCGCCGAGCCCGACATTGCCGGCGACGTCCAGCCAAGGCAGCAGCAGGTCGCGCTGGTCCATGTAAGCGATGCGGCCGGCCAGCGGCTGGCCGTCGTCGGCGCTCAGGCTGGCGGCCTCGGCGTCCGGCGCGATCCCGGCCAGCAGACGCAGCAGGCTCGACTTGCCGACCCCCGAGGGGCCGAGCAGGCAGGTCCAGGTCGCCGCCGGCAATTCCAGATCGACGTCGCGGAAGATCGACTGACCGCCATACTCCAGGCGGGCTGATCGAAGTCTGACGCCAATTCCAGGATTTTCGCCGGCGCGATCGCCGGGGTGGTCAATCATGCGGCACTCGTCCCTACGCCGGTACAAACCGGATCAGGTTCGAGGGGTCGTTCCGCGAGGGAACCTCTCAGCCGGCGGACCGGCTCCCCCCAGTGGGCTGCGCGACTATAGGTGCCGCCGGTGGGCGCGGCAAAGTCTTTCGCCGGGGCCAGGGGACAGGCGGTGCTTGCGTTGCCGGGCAAAGGCGGCATGTTAAGGCGCATGACGCGTGCGCACGCCCTCATCGTCACTGCCTGCTTGCTATGGCTGCTGCCGTTGCCAGTGGCCGTCGCCGATGCGCCGGCCGCCAATCAGCTCACGATCGTCAGCGACGGCGCCAGCCACCGCTTCACGGTCGAGCTTGCCATCACCCCCGAGCAGCAGGCGCAGGGCCTGATGTTCCGCCGGCAGATGGCGGCCGATGCCGGCATGCTGTTCCTGTATCAGCGGCCGCAGAAGGTCTCGTTCTGGATGAAGAACACGCTGATCCCGCTGGATATGCTGTTCATCGACGGTCGCGGGCGGATCGTCCACATCCACGAACGGGCCGAGCCGCTGTCGCTGACGCCGATCGGCTCGTCCCTGCCGGCCCAAGCCGTGCTGGAGATCAACGGCGGCTTGAGCCGCGATCTCGGCATCCGTGTCGGCGACCGCGTGCTGCATCCGGCGTTGCGCTGAGACGTCGCATGGCCACGAAGGACGACGGCGCCGGCGACGGCGCGCGCGGCAACGCCACCCCCGCCCATCCCGACGGCTTTGCCGCGCCAACCGGCGCCAGCGCCTATTCCGCCCTGGTCGGGCCGATCTTCGAGGGCACGGCAACGGTGCCGCAGCGCGGCTTTCGGGTCGGGGACAAGCACATCAACCGCGCCGGCATCGTCCACGGTGGCATGCTGATGAGCTTCGCCGACATGGTGATGGGCCGCGCCGTGCGCGAGATCGGTCCCGGCGGTGGGGTCACCGTGCGCATGACCACCGACTTCCTCGGTCCCGCCCACCTGGGTGACTGGGTCGCGGGGGAAGCCCGCGTCACCCGAACCACCCGCACGCTGGTCTATATCGACGCCGAAATCACCGCCAACGGCCGCCTGATCCTCACCGCCAGCGGCATCTTCCGCCGTCTCGGCCGCCGGCACGGGCGCGACGGCGCCTGAACACAAGACTTGCTGCTGGTAAAGCCGGACACGCGCGCCAATATGTCTGGCATGGCGGTTACGCGGGAAGGCGACGTCGCCGACGCTCAACCGGTCGCAGAGCACGGCCGGCGGCGGTTGCGCCTGCGCATTGCCACGCTGTTCTCTATCGTCATCGGTCTCGTCGTGCTGGTGTCGGTCGGCGCCTTGCTTGCCGTGTACGCGCTCAACGCCCGCGACGGCCTCCTGGACGACATGGCGGAGCGCTTCGATCTGGCCATCGGCGGCCTGGAAGAGCGGGTTACCGGCGACATGGAGGTTGTTGAAGAACAGCTCGGCTACCTGGCCGACCTATACCGGCAAGAACCAAGCATGCGCGACAGCGATGCCGGCATGGCCTTCGCGTTGCGATCGGCGCTGGCGGCGGTGCCGCAGGTCACGGCGACCGCCTTCGTGCGCCCGGACGGCAGCTCGGTGCGCCTCGACCGCGGCGACCGCAGCGTTCACATCAACGACCTGGCCGACCTGGCGAACGTGATGGCCGTGGTGCGGGCGGCCGAACGGCTGGGGCCGGACGGTAACCTTTCGGGTTGGAGTGAGCCGCTGTTCAGCCCCAGGGTCGGCCGCTCCATCGTTGTCCGGCGGCAGGCCGTTTGGTTCCAGGACCGCTTCGAAGGCGTGCTGTTCGCCGGCGTCGATCTGGGCGTGCTCTCGCGCTATGCGCGCGACATTTCCGAACACATCGGCCAGACCGTCTTTATCCTGCACGGCCGCGACCGGGTGATTGCCCATCCCAGCCTGGCCGGCGGTGCGCCGGGACTGTCGCCGGACCGGCCGATGCCGGCGATAACCGAAGTCGGAGATACCCGCCTGGCGCGCATCTGGCACCCGGACCGCCGGCCGTCCATCGCCCAGTCGCGTCAGACCCGCAGCGAAGGCCATTATTTCTTCGCCGATGGTACCTGGAACATTTTCGTCTACACGGCCACCGTGGCCTACGGCGACACGCCGTGGCTGATCGGCTTTCACTTCGACACCCGCGGCATCACCACGCCGGTGGGCCGTTTCTGGATCATGTTCGCCATCGGTGGCGGCATGATGGTGCTGTTCGTCATCGTCGCGGCCTTGCTGGGCCGGCGCCTGTCGCGGCCGTTCCAGCGCCTGACCGACAGCGCCGAGGCGATCCAGCGCATGGATTTCGAAGCCATCCGACCCAGCAAGGGCAGTCCGATCATCGAGCTCGACCGCGCCGGCCAGTCGTTCGAGGCGATGATCGGCGGCCTGCGGGTGTTCGAACGCTACGTGCCCAAGCGCCTGGTGGAGATGATCGTCCGCGAGGGCCAGCAGCAGATCGAGGCCGACGAGCGTGAGCTCACCATCCTGTTCATCGACATCGTCGATTTCTCCGCCATGGCCGAGAGCATGACGCCCAAGGCCGCGGCGGCGCTGCTGAACGGCCACTTCGCCCGGGTCGGCGCCTGCATCGATGCCCAGGGCGGTACCATCGACAAATATATCGGCGACGGCCTGCTGGCGTTCTGGGGGGCGCCGGAGCGGCAGTCGGACCATGCCGCGCGCGCCTGCAGCGCGGCCCTGGCGATCCGCAATGCCGTGACGGCGGAAAACCGGCGACGCCGGGAACAGGAACTGGCGCCCATCTGCGCCCGCATCGGCCTGCACACGGGCGCCGCCATCGTCGGCGACATCGGCGCCGTCAGCCGGATCAACTACACCGTGGTCGGCGACAGCGTGAACGTGGCCGCCCGGGTCGAGGACGAGGGCCGGCGCCACCCGGCCGGCGACGTCACCATCCTGGCCACGGCCGAGACCATCGCCGCCGCCGGGCCGGGCTTCGACAGCGAGGAAATCGGCGAAACCCGGCTGCGCGGCCGCGAGCAGCCGATCGTGCTGTTCCGCCTGACGGGAACGCGCGAGACCGACTGACGTCACCGACAGGTTGCCGCGATGTTCCGTTTCCCCGGCGGACGTGTTAAGGGGAGCGCACGGATTCCAGGCGCGGGGAGTGGCGCAGTCTGGTAGCGCATCTGCTTTGGGAGCAGAGGGTCGCTGGTTCGAATCCAGTCTCCCCGACCAGATCCGGGCCTGGCCAGGAGCCGGGCCCGGACGACAGTTTTGACGGCATCATGGAGCGGTAGCGGAAACCATGCAGGCGCTGATCTACCAGCCCGCCAAGACGGCCATGCAGTCGGGCCGGGCCAACACCCGGCAATGGCAGCTAGAGTTCGACCAGGAGGCCGCCCGGCGGGTGGAGCCGCTGATGGGCTGGACCGCCAGTCGGGACATGCGCCAGCAACTCAGCCTCAGCTTCGACAGCCAGGCGGACGCGGTCGCCTTCTGCGAGCGCCATGGCATCCCTTACCGGGTCAAGCAGCCGCAACGGCGCAAGATCCGGCCGAAGTCCTATTCCGAGAACTTCAGCTACTACTCCGTGCGCGGACCTGGCACGGAGCCGATCGAGAAGAACAGCTAAGGCGCCCGTAGCTCAGCTGGACAGAGCAGCGGACTTCTAATCCGCAGGTCGCAGGTTCGAGTCCTGCCGGGCGCGCCAAATTCCATGTTGTCCAGCCCGGAGAGGTGGGTAGAGGTTTGTCCTGAGACATCGTTGCTCTGAGGGCGGCCGCGTTCATACATACCAACGCGGTTGCCTGGCACGCCCCACCTAGTTGGCCGATCGGTGGAGCACGATGGGTGCGTCGACTTCCGGGAACTGTTTCATGAAATCGGTGATTTTAGCGCCGTCGCCAGCGTGCGCGGGCATGGCCATCGCGGTCAGTTCGGGGTGCATTGTGAACGTGCCAATGTAGTTGACGGCACCCGGCCTGAGATCAAAGAGCTCTGCATCCAGGCGACTTGGCTTTGCGGAAAAATCCATCTCGGTATTACCAAACAAGCCGCGCTTCGTGCCGATGAAAGACGTGACCAGTTGGTTATTGGCGAACTGCGCCGTCAGGAGATAGTTGCCGGCGGGAACTCGTCGCACCGAGAAATAGTCGTAGCCCGGGCAGCGGTTACTATCGGGCATCATGCAATAATCCGGCATCGCCTGGAACACCACCAGCTGCTCGATGCTGTCGGTCTCCTGGTCGACCCGGTGGAATCTCAGTGCGACGGAACCATACTCGAGCGGCGACGACGTGTAGTTCAGGCCGACAACGACAAGCACCTGTCGGGAGTGCTCGGTAAAGGCGTCCTCCGGCGTCAAAGTCGTTCCGCAGCCGGCCAAGAGAACTGCTGCAACAAGCAACCACACAGCTCGGCCAGTGCGGCCAACGCAACGAGACTTCACCATGTGGTCCTTCCAATACTCTATAGCTTGGACGAAGCGGCATTCACCCGGGGGTTCTGACTCGGCAAACACAGTTGGACGGTAGTGCCTTCGGCGTGCGGGGCGATGCAGGCGATCGTATCGCACCATTTCCTATGATTGTACCATCAATCTTGTAGCCGACCTGTCGCGAGAGCCATCGCCGATCCCGAACGCCGATTTGCCTTGCCGTCGTCGGCTGAGGAACGGAAACTCAGGCGGGCGAAGGGCAGATTGAATTTGCGTAGGCCCCTGATGCCGGCCGACGTCAGCAGGGCGAGGGATTAGCATGGGCATCGAAGTCGGCGGGATTGTCGGGCTGCTGCTGCTGGCGGCGACGATCTGGGCGATCGTCAACATCGTCCAGAGCGACGCCTCGACCGGCGGCAAGGTCGTCTGGATCCTGGTGGTGCTGCTGTTCTCCCTGCTCGGCATCCTGATCTGGCTGTTTTTCGGGCCGCGCAGCCGGCGTGCCTGAGCGCCCGACCGGGGCCGTACCAGGGTCGTTGACATCGGACTTGCCGCCACCGGCCAGAGTTCGGAAACTGCGCCCGGTCCACTGCGTGCAGCAGCCAGGGAGGCCCTAATGCCGGCGATCGTCAACGCCACCAAGGAACGGCTGAACGCCGGCGAGCTGGTCGTCGGCCTGGGCCTGCGCATCGTCCGCACCGCGGACATCGGCAAGATCGCCGCCGTGGCCGGCCAGGACTTCCTGTTCATCGACCTGGAGCACAGCGCGATTTCGCTGGAAACCGCGGCGGAAATCAGTGCCGCGGCGCTGGACACGGGCTGCACGCCTTTGGTCCGCGCTTCCAGCCATCTGCGCCATCACATCAGCCGGCCGCTGGACGGCGGCGCCCAGGGCATCGTCGTGCCGCACGTGGATACGGCTGCCGAGGCCCGGGCGGTGGCCGATGCCGCGCTGTTCCCGCCCAATGGCCACCGTTCGGTCGCCGGCGGCGCGGCGCAACTGAGCTATGGCGCCGTGCCGATGGCCGAGGCGACGCGGCTGCTGAACGAGCAGGCGCTGGTGGTGGTGATGCTGGAGAGCCCGACAGCGATCGAGAACGCTGATGCCATCGCCGCCGTCGAGGGCATCGACGTGCTGCTGATCGGCACCAACGATTTGTGCGCCGAGATGGGCATCCCGGGCGAATACATGCACGACGACGTCGCCGCCGCCTATCAGCACATGGTCGCGGCCTGCCGCAGGCACGGCAAGCACGCCGGCATGGGCGGGATCTACGACGAGCGGGCCGAGCGTTATATCGACATGGGCGTGCGCATGGTCCTGGGCGGCAGCGATATCGGCTACCTCATGGCCGGGGCGACCGCACGCAGCGCCTTCCTCAAGGGCCTGGTCGACAACTGAACGGAACGCCAAGGTGGATCCGACGACGCTGTTCATCACGGTCTGGCTGGTCTCCGCGGTTGTCCTGCTGGGGCTGGCTTTCGCCGTGCGCTCGCTGGGACTGCATCACGCCGCGCGCCTGAAGGAGATCCACTGGCGCGGCCTGATCGTCATCGTCCTGGTGCTGGCCCTGATCCCGGCGTTCGTCGTCGAGCAGCTCTCGCCGCGCACGGTCGAGGTCCCGGCCGGCGTTGCCGAATGGCCCGGCGTGACCACCTCGGCGACCGGCATCAAGAAGTAGGCGGCAGCGGGCTACAATCGGCCGCCGAGGCTCTGCCGGTCGACCGACACGGACTTGATCAGGGCATAGACGGGCCGTCCGGGCGCCAGCCCGAGCTCGCGCAGCGAGCGCCGGGTGATGCGGGCCCACAGCCGTACCCCGCAATCGACCAGGACATCGACCTGGGGCCCGTCCTGCGGGCCGATCTCGGCGACACGACCGGCCAGGACGTTGAGCACGCTCGTCTGCGCCGGAGGCTGCAGCGCCAGCGAGACGTCGCGGGCGCGGATGCGCAGGCGCAGGGGCGCGCCGACCGGGCCGTCCAGGTGCGGCACCCAGAGTTCGGCGCCGTCGAGCGCGAGCCGGCTGAGCTGGTCGGTCTCGTCGTGACCGACGATGTGCGCGCGGACCACGGCACCGGAATCCTGGCGGCCGAACACGTCGGCCATGTCGAGCCGCAGGGTGACCTCCTCGACCGGTCCGGCGGCGACCACGTGGCCGTCGCTGATCAATGCCAGCTGGTCGGCGAGGCGGACGATCTCGCCCATGTTGTGGGTGACGTAGACCACCGGCACGGCGAAGCGTTCGTGCATGGCCTCGACGAACGGCAGGATCTCGCGCCGGCGCGGCATGTCCAGGCTGGCCAGCGGTTCGTCCATCAGCACCAGTTCCGGCGCCGCCAGCAGGGCCCGGCCGATCGCCACCCGCTGGCGCTCGCCGCCCGACAGCGTCGCCGGGCGGCGCTGCAGCAGCGCGGCCAGGCCCAGCACCTCGACCACGGCATCGAATTCGACGCTGTCGTGGCGGCCTTCGTCGCGCGCGCCCCGCGGTGTGCCGTAGCGCAGGTTGGCGGCGACGGTTAGGTGCGGGAACAGCCGGGCGTCCTGAAAGACGTAGCCCAGCCGCCGGCGCTCCGGCGGCAGGTCGATGCCGGCCTCGGCGTCGAACAGCACCCGGCCATCCAGGCGGATGTGACCGCGGTCGGGCCGCAGCAGGCCGCCCAGCATGTTGACCAGGCTGGTCTTGCCGGCGCCGGAGCGGCCGAACAGCGCGGTCACGCCACCGGGCGCGGTGAAGGCGGCATGGAACTCCATGCTGCCCAGGCGCTTGCTGACGTCGACCTCGAGCATGCCGCGCGCCTACCGTCTCGCCGCTACTGGCAGGCGGCGCCGCGGGCGGGTCTGAGACCCGCCCCTACAGATCGCACCATAATTGGCAGGGGCGGGTCTCAGACCCGCCCGTCGTCCATTGACCGCGCTAAAGCCAGACACTCTAGAGCCCGATCCGTCGCGACAGGCGGCGGGCGAACAGCTCGGAGGCGACCAGCGTGGTGATGGCGACGGCGACCGAGATCGCCGCCAGGCGTAGGGCGGCCTGCTCGCCGTCCGGTGTCTCCAGGGCGGTGAACATGGCCAGCGGAATGGTCCGGGTCTCGCCGGGCACGCTGGCGGCAAAGGTGATGGTGGCGCCGAATTCGCCCAGGGCACGGGTGAAGGCCAGGACCACGCCGGTGAGGATGCCGGGGGAGACCAGCGGCAGGGTCACGGTGACGAAGGTCCGCCAAGGGCCGGCGCCGAGCGTGCGCGCCGCCACCTCCAGGCCGCGGTCCATGGTCTCCAGCGACAGGCGGATGGCACGGACCAGCAGCGGGAAGGCCATGACCCCGGCGGCGACGGCGGCGCCGCGCCAGGAGAACACGAAGGTCAGGCCGAAACTGTCGGCCAGCCAGGCGCCGAGCGGACTGGTCCGGCCGAGCAGCAGCAAGAGCAGGTAGCCGACCGCGACCGGCGGCAGCACCAGCGGAAGGTGGACGATGCCGTCGAGCAGGGTCTTGCCGGGAAAGCTGCGCCGCGCCAGCAGCCAGGCCACGGCCAAGGCCAGCGGCAGGCTGCAGGCCGTGGCCCAGACCGCGACCTTCAGAGACAGCCGCAGGGCCTCCCATTCGAGCCCGGTCATCGGCCCGCGTCCGTCCCGGTCGGCAGATGCCGGAAGCCATGGCGGGCAAAGATCGCTGCCGCTTCCGGTGCCAGCAGGAAAGCGTGCAGGCGCCAGCCCGCCGGCCGGTCGCCCCGCGCCAGCAAGGCCACGGGGTAGACGACAGGGCGATGCAGGCCAGGCGGAAACAGCCAGCCGACCCGCACCCGCGGCGAAACGCGGGCGTCACTGGCATAGGCGATGCCGAGCGGGCTCTGTCCCGTCGCCAGCAGACGCACGACACCGCGGGCCGAGCCGGCATGCACGCTGCGGCTGTTGACGGCATCCCACAGGCCCAGCCCCTCCAGCGCCTCACGGGCGTAGAGCCCGGCCGGGACGTGGGCGGGGTCGGCCAGGACCAGCCGTTCGCCGGCCAGCAGGGCGGCAATGTCGGTCTCTGGCGTCAGCGCCGGCGGATCGGCGATGACGTCGGTGGCAAGCAGGGCGAGGCGGTTGCCGAGCAGGTCGCGGCGACTGCCGGGCACCAGCAGGGCCTGCGCCGCCAGCGCATCCATCCAGGTCTCGTTGGCGGCCAGGAACAGGTCGGCCGGCGCGCCCCGCTCGATCTGGCGGGCCAGGCGCGAACTGGCGGCGGTGCTGAGCTGGACGGCGATCCCGCTCTCGACCTGGAAGCGGGCGATGACGTCCTGCATGGCATCGACGGTGCTGGCGGCGGCCAGCACCCGGAGCGGCGCGGCCTGGACACCGACGCCGACCGGAAGCAGGCAGAGCAGCGCCGCAAACAGCGCGGCGCGCAAGAGAACGGCCGTGCGCTCAGCTCGCCTTGCGCATGTGGGCAAAGCCGGTCTCCAGATCGGCGATCAGATCGGCGGGGTCCTCCAGGCCGGCGTGAAAGCGCAGGGTCGGTCCCTCGTAGGGCCAGGGCCGGGCGTCACGCATGGCGTTGGGGTTGCTCGCCAGCACCAGGCTCTCGAAGCCGCCCCATGAAGCGCCGAGACCGAACAGGGCGAGGTTGTCGATCAGCGCCGCGACGGCCTCGCGCGACCGCGGCGTCAGGGTGACGCCGAACAGGCCGGAGGCGCCCAGGAAGTCGCGCTTCCAGAGCGCGTGTCCCGGATCCTCCGGCAGGGCCGGATGCATGATGCACTCCACCTCGGGCTGGGCCTTGAACCATTCGGCCAGGACGAGGCCGTTGCGCCAGTGCCGCTCGAGGCGGACGCTCAGCGTGCGCAGGCCGCGCTGGGCCAGGTAGACGTCGTCGGGCCCGGCGGTCTGGCCGAGCTGGCGCGAGGTCTCCTCGAGCACCGGCCAGGCCTCCCTGGTCGCCGTCGCCGTGCCGATCATCACGTCGGAATGGCCGACGATGTACTTGGTGCCGGCCTGGATCGAGACATCGACGCCGTGCTCGAACGGCTTGAAGTAGAGCGGCGAGGCCCAGGTGTTATCGGTCATCACCACGCAGCCGTGCTTGTGCGCGACCTCGGCGATGACGGGGATATCCTGCATCTCGAAGGTCTGCGAGCCCGGCGCCTCGGTGTAGACGATCCGGGTCTCGGGACGGATCAGCTCGCCGATGCCGGCGCCGATCAGCGGGTCGTAAAAGGTGGTCGTCACGCCGTAGCGCTTGAGCACGTTGTTGCAGAAGGCCCGGGCCGGGCCATAGACGCTGTCGACCATGAGGACATGATCGCCGGCCTTGAGAAACGCCAGCAGGGCGCCGGCGATGGCCCCCAGGCCGGAGGAATAGAGCATGCAGCGGTGTCCGCCCTCGAGCTCGCTGACCGCGTCCTCCAGGGCGAAGGTGGTGGGCGTGCCCCAGCGGCCGTAGAAGATCCCCCGCTCGCCGCTGGCCCGGGTCTCCCGGCTGGCGTCCCAGTCGGCCAGGGTCGGGTGCAGGACCGTGGAGGCGTGGTAAACGGGCGGGTTGACGATGCCGTGGTTGCTCTCCGGGTCCCGCCCGGCGGTCACGATCCTGGTGTCGTCCTTCATGAACGGATGTACTCCAAAGCTTTAGGGAATCTGCCGTCTTCGGTCCTGCCCATCGACCGGGCAGGCAGGTCCGCATAATGACACCGTGCCCGGCCTCGGGCCAGTCGGCGTTGACGGCGATCGCGGCCGGACGGCGGCGCCCCTTGAGGAAAATAATCAGGCTTTTCCGGCTGTTGTCGGCCCCTGGCTTCTCTGTTACCGTAATTTTTCGCCAAAAGCGGTTGCTGAATGAGGGTTCGGCAATCGCAAATAACCAGGCATCATCAAGTCTTATCGAGCCATACAGGGAAGGTTCTTCGATGCAGAACAAAACCCTTATTGCTGCCGGCATTGGCGCTGCCATGGTCACGAGTGTGGCCAGCGCCGGCACCCTTGACGACGTACGCGCCCGCGGCGAGCTGATCTGCGGCGTGACGACGGGTCTGGCCGGCTTTGCCGCGCCCGACGACAAGGGCGAATGGGCCGGCTTCGACGTCGACGTCTGCCGCGCAGTGGCGACGGCGGTGTTCGGCGATCCGAAGAAGGTCAAGTTCGTCCCGACCACCGGCAAGAGCCGTTTCCCGGCGTTGCAGTCGGGCGAGGTCGACATGCTGGCCCGCAACACCACCTGGACCTTCGACCGTGACGTGAAGCTCGGCTTCGAGTTCACGGGCATCAACTTCTACGACGGTCAGGGCTTCATGGTCCGCAAGGACCTGGGCGTGAAGTCGGCGCTCGAGCTCGACGGCGCCACCGTGTGCGTCGGCACCGGCTCGACCACCGAGCTCAACCTTGGCGATTTCTTCCGCGCCAACAACATGAGCTACACCCCGGTGGTGTTCGAGAAGGCCGACGAGATCCGTACCGGTTACGAAGCCGGTCGTTGCGACGTCTACACCACGGACCGCTCGGGCCTGGCCGCCCAGCGTTCGCAGATGTCCAACCCGGACGACCACATGGTGCTGCCGGAAGTGATCTCCAAGGAGCCGCTGGGCCCGTTGGTGCGTCACGGCGACCACCAGTGGGGTGACGTGGTGCGTTGGGCGTTGAACGTCATGATCATCGCCGAAGAGAAGGGCATCACCTCGAAGAACGCCGACAAGATGAAGGCCTCTTCGAAGGATCCCGAGGTGCTGCGTCTGCTGGGCGTCGAAGGCAACTACGGCGAGCGCCTGAACGTCTCCAACACCTTCGCCCTGGACATCATCAAGAAGGTGGGCAACTACGGCGAGTCGTACGAGCGCAACATCGGGCCGAACACCCCGATTCAGCTCGCCCGCGGCGTCAACGAGCTGTGGACCAAGGGCGGGATCCTGTACTCCCCGCCGTTCCGTTGATCCTCTGATCGACAGACATGCCCGGCCCTAGTGGCCGGGCATGTCGCTTTTGTTACTGGGCCTGCAGCAAGACGGGGGATGCGGTATGGCCGTGGCCGATGCGACTCGCGGGCCGGCAAAGGCGAACTGGTTCTATGACGCCCGGGTCCGGGCCATTCTGTACCAGGTCATCACCGCTGCGGCGGTCGTCGCCTTCGTCGCCTGGATTACCAACAACACCCTGCAGAACCTGGAAGCCCGCGGCATCGCCACCGGCTTCGAGTTCCTGCAACATCCGGCCGGTTTCGGCGTTCCGTTCTCGCTGATCCCGTTCACGGAAGCCTCGCCCTATATCGACGCCTTCTACCTCTCGGTGCTGAACACGCTGTTCGTGTCCTTCACCGGCATCATCCTGGCGACGATCCTGGGCTTCCTGTTCGGCATCATGCGGCTGTCGCGGAACTACCTGATCTCGCGCATCGCCTCTGTCTACCTGGAAGTCTTCCGCAACATCCCGCTGCTGCTGCAGATCCTGTTCTGGTATTTCGGCGTGCTGACGCTGCTGCCGCAACAGCGCAGTTCGATCATCCTGTTCGGCAACACCTACATCAACAACCGCGGCATCACCATGCCGAGCATCGTCCCGGAAGCGGGTTTTGCCGCGATCGGCTGGATGCTCGTCGTCGGCATCATTGCCGCGATCTTCGTCAATCGCTGGGCCAAGCGCCGTCAGGCGGCGACCGGCCAGAGCTTTCCACGGATCTGGGTCGGCCTGGGCCTGATCTTCGGTCTGCCTTTGCTGGCAGCGATCGTCACCGGCTTTCCCTGGACCTGGGACTTCCCGCGGCTGATCGGCTTCGGCTTCAAGGGCGGCACGACGATCGTGCCCGAGTTCCTCGCCCTGCTGTTCGCCCTGGTGATGTACACCGCCGCCTTCATCGGCGAGATCGTCCGCGCCGGCATCCAGGCCGTCAGCCACGGTCAGACCGAAGCGGCCTACGCGCTGGGGCTGAAACCGGGCACCACGTTGCGCCTGGTGATCATTCCCCAGGCGATGCGGATCATCATCCCGCCGCTGATCAGCCAGTATCTGAACCTGACCAAGAACTCCTCGCTGGCGGCGGCGATCGGCTTTCCCGAGCTCGTCGCGGTCTGGGGCGGCACCGTGCTGAACCAGTCCGGCCAGGCGATCGAGTGCATGGCCATGGTCATGGGCACCTATCTGCTCATCTCGCTGGGCATCTCCGGCGTGATGAACTGGTACAACAAGCGCGTTGCGCTGGTGGAGAGGTGAGGCCATGACCCACAGCGACATGGGCCAAACCCCGGCCGTTCATCAGCCCAAGCCCGACCGCGATCCGCCGGCCAACATCGTCGGTGTCTACGGCTGGCTGCGCGCCAACCTGTTCCCCGACGCCATCAACAGCGTGCTCACCGTGCTGGCCACGGTGTTCATCGTCTGGCTGGCGTATTCGGCGCTCACCTGGGCCGTGTTCGATGCCCATTTCGTCGGCACCACGCGCGACGTCTGCAAGCCCAACTTCTTGATCGAGAAGGATCCGGTCACGGTGATCGGCGAGCTGCCGGACGGCAGCACCATGGAGATCAAGACCACGGCCGACAGGGTCGTGGTGCCCGAAGGCGTAACCCCCAACATGCGCTGGAAGCACCAGACCGTCGAGCGGGTGGTCCGGGCCAAGGGCCGCGAGTACGCCAAGGTTTATGTCGACCAGGACGTGGTCATTCACGGCGCCTGCTGGGTGTTCATCAACGTTCGCTACGACCAGTTCATCTATGGCTTCTATCCCAAGGAAGAGCGCTGGCGACCGACCCTGGTGGTGATCGCGGGACTGATCATGATCATCATGGTGCTACGCGACGGCACGCCATATCGCGGCTGGCTCGCGCTGTTCCTGCTGATCCCGTTTCCAGTGATCTCCTATTTCATGTTCGCCGGCGGGATCTTCGGCCTGGCGCCCGTCGACAATTCGAAATGGGGCGGCTTGCTGCTCACCATCATCATCTCCGCCGTCGCCATTACCGGCGCCTTGCCGATCGGCATTGCCCTGGCATTGGGACGGCGCAGCCTGATGCCTATCATCCGCTGGTTCTGCGTGATCTTCATCGAGTTCCTGCGGGCGGTGCCGCTGATCACCATCCTGTTCATGGCGATGATCATCCTGCCGCTGTTCCTGCCGCCGGGAACCACGTTCGACCAGTTGCTGCGGGTGCTGATCGGCACCACGCTGTTCATTGCCGCCTACACGGCCGAAGTGGTGCGCGGCGGGCTGGCCGCCATCCCGAAGGGCCAGTACGAAGCCGCGGCGGCGCTGGGTCTGGGCTACTGGCGGATGATGGCGCTGATCGTCCTGCCGCAGGCGCTGAAGATCATGATCCCGGCGATCGTCTCGCTGTTCATCGGCATCTTCAAGGACACCACGCTGGTGCAGATCGTCGGCCTCAGCGACCTGCTGACCATGGTCCAGCTCGCCGTGACCGATCCGCAGTGGGTCGGCCTGGCCAAGGAAGGCTACATCTTCTGCGCCGTCATCTTCTTCATCTTCTGCTTCAGCATGTCCCGCTACTCCATGTATCTGGAGCGCAAGCTCGATACCGGGTACCGGCGGTAAAGGGACACAGGAGACCACGTCATGAGTGAAGCGACAGACATCACCACCGGTGCCGGCGATCGCGCCAAGATGACCATCTCGGAAGAGGTGGCGATTCAGATCACGGACATGAACAAGTGGTACGGCGCGTTCCATGTCCTCAAGGACATCAACCTGACCGTGCACCGGGGCGAGCGCATCGTCATCTGCGGGCCCTCCGGGTCCGGCAAGTCGACCCTGATCCGCTGTATCAACCGGCTGGAGGAGCACCAGGAAGGGCAGATCCTGGTGGACAACGTCGAGTTGACCAACGATCTGAAGAACATCGATGCGATCCGCAGCGAAGTCGGCATGGTGTTCCAGCACTTCAACCTGTTTCCGCATCTGACGGTGCTGGAGAACTGCTCGCTGGCGCCGATCTGGGTCCGCAAGATGCCGAAGAAGGAAGCCGAAGAGATCGCCATGCACTACCTGGAGACGGTGCGGATCCCCGAGCAGGCCTTGAAGTATCCGGGCCAGCTCTCCGGCGGCCAGCAGCAGCGCGTGGCGATCGCGCGTTCTCTGTGCATGAGCCCGCGCATCATGCTGTTCGACGAGCCGACCTCGGCACTCGACCCGGAGATGATCAAGGAAGTGCTCGAGGTGATGGTCAACCTCGCGACCGAGGGCATGACCATGCTGTGCGTGACGCACGAGATGGGCTTTGCCCGCCAAGTCGCCAATCGGGTGATCTTCATGGACGAGGGCGAGATCGTCGAGCAGAACGAGCCGGAAGAGTTCTTCAACAGTCCGAAGAGCGACCGCACCAAGCTGTTCCTGAGCCAGATCCTGTCGCACTGAGGTTCCGGGGACACATGACTTAACTCCGAGTGCACCGCGCCGGGTCGGACAGGCCGCGCCGTGAGTTAAGTCATGTGTCCCCGGAACTCCCGCCCCCGGCCTAGATGACAAATCTGTAACCTGCCGGACAGGCGCCGGTCAGGCGCGCCGACGCATATCCATCCCATGTTCAGTCCCTGTCATGGAGATGGATCGATGCAGCGTAACCCCACCAAGTCCAAAGCCCGCGGCTTCGCCGCCGGCCTGCTCGCCGGGACCATGCTGGCCGGCGTCGCCGCCGTGGCGACGCCGATGCTGGCAGCGCCCGTGACGGTGCCCCAGGTCGCGGCCCCGGCCGACTTTTCCGCCGTCGTCCAGGCGGTGCGTCCGGCCGTCGTCAGCGTCCTGGTCGAGGGCAGCGTCGATGTCGACGCGAAGGCGATGCCCAAGCTCGACAAGAACCACCCGTTCTACGACTTCTACGAACGCTTCCGGCGCGACTTCGGCAACGGCGAGGGCCGCATGATGCCGAAGGGACCGCATCGGGCGATGGGCCAGGGTTCCGGTTTCTTCGTTTCCGCCGACGGCTATGCCGTGACCAATGCCCACGTCACCCGGCACGCCGACAAGATCACCCTGATGCTGCATGACGGCCGCAAGGTCGCGGCCAAGGTGGTCGGCATCGACGACAAGACCGACCTGGCCCTGCTGAAGGCCGAGGGTGCCGACTATGCCTATGTCGCATTTGGCGACAGCGACGAGACCAGCGTCGGCCAGTGGGTGGTCGCCGTCGGCAACCCGTTCGGCCTGGGCGGTTCGACCACCGCCGGCATCGTCTCGGCCCGCGGCCGCGAGATCGGCGCCGGCCCGTACGACGACTTCCTGCAGATCGACGCCCCGATCAACCGCGGCAACTCCGGCGGCCCGGCCTTCAACCTCAAGGGCGAGGTGATCGGCGTCAACACGGCGATCCTGTCGCCCACCGGCGGCAACGTCGGCATCGGCTTCGCCATCCCCTCCAACATCGCCGGGAGCGTGATCGCCGACCTGAAAGATGACGGTCGGGTCGAACGCGGCTGGCTGGGTGTCGCCATCCAGCCGGTGACCGAGGACCTGGCCGAAGGCTTCGGTCTGAAGGAGGCGAAGGGTGCACTGGTGGCCGAGGTGACCGCGGATGCGCCGGCCGCCAAGGCCGGGCTTGCGGCCGGCGACATCATCGTTGCCGTCGACGATACGGCAATCGAGGACGTGCGCGACCTGACCCGCTACGTCGCCGACAAGGCACCGGAAAGCGAAATCGCCATCGCCCTGCTGCGCGACGGCGAGCCGGTCACGCAGAAGGTGCGCCTGGGCGAAATGCCCGACAACCGAGAGGTCGCCGTCGCCAGTGACAGCGAAGCCAAGGAGGGTCCCAGGCTGGGGATCACCCTGCGTGACGGCCAGGACGGCCCCGTCGTCGCCGCCGTCGAGGACGGCTCCGAGGCCGCCGCCAAGGGCATGCGCCCGGGCGACGTGATCCTGAAGGCGGACGCGATGCCACTCGACGACGCCCAGGCCCTGGTCGACGCCGTGGCCGCGGCGCGGGCCGAGAAGCGGACCGCCATTGTCCTGCACGTGCGGGGCGAACAGGGCCGCAAGCGCTTCGTCGCGCTGCAGCTCGACCGGGCTGCCTGACAGGGAGGCAGAGGGGGAGCGCGGCGCGGCCAACCGGTGAGGTCACGTCGCGCTCTCCCGTCCCAGCAAACAAAATGCTACTAGGGCAGGAGACAACGCCGATGCTCACGGAGAACATGCGCATCCTGGTGATCGAAGACGACGCGCGGACGGCCAGCCATCTGGTCAACGGCCTGCGCGAAAGCGGCCACATCGTCGATCATGCCGGCGACGGCGAGAGCGGCCTGGACGTCGCCAGCTCGGCCGGCTACGACGCCTTGATCGTCGACCGGATGCTGCCGCGCCTCGACGGACTGGCGTTGGTGCGTGCCCTGCGCGATGGCGGCGACGACACCCCGGTATTGATCCTCTCGGCCCTCGACAAGGTCGACCAGCGGGTCGAGGGGCTGCGCTCGGGCGGAGACGACTACCTGGTCAAGCCCTATGCCTTCTCGGAGCTGCTGGCCCGGGTCGAGGCGCTGGCCCGGCGGCGCGCGCCGGAGCAGACCGCGACCCGGCTGCAGGTCGGCGACCTGACGATGGACCTGCTGGCGCGACAGGTTGAACGCGCGGGCCGGGGCATCGACCTGCAGCCCCGCGAGTTCCAGTTGCTCGAGTACCTGATGCGGCACGCCGGCCAGGTGGTGACCCGCACCATGCTGCTGGAGCAGGTCTGGGAGTATCACTTCGATCCGCAGACCAACGTCATCGACGTGCACATCTCGCGCCTGCGCAAGAAGATCGACCGGGACTTCCCCCAGCGGCTGCTGCACACGGTCCGCGGTGCCGGCTACGTGATGCGGGAGGACGGCTGAAAGACATGCCGGGGCGGCTGTGGCGAACTTCCGGCTTTCGCCTGGCGCTGGGCTTCACCGTCCTGTTCGTCATCACCGCCGTCGTCGTGGGCGGCTTCGTCTACGCCCGCAGCGCCGCCCTGTTGATCCGGCAAACCGACGAGACGATCGAGGCGGAGATCCGCGGTCTCGCCGAGCAGTATGCCGACGGCGGCCTGCGCGAACTGGCGGCGACGGTCGGCGGCCGCAGCCGCCGGCCGGGTGACGGCCTCTACTATCTTGGCGTGCCGCAGGGACGCCATGTCGCCGGCAATCTCGATCGCCTGCCGGAGGTCGCGCCGGACGCGTCGGGTTGGCTCGACTTCGACATCCAACGCTTCGATGCCACGGCCGGGCCCGATGGCGGCCCGGCGATGCACGCCGCCCGGGGCCGGTTGTTTCGGCTGCGCGAAGGCGCCGTGCTGCTGGTCGGGCGCGACATCCAGGCACGCCGGAACATCGAAGCGGTGATCGAACAGGCCCTGATCGCCGGCCTCGTTGTCACCCTCGTGCTCGGCCTCGGCGGGGGCATCGTCGCCGGCCGGCGCATGCTGCACCGCGTCGATGCCGCCAGTGCGGCGGCGCGCGAGATCATGAGCGGCGATCTGACCCGGCGGCTGCCCGACAACGGCACCGGCGACGAACTGGATCGGCTCAGCGATACCCTCAACCGGATGCTGGATCGCATCGAGCAACTGCTGACAGCGATGCGTGAGGTGACCGACAACGTCGCGCACGACCTGCGTACGCCGCTGACCCGTCTGCGCGCCCGCGCGGAAGCCGCGCTCGCCGACGACACCGGATCAGCTAAGGCGCAGGCGGCGCTGAGCGACATCGTCGATGAGGCCGATCGTCTGCTGCAGGTCTTCACCAGCCTGCTGGCGATCGCCCGCATCGAGGCCGGCAGCGCCGGCGAGCACCTGGCCGACACCGATCTCAGCGCCCTGGTGGGCGACGTCGCCGAGCTCTACGAGCCGATCTGCGAACAGCACGGCATCGCCTTCGAGGCCCGGATCGCTTCGCACCTTCGGGCGCACGCCGACCGGCAGCTGTTGTCGCAGGCGATCGCCAACCTGATCGAGAACGCGCTGAACCACGGCCGGCCGGCGCAGGGGAGCCCCACCTTGTCCTTGTCCCTGTCCCTGGAGGACGGCGGCGATGAGGTGCTGGTGGTCGTCGCCGACAACGGCCCCGGCATTCCGGCAGCCCGGCGCGACGACGTCAGGCGCCGCTTCTACCGGCTCGACGACAGCCGCAGCGTGCCCGGCTCGGGACTGGGACTGAGCCTGGTGCAGGCCGTCGCCGGCGCCCATGGCGGCCGCATGAGCCTCGCCGACACCATGCCGGGGGCGGCAGAGCCCGGTCTGCGCGCGATCGTGCACCTGCCCGCCGTGCGAACGGCAGACTGACGCGCTAGTCGCCGTCGCTGTCGATAGCCAGTTGCCAGGTCGCCGCGCCCTCGACCCGGTCGTAGGGCAGGAAGCCGAAACGCTGATACATCGGCAGCGCCTTGGGATGGTCCAGGGTGCAGGTGTTGACCGTCACCCGCTGCGGTTCGCGGTCCCAGGCCATGTCGATGGCTTGTGCCAGCAGCCAAGGCCCCAGCCGATGGCCGATGAACTCCGGCATGATGCCGAAGTAGGCGAGGTCGATGGTTCCGGGCGTCCGCGCATCCAGCTCGAAGTAGCCGGCCGGGGTGCCGTCCACATAGACGACGTAGACGTCGACGGCCGGGTCGTCGAGGATCGCCGCCAGCTCTTCGTCCGACAGCCTCTTGCGGTCGGTCCAGTACCAGGGCCGGCCGACGGCGTCGTAGAGAAAACGGTAGAACGGCACCGTGATCGCGGCCGCCCCGATCAGCGCGAACTGACGGGCGGCCGGCTCGATCCGCGGCAACGTCGGCCGCTGATGCATCTCCAGGTAGGTGGTAATCACCGGTTCGTCGTTCTGCTGGCCACCGGCCGCCACGGCAACGCCGTCGAGCCGCTTGCTCATGACCTCGCGCGGTTCGACGTTGTAGCCGCAGCGCTGATAGAAGCCGATCACCCTGGTGTTGGTGCCGCGGACCAGCAGCTCGCCCTTGAGCACGCCGCGATCGCGCCACCAGTGCTCCGCCGCCGTGACCAGACGCCGGCCAAAACCGGACTTCTGCCGCTCGGGATCGACGCCGAGGTAGTACATCCAACCGCGATGGCCGTCGTGCCCGACCATGACCGCGCCAGCGATGGCGTCGTCATCCTCGAGCACCAGCACCTCGCCGTGGCCGCTGTCGCGGGCGAAGGCGATATCCTGGACCGGATCGTTGAGGGGGTTGCTCAGCAGGCCGGCGGCCCGCCACACCGCTACCACCCGGGCCTCGTCCCCGGGCTGATAGGGCCGGACCTGTGCCGCGCCGGTCATCGCGCTCAGGTCACCACCGGGGTGTCGTCGCGACTGCCCCACTCGGACCAGCTGCCGTCATAGAGCGCGTTCTCGCGGTGACCCAGACGCTGCAGGGCCAGCAACAGCACCGCGGCGGAAACGCCGGAGCCGCAGCTCGTCACCACCGGTGCCGCCAGATCGATCCCAGCCTCGACGAAGCGGGCCCGGAGCTCGTCCGTCGGCCGCAGGGTGCCGTCTTCGGCGAGCAGCTGATCGTAGGGCAGGTTGCGCGCCCCCGGCATGTGTCCGCTGCGCAGGCCGGCGCGCGGCTCCGCCGCGATGCCGGCGAAGCGTCCGGCGGAACGGGCATCCAGGATCTGCATCCCGGCGCTGTCGATCAGGGATAGCATCTGCGTCACGTCGCGCAGCATGTCCGGTGCGAAGCGGGCCTCGTAGGGCGCCGGGTCGGGGGCCGCGGCGCCGGCCTCGACCGCCTGGTCCTCGGCCAGCCACTTGCCGATCCCGCCATCCAGCACGGCGACGCGGGCATGACCGAAGGCGCGGAACATCCACCAGACCCGGCAGGCGCCGGTCAGCTTGCCGCCGTCGTAGGTGATCACCGTGTCGTCGTTGCCGATCCCCAGGGCCCCGACCGCGGCCGCGAACTCGGCCGCCGTGGGAAACATGTGCGGCAGCTCGCTGCTCTTGTCGCAGACCTGGTCGATGTCGAAAAACACGGCACCGGGAATGTGCCGGGCCAGAAACTCGGCGCCGGCGTCGCGCTGCTCGGCCGGCAGGTAGAACGAGCCGTCCACCACCTTCACGTCGTCACGGCCCAGGTTGTCGGCGAGCCACTGCGTACTTACCAGCGGTTCGGTCACGAAGTCATTCATCGCTCTGCTCTTTCCTGTCGCGCCGCCGCGTCATTCGCGGAACTGGATGGAGACCCGCCGGTTCTGCCGGCCCTTCTTTTCGATCTTGCGCACCTCGACGGCACCGATCTCCGCGGTGTTGCGGACATGGGTGCCGCCACAGGGCTGCAGATCGCAGCCGTCGACCTCGATCAGCCGCACCCGGCCCTGACCCGTCGGCGGCTTGACCGACATGGTCTTCACGAGGTCCGGGTTGCCGTCGAGCTCTTCGTCCGTGATCCAGGTGGGCTGCACCTCCAGGCCGCGGCCGATGAGGTCGTTGAGCTCGGCGGTGATGGCATCCTTTTCCTTGGTCATCTCCGGCAGGTCGAAGTCCAGGCGGCCCTTGCCGTCGCCGACCTGGCCGCCGGTCACAGGGTACGGCAGCACCGCCGACAGCAGGTGCAGGCAGGTGTGGATGCGCATGTGGCGGTGGCGGCGCTCCCAGTCCAGCTCGGCGCTGACCCGGGCGCCCGGTGCGGGCGCGCTCTGGCCCTCGGCCGGGACATGCACCACCTCGTCGGCGGTGTCGCCCTTCACGGCCGTGGCGATCGTCACCGCGCCACCGTCTTCGAGCCGCAGCACCCCGCTGTCGCCGGGCTGGCCGCCGCCGGTGGGGTAGAACACGGTGCGGTCGAGAATGATCCCGCCGCGGTCGTTGACGGCGAGCACGGTCGCCTCGCAACTCCGGGCGTAGGGGTCGTCGCGGAAAACCAGCTCGGTCATGCCTGCCTCTCAGCTTTCCATCCAGGACGGCGTCGGCAGTCCCCGCTCGCGCAGGAACTCGACGTTGAACATCTTGCTCTGATAGCGCTGGGCGCCGTCGCACAGGATGGTGACGATGGTGTGACCCGGCCCCAGGTCAGCGGCCAGGCGAATGGCGCCGGCGACGTTGACGCCGCTCGACGTACCCAGGACGAGCCCTTCCTCCCGGACCAGATCGAACGCCACCTGCAGCGACTCGGCGTCGGGGATCTGATAGGGGAAATCGACGTCGAGCCCTTCCAGGTTGGCGGTGATGCGGCCCTGGCCGATGCCCTCTGTGATCGACGTGCCCTCGGCCTTCAGCTCGCCATGCGCATAGTATTCGTAGAGCGCCGCGCCCGGCGGATCGGCGAGGCCGATCTTGATCGCCGGGTTCTGCTCGCGCAGGTACATGGCGATGCCGGCCAGGGAGCCGCCGGTGCCAACGGCGCAGACGAAGCCGTCGACCTTGCCGTCGGTCTGCCGCCAGATTTCCGGCCCGGTGGTTTCGTAGTGGCCGCGCCGGTTGGCGACGTTGTCGAACTGGTTGGCCCAGATCGCACCCTCGGGGCGTTCGCCCGCGAGCTGCTCGGCGAGACGGCCGGAATACTTCACGTAGTTGTTGGGATCGCGGTAGGGCACGGCGGGCACCTCGATCAGCTCCGCCCCGCACATCCGCAGCATGTCCTTCTTCTCCTGCGTCTGCGTCTCCGGGATCACGATCACGGTACGGTAGCCGCGGGCGTTCGCCACCACGGCCAGGCCGATGCCGGTATTGCCGGCCGTGCCCTCGACGATGGTGCCGCCCGGCCGAAGCAGGTTCTGCGCTTCCGCGTCCTGGACGATCGCCAGGGCGGCGCGATCCTTCACCGAGCCGCCGGGATTGAGAAACTCGGCCTTGCCGTAGATCTCGCAGCCCGTGCGTTCCGAGATCCGGCGCAGCCGGATCAGCGGCGTGTTGCCGATCGCCTCGATCAACCCGTCACGTACGTCCATGTCGGGACTCCCGCCTCAACTGTCTGCCCTTTCGGAATTGCAGCGAAGACTAGTTTGCGGCCGCCGCCAAGGCAAGGAAATGGGCGGTTTTCCGCCATCGAGCTGTGAAATAGGCCTCGCCTCAGGTTTCCCCGCGCAGGCGGTCGCGATGCAGCAGCAGCCACTGCAGGGCAATCAGGATCGGCGTGTTCTTCAGCAGGCCACCGGCGAACAGCGCCGGTACCTCGGCAAAAGCCAGGCGCCGGACCCGGATGTCTTCGCCTTCCGCCTCCACCCCGTGGATCCCGTCGGCCTCGCTTGCATCGACCAGGCCGCAATAGAGCGTCACATGCTCGGTGATCGCCCCCGGCGAGGTATAGAAGCGGGCGATCTCCAGCAGCTGCTGCAGGTCGAGCCCAGCCTCTTCCTTGGCCTCGCGGCGGGCAACGTCCTCGACCGCCTCGCCGGGCTCGATCAGTCCGGCGACGATCTCCAGCATCCAGGGATCGTCGCCGGCGAGCTGCGGGGCGATGCGAAACTGCTCGATCAACACCACCTCGTCACGCCGCGGGTCGTAGGGCAGCACCGCAACGGCGTGGCCGCGCTCGAACACCTCGCGCGTGATCTCCTGTCCCACGCCGCCGGCGAACAGGCTGTGGCGCAGGCGGTAGCGGTTGGCTTGATAGTGCCCCTGATAGAGCACGTCGCGGCCGGTGATCTCGACCGACTTGTTGTCCGGGCCGATGTCCATGAAGCCTCGTTCGGTTGCCGTCAGTGTCGCGGTGGGGCCTGGTCGTCCGGCACGATGCGACGCACCAGCGGGCCGATGGTGAGACCCTGCACCACGATGGAGAACACCACCACCGCATAGCATGCGGTGAGAATGGCGTCGCGTTCCGGCGACGGCGGCAGCGACAGGGCCAGGGCAATGGAGATGCCGCCGCGCAGCCCGCCCCAGGTGAGCACCCGGATCGCCCCCGGGGTGAACTCGCGCCACAGGCCCAGCAGCCGGATCGAGCCGCCGACGGAGAGGAAGCGGGCGGCCAGGACCACCGGTATCGCCAACAGCGATGCCCACACAAACGCCGGCTGCAGGCGCAAGATCAGCACCTCCAGGCCGATCAGCAGGAACAGCACCGCATTGAGGATCTCGTCGATGAGGGTCCAGAAATCGCTGAGGTGCCGGCGCGTGGTCTCGCTCATCGCCAGGCGGCGGCCGTGGTTGCCGATCAGCAGCCCGGCGATGACCACGGCGATCGGGCCCGAGACGTGCAGCAGTTGCGCCAGCTCGTAGGTGCCGGTGACCAGGGCAATGGTGATGATCACCTCGAGGCTGTATTCGTCGACGCCGCGCAGGGCGAGGAAGGCGATGGCGCCGGTCGCCAGGCCGAGCAGCACCCCGCCGCCGCCCTCCTGCACGAACAGCAGCACGGCATGGCCGGCGACATCGCCAACCGGCCCGGCCGGCGCACGCGTCAGCTCCAAAAGGATCAGGAACACCACCACGGCGACGCCATCGTTGAACAGGCTCTCGCCGGCGATCTTGGCCTCGAGCGACGGCGGGACGCTGGCCGACTTCAGGATGCCGAGCACGGCGACCGGGTCGGTCGGCGAGATCAGGGCGCCGAACAGCAGGCAGTAGAGCAGGGGGATGTCCAGCCCGACGAGGCCGAAGATCAGCCACATCGACGCGCCGATCAGGCAGGTGGTGCACAGCAGGCCGACCGTCGCCATCAGCGCGATCGCCCAGCCGCGGCGCCGGAGCTGGCTCAGGTCGACGTGCAGGGCGCCGGCGAACAGCAGGAAGCTGAGCATGCCGTTCATCAACGTGTCGGGGAAGTCGATCTCCAGCAGCTCGGCCCGCAGGCCGGGTCCGACCCCCCAACCGGGCACGAGGGCGTCGATCAGCAACGCCGCCAGCGAGGCAAGCAGCGCCATCAACAGCAGGCCGATGGTCCGCGGCAGCTTCAGGTAACGATGGTTGACGTAGCCGAAGGCGGCGACCAGCACCAACAGCGTGGCAATCTCGTCCGTGACCTGATCCATGACGGTCAGCCGCCGAACGCCCGGCGCAGGAAGCCGGCCTTGTCGTGCCGCTGCCAATGCGCGAAGTCCCATGGGCGGATGTCCGCGCGCATCCCCGGCCGCGGCAGGTAGACCTCGGCCGCGACCTGCGAGCCGTCGGCGGCGCGCACGGTCCGCGACACGCGCCGGTAGCCATCGCCTTCGAAGCGATCGAGCACGCGGGCTTCGCGCCGCGACAGGCCGGCGGCGAGCAGGCCCGCGGCACGGCTGCCGCGTTGCGCCAGCAGCATCGGATAGACCGCACCGCGCACGTGTCGCACGGCAAAATCGGGCAGCTCGGCCGCCATCACCGTCGCGGCCGGCAGATCGCGTTGCAGCAGGCGCCGTCGCACGTCGGCATCGCGCAGCGTGCCGTAGAAAAAGAACGACAGGTCCGGTCGCCGGTCGCCGGTCATGGCGTCTGTCGGTCCGATGGCGGCAGCATAGGCCTGCCGTTCAGGTCGACGCTGCCGTCCTGGTTGAAGTCGAAGCGATAGAGCAGCCGCGTGCCGCCGTCGATCGGCTCGCCCAGGGCCCGAATGCCGTCCACGAACGACTCCGCGTTGTCGGGGAGCGGCAGGCCGCCTGCCGCCGGGTCGGTCATTTTCAGACTGAGCTCGCCGACCCATTTGTTCGCCGCGCCGGCATCGGCCCGGAAATGGCCGTCGAACTGCGACGCAAAGCCGCGCGGCGAGGATTGCTCGCCGTCGAAGCGGATCGCCGCAGCCGCAGCCGCCAGGGCCTCGACCAGGTCCGGCAGTCCGGGCTCCGCGCGGACAGCGTCGGCCTCTTCGTCGCCGACGATGGCCGGCTCCAACCCGGCAACGAGCAGCCGGCGCGACAGCTCCGCCGAACGGACCTGCTCGATCAGCATCGAGAGGCGAAAGTTCAGCAGATTGAACAGCTCGTAGGCACCGTTCGCGCGCAGGCCCTTCTGGTTCACGTCGATGCTGGCATCGAACCGTGGTTGGTCGGCGCCGGGCATGGCCAGATGGTAGCTGCCTTCGTTAAGCGAGAGCGTGCCGGCATCGGCCTCTACGATCTCGAGGCCCTTGACCGCAAGCAGCAGATCGAGCCCGCCGAGCGTGATGGACGTCGCCGGGGCGCTGCCATTGGGCGGCCGGGCAAGATCGTACAGGGCGATCAGATCGGCCCGGTCGATGTCGGCGCTGACGCGGGCCTCGGCCAGGCGAAAGCCGGTGGTGTCGTCCGACCCCATAAAACCGCCGAGACGGAACCGGACCGGTCCGCTCCAGCGACCGCCCTTGTCCTTCAGTGCCGAGCGCAGGCTCAGCGTATCGATCCGGGCTTCGGCCTTGGGAACACCGTCGAGCGCCACCTCGATCTTGGCCAGCTCGAGGTCGAATTCCGTGCTCGCCGCCAGCCGGGAATCCCAGCGGATGGCGATCGCCTGGCGGCCCAGACGGACCTCGCCGACCCGCCCGGCATGGCCGCGATAGCGCCACATTTCCGGGAGCGTCAGGGTGATGTCGTCGTAACGCTCGTCGACCGGCAGGAGCCGCGCCACCACCGTGCCCAGCGCATGCTCGACGCCGTCGGCGGCGGCGAAAACCAGGCCGGAAATCGAGATATCGAAGCCGTCGCCGCGCCGCGTCACCGCGATCGCCTCGTAACGGGCGGTACCGGGTCCACCGCCGAACTGCTCGAGCAGGCCGACGATACGCTGGCGAATCTGCGCTTCGCGCGCACCATTGCCCGGATCGGCGGCCCAGGCCGGGCCGGCCGGCGCCACCAGGGCGAACGCCGCCATCACCGTCAATGCCGCTGCGAGCACCGCCAACCTGAACCCGCGCATCACGTTCCACTACCCCTGCAGCCGGCGGACCGCCTCTCGTGCCGGCCCGTCGTTCGCACTATGATGGCCGCTCCGCACAACAACAAACGGTAGTTCGAGGAAATGTCCACCGCGACGCTGGAAGCGCCCATTTTCGATCCGCGCCGGCCCGAGATCATCCAGGACCCCATGCCCTCGCTGCGCCACCTGCAGGAGCATGAACCGGTGCACTGGAGCAATGCGCTCAAGGCCTGGGTGGTGACCCGCTACGACGACTGCAAGCTGGTGGCCATGGACAAGCGCTTCTCCGCCGAGCGGATGAAGGCATTCTTCTCGCACCTGCCGCCCGACAAGCGGGCCAAGGTGAAGGAGCTCGAATGGTCGATCGGCCTGTGGGCCGTGTTCCTCGACCCGCCCGACCACACCCGCCTGCGCGGCCTGATGAACCGGGGCTTCACCTCCCGGGCGGTGCGCAGCATGGAAGATCGCATCGGCACCCTGGTCGACGAGCTGCTCGACGACGCGCTCGCCGGCGGGGTCACCGAGATGGAGTACATCAACGACTTCGCCTACCCGCTGCCGGCGCTGGTGATCATGGACTTGCTGGATATGCCGCGCGACCGGCTCGACGATTTCAAGCGCTGGTCCGACGAGCTGGTGCTGTTCGTTGGCGGCGCGCTGGTCACGGAGGAGAAGTACGAGCGGGCGGAGAAGGCGACCGAGGAGATGATCGAGTTCTTCCGCGCCCTGATCGCCGAGCGCCGCAACAACCTGGGCGACGACCTGATCAGCGCCCTGATCCAGGCCGAGGAATCAGGCGACGCGCTGAGCGAACGGGAGCTGATCGCCAACTGCATCCTGCTGCTGTTCGGCGGCCACGAGACGACCAAGAACCTGCTCGCCAACGGTTTGCTCTACCTGATCCGCAACCCGGAGGAAGCCGAACGGCTGCGGCAGGACCCGTCGCTGGCGACGACGGCGGTCGAGGAGATGCTGCGTGTCGAAGGCCCCAGCGGCGCCATGGTGCGGGTGGCCATGGAGGATGTCGCCCTGCACGACGTCACCATCGGCCGCGGCCAGCGGGTCTACGTCATGCAGAATGCCGCCAACCGCGACCCGCGGGTGTTCCCCGAACCCGACCGCTTCGACGTCGGCCGCGCCCAGAACCGGCAGATCACCTTCGGCCATGGCATCCATTTCTGCATCGGCGCGCCGCTGGCCCGGCTCGAGGGCCGGGTAGCGTTCCCCCGCCTGCTGCAGCGGATCACCGATATCGAGCTGGCCTTGCCCGAACCGGACTGGCTCGATTCCATCGTCTTCCGGGGCATGCGGCGGATGCCGATCCGCTTCCGCCAGCTATAGGGTTAGAGAAACACGACCTCGCCGGTCGTCGCCGGTCCCTCGGCGCTGTCGGCCACCGTCCCCGGCAACATCACCTGAACCCGGGTGCCCTTGTCGCGTTCGCTGTCGATCTTCAGCCAGCCGCCATGGGCCCGCACCAGCATCTCGGCAAGCAGCAGGCCATGGCCGCTGCCGCTGCCCGGTCCCTGTCCGTTGGCCGCTGCCTGCAGACGCCGGCGCAGGGCATCGAGACTGCCAGGCGTCATGCCGACGCCGCCGTCCTCGATCACCAGCGCGGCACGTCCGCCACCGTCGAGCAGAGCCACGCGCAGACGCCCGCCGCGACGGTTGAACCGCACCGCATTGGACAGCAGGCAGTCGAGCATCTGCTGCAGGCGCTCCGGATCGCCTTGCACCATGACGGGCCCCGGCGGCAGTTGCTGATCGGGGTGCAGGCCGGCGGAGTGCGCCAGCGGGGCCAGCCGCGTCAGGCTGCGTGCAACGATGTCGCGCATATCGACAGGTTGCATCTTCAGGGTCAGGGCACCCGCCAGGGCCTTGCCGAACTCCTCTACCGCATGCAGCGCTTCCAGCAGGCGCTGACCGCTGCTCTCGATGTCCTGGGCACAGGCGCGAAAGCGCTGCTGCTCCGGCCCGTCGCCGCTCTCGGCGGCGATAACCTGCGAGAAGCCGACCATTGCCTGCACCGGCAAGGCAAGCTCGTGGCCAAGCTGCTCGAGATAGTGCGCCCGGACCTGGCTGGTCTGTTCGGTCTGCCGCCAGTCCGCCTGGAGCGATTCGACCAGCTCCCGGCTGCCCGCGATCTCCTGGCGCAGGCGGGCCTGGGCCGTGCCGCGCAGCTCCGCATGGAACCAGGTCATCGCGGTGATATAGGCCAGCGCGCTCAGCAGCCAGGTCATGGCCACGGGCGCGACCGCGCCGGGCATCAGGTTGGCCGGGAAACTGTGCCCCGCCGCCTGCAACAGGCCGAGAGCGGCGAAGCCCAGAGGCAGCCCGGCAAGCCCGAGCAGTCGTCGGTGCCGCGGCAGGAACAGCACGCAGACGATGGCGGCGATCGGCGTCGCCAGCAGCGCCGGCGACATCAGGCCACCGAAATTGTAGGCGGTGGCAAACACCAGGCCATGGAACCAGAACACGGCAAACAGGCCGAGAGCGCCGACCGCGCCGGTCCAGCGCTGGAGCAGGGGCAGCAGCGGGAACACCGCCGCCTGGCCGATCAGCAGGCCGGTCGCCACGGACCAGGTCGGCGCGGCCGCCAGCAACAGGCTCGCGACCATCGGCACGACGGCGACGGTGGCCGCCACCTGAGTGACGACGAAAGCCTGTTGACGTTGTCGGCTGGTGCTCCCGGCGGGCGTGCCGGGCATGACGAACCAGTTGCGCAGGCTGCCTTGCGCCTTGGTACCACGCTGCACCGTCGAACGGGCAGGCCAGTTCGTCGCTGGGACCGACATGCCATCATTGCAAGCGGCAATGGTTAACAAACCGTTAGGTATCCCTCGTTGCGCCTCGCCGCACCGGCGCCGGAAGTCGCGGCGACGGTTGCCGGCGGCAACAACGGTGGCGACGGCTAGTTGCCGGACACCCGGCGGTCGTGGCCCGCCCAATAGGGCTCGCGCAGGGTCTTGCGCATGATCTTGCCAACGGCGCTCTTGGGCAACGGCTCGGTGGTCAGCGCAACCGCGCCCGGTTTCTTGTAGGAACCCAGGCGCTCGGCGCACAGGGCGATCAGTTCGTCGGCGTCGACCGCGGTGCCGTCGGCGACGACGCAGACCGCTTGCGGGGTCTCGCCCCAGCGCTCGTCGGGCACGCCGAACACCGCCGCCTCGATCACCGCCGGGTGATCGCACAGCACGTTCTCCAGCTCGGCCGGGTAGATGTTGAAGCCGCCGGAAATGATCATGTCGCCGGCCCGGTCGAGCACGTAGACGTAGCCGTTGGCATCGATCCGGCCGATATCGCCGGTCAGTACCCAACCGTCGACCATGCGGGCCGCGGTCGCCTCGGCATCGTTCCAGAATCCGCTCATCTGCCCGTCGCAGCGGCAGGCGATCTGACCCGCTTCGCCGACCGGCACCGGCCGGTTGTTCTCGTCCCAGATCTCCAGGTCGGCAAAGGGCAGGGGCAGACCGCACGAGCGCAGCGGCTGGGAGCCGTCGAGCTCGGCAAACCACTGCCGCGGCCCCATCATCGTCACCGGCACCGCTTCGGTCTGGCCGTAGCCCTGCCACAGCACGTCGCCGAAGATCTCCCGCGCCGTCAGCGCTGTGTCGTCGGCAATCGGCGCGGCGCCGATCTGCAGGCACTTCAGCCGCGACCAGTCGCCCTGCCGCGCCGCCGGATGGTGATTCAGCATGTTCAGCATGGTCGGCACCATGAACATGTAGCCGATGCCTTCGCGCTGCATCAGCTCAAGCGTTTCGCCCGGCTCGAAGTGGTCCAGCAGCACGTTGCACGCGCCGGCCAGCCACATCGGCACGAACAGGTAGCCCGAGCCATGGCTGATCGGGCCGATGTGCAGGCACTTGTCGCCCGGCTCGACCGGCGGGAACAGGTAGACCCAGTCCCGCCCGGCAGCGAGCCAGGCGCGATGGCTGTAGGCCACCCCCTTGGGCAGGCCCGTGGTCCCGCCGGTGTGGCGGATGATGAAGGGGTCATCGGGGTCGACCGGGACCTGCGGATCGTCGTCCGGGTGGCCGGCGAGCCACGCCTCGTAGGCCGAATCGCGGACGATGACATGTTCCAGCGCCGGCAGCGCATCTGCCAGGCCCGTCAGTTCGTCGGCGTATTTGTCGGCGACGACGACGGCCCGACAGCCGGTATGGCCGAGCATGTGCCGGTGCGCCTCGACCCGGTTGCGCGGGTAGAGCGGCACGCGAACCAGGTTCGCCGCCGTCGCGCCTAGGAAGATGTCGGCTGCTTCGATCGAGTTGTCCTCGAGAACGCCGATGCGGTCGCCGGGCCGCAGGCCCAGCGCCAGCAGGGCGTTGGCCATGCGCAGGCCACGCGACCAGGCTTCGGCGAAACTGATGCGCCGGCGGCCGTGAATCACGGCCTCGCGCGTCGCGTTGTAGCTCACCGTGCGCCGCATCAATCCGCGCACATCCATGGCCTTGTCCTCCGGTCGACACTTTGTGGTTGTTGGTTCGGCGATCTTAGGCACTCCCGGGATGCTTGCGAACCCGGCCCAGGCGGGGCATAGCGGGACGGCGAAGGGAGCAGGGGAGGCGGCTTGCAGGATCCGGACATCGTCGTCGTCGGCGCCGGCGCCGCCGGCCTCGCCGCCGCCCAGGCGCTCAGGGCGCTTGGGCGCAGGGTCGTGGTGCTCGAGGCCAAGGGCCGGGTCGGCGGCCGCGCCTATACCAGCCACCACGAGTTCGGTGTGCCGTTCGACCACGGCTGTCAGTGGCTCCACTCGGCCAGCCGCAATCCCTTCACCGCGCTCGCCGACACCTGGCGCTTCCGCTACCGCCGCCGGCCGGTGCGACGCCGGCTGCACCTGGGCGACCGCTGGGCCGATGCCGCGGAGACGCGCCGCTGGCAGCGTTACTGCGACAGGCAGTGGCGGCGGATCGAGACCCTGGCGCGGGAGCAGGGCGACATGGCCGCCGGCACCGCGCTGCAGGCCGATACCCGCTGGCGGCCGGCGTTCGAGCGCTGGTTCGCCATGCTCAGCGCCGTCGAGCCCGACCACGGTTCCGCCTTGGACCAGCTCGACTACCGCGACAGCCGGGAGAACTGGCCGGTGCGCGAGGGTTTCGGCACGGTCGTTAGCCGCCTTGCCGCAGACCTCACGGTGCGAACGAACTGCCCGGTGCACAGGATCCGGCGCACCGCGGGCGGCGTCGCCGTGGAGACCGCCGAGGGCACGGTGACGGCGGCGGCCGCGATCGTCACCGTACCGGCAGGCCTGCTGGCGCAGGGCAGGCCGGCCTTCGAACCGGCGCTGTCGCCGGCACTTCAGGAAGCCGCGCATGGCCTGCGCGCCGGCCCGGCGGAGAAGATCGCGATCGGATTCGACCGCAACGTCTTCGAGCTCGACGGCCCGGCCTCGGCCATGTCCCTGCCGGCGGAGGCACGGTGCATCGGCTTCCAGCTGCGCCCGAACGGCTGGAACCTGGCGATCGGCTTTACCGGCGGCGAGCTGGCGGCAGCCGTCGCGGCCATGCCGCAGGACGATGCCGAGGCCCTGGCGGTCGAGCAGCTTGCCGCCATGTTCGGCAGCGGTCTGCGACGTCACGTGACGATGTCGGTGCGAACCGGCTGGACCGGCGATGCTTACATCGCGGGCGGTTACTCGGCGTCGCGGCCCGGTCATGCCGGACAGCGACGCCTGCTGGCCACCCCCTGGGCAGAGCGCATCCTGTTCGCCGGCGAGGCGACCTCGGCGGAGTACTTCTCGACGGCCCACGGTGCCTATCTGTCCGGCCTGCGTGCTGCCGCCGAAGCCGCCGCCCTGGTCTGACCCCGGACACGGCTTGGCTGGCGCCGACAATCCAGTTAACAAGACCTTTACCGGGGCGGCGTATTCACTGGCACGGCCGCCGCCCACGACCGGAAAACGGGACAACGATGGCTAACAAGGCCACCGCCGATGCCGCCATGAGGGCCGAACGAAATCGCTTTGTCGCTTTCGCCTTCACCGCGGCCGAAGTCTTCCTCGAAGTCGACCAGGACTTCGTCGTCCGCTACGCCGCGGGTGCGACGCAGTCGCTGCTCGGCCGCGACGAGGCGGATCTCGTCGGTGCGACCCTGACGAGCCTGTCGCCCGCAGCCGGCGAGACCCTGAAGGCGCTGCTGCAGTTCGGCCAGAGCCATGGCCGCTTCGGCCCGCGCCGCCTGCACCTGGAGCCCGAACCGCCGGGGCACGCGGTCACCGTGGAAGTCTCCGGCACCTACATCGCCGATAGCTCCGGCCGGTTCTATCTCGCCCTGCGCCGCGCCCTCGGCCCGGCGGCGGGCCCGGCCCCGACGCTGGCGAGCGCCACCGGCCCGGCGGAAGCGGCGGAGACGTTCGTTGCCACCGCGGCCCGCCTGGTCGAGGCGGCCGACACCGGCGGGACTCCGCCGGCGATGACCCTGTTGGAACTGGACGGCCTGACCGAGCTGCACAAGCGGCTGGCGCCGAACCAGAGCGCCCAGCTCGAGCGCAACATGGCCGAGTTCGTCGACTCCCATGCCCTGCAGGACGGCGGCGCCGTGCGTCTGGCCAGCGACAAGTTCGGCCTGCTGAGCGACCCCAACGTCGACCTGGGCGATCTGCCCGGCGGCCTCGAACGCATGGCCAAGGCAGCCGACCCGGAAGGCACCGGGGTGGATGCCCAGCTCGGCGCGATCGACCTCGCCACCACCGGCGTGCAGGACCGCGACAACGCCCGGGCGCTGCAGTATGCGATCAACCGGTTCTGCGACGAGAACGACGACTTCACCATGCAGGATCTGGCGGAAGGCTATCAGGACATCCTCAAGGATGCCCGGGTGCGCATTGCCGCCCTGCGCACGGCCGTTACCGCCGGCAACTTCGACGTGGTGTTCCAGCCGATCGTCGAGATGAACACCCGCGAGCTGCACCACTACGAAGCCCTGGTGCGCCTGCCCGGCAGCGGCGCCAACGCCTCGCCCGAGGACTTCATCAACTTCGCCGAGGACACCGGCCTGATCGTCGAGTTCGACATCGCCATGTGCCGGCGGATCGTCGAGCGCCTGACCAAGACCAAGGACAGCGGCCAGGAGATCCACATCGCCGTCAACCTGTCCGGCCGCTCGCTGGAGAACGACGCCTTCATCCAGCAGCTCAGCGAGCTGGTGCGCGCGCACGACGGCGTCGCCCGGCAGCTGATGTTCGAGATCACCGAGTCGGTGGAGATGCGCAACCTCGAGCAGGTCAACAACTACATCGCCTGGCTGCGCGAGCGCGGCCACGAGGTCTGCCTCGACGACTTCGGCTCCGGCGCCGCCGCGTTCCAGTATCTGCGCGCGGTCGACGTCGATTTCGTCAAGATCGACGGCAGCTACGTCCGCAGCGCCCTGGCGGACGAGCGGGACCAGGCCTTCCTGCGCTCGGTCGCGACGCTGTGCCAGGACCTGGGCATCCGCACCATTGCCGAGATGGTCGAGGACGAGAAGATCGCCGCTTTCCTGCGCCGCATCGGCGTCACCCACGGCCAGGGCTACCTCTACGGCAAGCCCAGTGGCGGCCTGCGCGCCGTGAACCCGCCACCGGATTGACGGGTTGCGCCGCGGGCGGGTTTGAAACCCGCCCCTACAGCTCGCTGCAACGGTCGGTAGGGGCGGGTCTCAGACCCGCCCGTCGGGCGGTTTTCCCCGGTCCGACAATGCCGCTACCATCGCCGCCCAGGGAGGACAGCGATGACAGCGACACTGCTCATTCTGCCCGGCGACGGCGTCGGCCCGGAGGTCATCGGCCAGGCCCGTCGCGTGCTCGACTGGTTCATCGACCGGCAGGGGCTCGAGGTCGAGGTGCGCGAAGCGCTCTACGGCCTGCCGGCCTACGCCGCCCATGGCGCCTTGATCGACGAGGCGACATTGGCCGAGACACGGCGGGCCGATGCCATCCTGTTCGGCGCCACCGGCGGGCCCGGCTACGACGAGATCCCGACCGAGGTGCGCCGCGCCGGCAGCCTGCTGCGCCTGCGCCGGGAGCTGAAGGTCTATACCAACCTGCGGCCGATCACCGCCTGGCCGGCGCTGGCGGCCGCCGTGCCGCTGAAGGCGGAGACCGTGCGCGACGTCGACATGATGGTGGTGCGCGAGCTCAACGGCGGCATCTATTTCGGCCAGCCGCGCGGCATCGACGGCGACGAGGGGGCCGAGGTCGCGACCAATACGCTGACCTACGCGACAGCGGAGATCGAACGCATCGCCCGGGCCGCGTTTGCCCTCGCACGCAGTCGCAAAGGCCGGCTGACCTCGGTGGACAAATCCAACGTGCTGGAGACCAGCGCGCTGTGGCGCCGGGTGGTCAGCCGGGTCGGCGGCGAGGAGTTCCCTGATGTCGCCCTCGAGCACATCCTGGTCGACAACTGCGCCATGCAGATCGTGCGCGACCCGCGGCAGTTCGACGTCCTGCTGGCCGACAACATGTTCGGCGACATCCTCTCCGACATCGGCGGCGCGATTGCCGGCTCGCTGGGCATGCTGCCTTCGGCCTCGTTGGCGGCACCGGCCGACGCGGCGACCGCACGGCAGGCAGCCCTCTACGAACCCGTGCATGGGTCCGCCCCCGACATCGCCGGCCAGGGCATCGCCAACCCGCTGGGGGCGATCCTCAGCCTCGCCATGGCTTTCCGTCATACGTTTTCCCGGCCCGACGCGGCGGCAAGGCTGGAAGCGGCCGTGGCGACGGCGCTGGCCGGCGGCGCGCGTACCCCCGACATCGCCGCGGCGGGCGAGGCCGCCGGGAGCACCGCGGCCATGGGCGATGCGGTGCTGGCCGCCCTGGACACGGTTTAGCCGGCCGTTAACCGCCGCCGGCTAGGGTGATAGCTGGATTCCCACCGCTTCTTGCGAGCGGTTATCACGCAATGGCAGGCGGACCATGACCCATTTCCTGGCCACCGAAGACAGGCCCGACGGCTACAAGCTCGAGGACATCCTCTCGATCATCCGCGCCGACATCGTCAAGCGCGCGCACAAGATCGCCGACGACCGGCGCGGCGAGGCGCTCGACGTGCTCGAGAACGACATCAAAATCATGTCGCTGCTGTCCGAGTGCATCCGCCTGGCGGAAAGCAGCACCGGCCGGCTGAACAAGGCGTTCGGCCCGCACCGCGACGGCAAGCCGCGCATCGGCCACGGCTGACGACGCACGGGCGGGTCTGAGACCCGCACCTAGCAACCCGTTCTGACGCCCGTAGGGGCGGGTCTCAGACCCGCCCGCCTTACGCCGCGGCCACCCGCGCCCAGGGCGAATTGACGTAGGCCGCGCCCGCCTGGCCGCCGCCCGGCAGGCGGGCGACCGCGTTGGGGCAGGCGAACAGCGGCGGATAGACCCCGTGCTGGACCGGCCGGACATCGAAGTCCGAGGCCAGCGCCGTCAGCACCGCCGGCGCGACGGCGGCATCCACCGTCACCGTGTCCGTGCCGCTGACATCGAGGCGCGGAGTGTGGAACGCCGTCTCCAGGTCCATGCCGTAGTCGACCATGGCCGAGAGCAGCTGCATCACCGCCGGCATGATCCGCCGCCCGCCCGACGCGCCCAGCGCGAAGGCAAGGCCGTCGCCGCGCTGCACCACGGCCGGGCACATGTTCGACAGGGGACGGCGACCGGGACGGATGGCGTTGGGATGGCCGGGGCGGGGGTCGAACCACATGATGCCGTTGTTCATGGTGATGCCCGTCTGCGGCAACATCACCCGCGAGCCGAACAGCGATAGCAGGGTCTGGGTCAGCGTCACCATGGTGCCGTCGGCGTCGATCACGCTGATATGCGTGGTACATGACGGCGCCCGGCTCTCGTCCGCATCGCCCATGCTCTCCAGCCGGTCGGCATAGGCTTCGAGCAGGGCCGAGGCGTAACTGGCATAGGCCGTCGCGTCCGGCGCCGCGCCCGCCGGCGTCCAGCCGGCGGCGAGCCGACGCAGCACCGCCTGCAGGGTCGGCCCGGCGGTCAGGCCGGGCGCCGTGAACACCCTGGCGCCGCGATAATTCATGGCATCGGCGGTGCCGATACTGGCCCGGTAGGCGGCGAGGTCCTCGGCCGACAGCTTGCTGCCGCCGGCCTGAGCGTCGGCGACCACGGCGGCGGCGATCTCGCCGGTGTAGAAGTCCTCGGGCCCGGTCTCGGCCAGCCGGCGCAGGGTGCGGGCCAGATGGCCCAGCCGCACGCGAGCCGGGTTGCCCTGCCAGTCCGGTGCCGGCGGCAGGTCGTCCGGCAGGAACACCCGGCGCGCCTCGTCGTACTGCCGGAGCAACGACGCACCGCCGGCGATCAGCAGCGCCGCATACCAGTCGATCGCCATGCCCGCCTCGGCCAGCTCGATCGCCGGCGCCAGGCTGTCGCCCCAGCTCCGGCTGCCGAAGCGATCCAGCGCCAGGGCCATCCCAGCGACGTGGCCGGGCACAGCGATGGCGTGGAAGCCGTGGACGTTGCGGTCGTCGAGCACGCCCGGCCAGCCGAACAGGTCGCCCGAGGCGCCTTCCACCATGGGATAGTCGGCGGGATCAAGCGCCTGCGGCGCGATCATGGGGAATTCGACCGTGTGCACGCTCTCGCCGCCGGCCGGGGCGATCAGCATGTAGCCGCCGCCGCCGATACCGCTCATCCACGGTTCGACACAGCCGATGGCAAGCCCCGTGGCCACCGCCGCGTCGACGGCGTTGCCGCCGTCGGCCAACACCCGGGCGCCGACCGCGGACGCCGCATAATGCTGGCTCGCGACCAGCCCGTTGCCCCCGTGCACGGCCGCCTTGCGTAGCTGCCAGAACTCAGGATTCGGCAGGTTTGTCATAGCGTTTCCTCGTTTACTTGAAGTGGTTTTCTAGGTTCCTTCGCGGGTGGCCCGCAACGCCTCGACCAGCGCCTCGCTCAACCGGTCGAGCTCGGCGCCCGACATCGCCGTCGACAGGCAGCCCAGCCCAGTGGGTGAGACGAACAGCCCGGCATTCATCAGCTGCCGTTGGATCGCCGCCATGCGCGCCTGTTCTGCCGGCCGGGCCCAGGCTTCGCGATAGCCGGTCAGCGGACGCGAATGCAGGTGCATCTTGAACAGCGAGCCTTCGCCCGAGACCTGGCCTTCCTCGTTGGCGAGCACGAAGGCCTCGCGCAGCTGGCTACGCAGGCGTTCGCCCAGAGCGTTGAGATCGGCGAACGCGGTCTCGTCCATCAACGCCATGGCCGCCCGACCGGCGACCATGGTCACGGGATTGGCGTTGAAGGTGCCGCCGTGGGGCAGGGCGGCCTTGCCGCCGTTGCGCTCGAACACCGCCATCGCCTCGGCGGTGCCGGCGACGGCGCCGACCGGGAAGCCGCCACCGATGATCTTGCCCAGAGCGGTGATGTCGGGACTGACGCCATAGGCCTGTTGGGCGCCGCCATGGCCGAGGCGAAAGGCGATGACTTCATCGAACACCAGCAGGATGCCGTGGCGGCGGGTCACGTCGCGCAACATCTCGAGGTAGCCCGGCGCCGGCCCGACCATGCCGACCTGGCTGGAGACCGGGTCGAACAGCACGCAGGCGAGCTGATCCGCGTTCTCTTCGATCAGTCGCTGGGAGGCGACAATGTCGTTGAACGGGATCACCACCACGTCGTCCATGGCCCGCTGGGGCGTGCCTTTCGAATAGGCAACGGCTGCGGGCTGCGCCGCGTCGCCCCAGTGATCGGGGCCGACACCCAGGCTGATCTCGGCATAGTCGTAGGAGCCGTGGTAGGCGCCTTCGCACTTGGCGATCTTCGCGCGTCCGGTGTGGGCCCGCGCCGCCTTGATGGCGTTCATCACCGCCTCGGTGCCGGAGTTGCAGAAGCGGATGCGCTCGAACCCGGGCACCCGGGCGCACAGCAGCTCGGCGAGCTCGATTTCCGCCTCGGTGCCGAACGAGAAGGCGGCGCCGTGCTGCAACTGGGCGCTCACCGCTTCGGTGATCTCCGGCCGCGCGTGGCCGTGGATCAGCGAGGTGTAGTTGTTGTTGAAGTCGATCAGCTCGTTGCCGTCCACGTCGCGGATGCGCGCGCCGTCGCCGCCGGTGACATAGAGCGGGTAGGGGTGCATGGCGATGGTGGTGCGGCTGACACCGTCGGCCACGACCTCGCGGGCGCGGGCATAGAGCTTGGCCGAGCGGGACTGCGGGTCGGGATACATGCTGGCGGTCCTTCCTGGCGGCTGGGGTAGTTAACCATGGGACCATTGGCAGGATGGCACGACAAGTGCCGTAAGGCACGACGGGCGGGTCTCAGACCCGCCCGCTGCTTCGTCCGGCTGCGGCGGACAAAAAGATGGCGGCGTGAACGCGTTGAATCTGCGGTACAATCTGCCCACCTGAAGGTAAACCGGGTAGAACACCGGCCGGGCAGCCGGATTGGGTAACCGCACGGGAGGCAGAAAGAGAGGGCATGGCGCACAGCGCACGCAGCACGATTTCCCTGGCCGACCACGTGCTTTTCCTGTCGCGCTCGTTGGTGCGGCCGCAGTCGATCGGGGCCATCGCCCCGTCCAGCCGCTGGTTGGCACGGGCCCTGGCGCGACAGGCCGAGGGCTATCTGCCGGGCAAGGTGGTCGAGCTGGGCGCCGGCACCGGCGCCGTCACCCGGGCCCTGCTGGCCGCCGGGGTGGCGCCCGAGAACCTGATCGTGGTCGAGCGGGACAAACGGCTGCACGACCTGTTATCCAAACGATTCCCGCAGGTCTGCGTGCTGCGCGCCGATGCCCGCGGGCTGAAGGGGGCCGTGCACCGGCGCGGCGTCGACGAGGTCGCCGCCGTCGTTTCCAGCCTGCCGCTGGTCTCCATGCCGCTGCCCACCCGGCGCGCCATCGTCGAGCAGAGCTTCGCCGTGCTCGACGGCGACGGCGCCTTCATCCAGTACACCTACGGGCCGACCTCGCCGCTGCCGCGCGAGCTGCTGGCGACGCTCGGGCTGCAGGCCGACAAGGTCGGCTTCGTCGCCCGCAACCTGCCGCCGGCGACGATCTGGCGTTACCAGCGCCAGGTCCGGAGCCTGTCGGCCGCCGACGACCGCCGCGCCGCGGCGCTGTCCGCCGCCGCGGGCTCGTAGGGGCCGCGCGGGCGGCACCGCCTAGCGCTCGCGGATCGCCTCGTCGCGGTAGCGCAGGAGCGGCGCCAGCAGGTACTCGATGACCTTGCGCTGGCCGGTCTTGACCTCGGCCGTGACCGACATGCCCGGGCTCAGCGGGACATCGCGGCCGTCGGCGTGGATCATCTCGCTGTCCAGGCTGATGCGGGCAGGGAATACCAGGCCGAACGTCTCGTTCTCCACCGCGTCGTTGGAGACCAGCTGCACCGCCCCGGCAATGGTGCCGTACTTGGTGAAGGGGAAGGCCTCGAGCTTGATCTCGGCCGGGTCGCCGGCGACGACGAAGCCCTTGTCGCGGTTCAGCACCATGGCTTCGACCTCGAGGCCGGCGTCGGTGGGGACGATAATCATGAGTTGCTCGCCCGAGCTGACGACGCTGCCGACGGTGTGCACGGCGAGCTGCAGCACCGTGCCGTCGACCGGGGCCTTGAGCTGGGTGCGCTCGTCGCGGCGGACTGCCTTTTTCAGCTCCTCGTTGAGCGAGCCGGCCCGGGTGCGCGCCTCCTCGCGCCGGCCCGTCGCCTCGGCCAGGAAGGCGGCGCGGCGCTCGGCCGCCTGGCGTTCCAGCGCGACGATCGCCGCCTCGGCCTGGCGCCAGGTGCCTTCGGCCTGGGCCAGGTTGGCTTCCTCCTCGTGCAGCCGTTGCAGGGTCTCCAGGTAGCGCGCCCGGCTGCCGCTGCCGCGGTCGAGCAGGGTGCGCTGCTGCTGGCCCAGTTCGGCAATGGTGCGGACCATCTCCGCCTGGCGCCCGTGCCGCTTCACGGCGCTGTCCCGCTCGGCCCGGCGCTGGCCGATCTGGGCGTCGATCGCCGACAGCTCCGCGCGCAGGTGCACAACGGCGCTGACCAGCAGCTGGCGCTGGCCTTCGCGGAAGGCCGGGTCGGCATCGGCCGGCGGCTCGTAGGCGGCATCGACCGGTTCCAGGTTGGTCTCGACGGCGAGGATCTGCGCCTCCAGGCGGGCCAGCTCGGTGCGCGCCGCCATCAGCTCCTGCGACAGCCGGTCCTTGTCGGCACTGGCCTCGGTCGGGTCGAGCTCGATCAGCAGGTCGCCGGCCGCGACCCGGTCGCCCTCGCGCACGTGGATCGCGGAAACCGTCGCCGTCTCCAGCGGCTCGATCAGCTTGACCCGGCCGGCCGGGACGATGCGGCCCTGGGCGGTGGCGTGGATGTCGATCTCGCCGAAGGTGGCCCACAGGACGCCGGCCGCGAAGAAGGCGACGATCAGGAACAGGATGGCGCGCCCGGCTGGCCGGGCCGGGGTCTCCATGATCTCGATCGCCGCCGGCATGAAGGCGCGCTCGTCGCGGCCGCGCTTGGGCTGCTGCGTGCGCCGCCGGCTTTCCGCCGACCAGGCGGCCTTGAACACCTGCCAGGCGCTCATTCCGCCGCCCCCTCCGGTGCCGCCTCGCGGGCCAGCGGCGCCACCTCGCCGGTCTGGTGGCGGTACAGCGCCGCATAACGGCCGCCGCGCTTCAGCAGTTCATCGTGCGTGCCTTGCTCGGTGATGCGGCCGGCCTCGACGGTGACGATACGGTGGCAGGGGCGGACCGCGGCCAGGCGGTGGGCGATGATGATCACCGTGCGGCCGCGCACGATCGCCTGCATGTTCTGCTGGATGGCGTATTCGGACTCGTAGTCGAGCGCACTGGTCGCCTCGTCCAGGATCAGGATCCGCGGGTCGGTCACCAGGGCGCGGGCGATGGCGATGCGCTGGCGCTGACCGCCGGAGAGGTTGGCGCCGCGCTCCTCGATCCTGGTATCGTAGCCCTGCGGCAGTTCAAGGACGAAGTCGTGCGCGCCGGCGAGCTGGGCCGCCTTGACGACCCGCTCCATCGGCATGCCCGGATCGGCCAGGGCGATGTTCTCGCGCACGGTGCGGGAAAACAGCACGTTCTCCTGCAGCACCACGCCGACCTGGCGCCTGAGCCAGGCGGGATCGACCATGGCCAGGTCGACGCCGTCGATCATCACCCGCCCGCTCTCGGGCACGTAGAGCCGCTGCACCAGCTTGGTCAGGGTGCTCTTGCCCGAACCGGACGGGCCGACCACGCCGATCACCTCGCCGGCGGCGATGTCGAGGCTGACGTCCTTCAGCACCTCCGGCCCGCCCGGACGGTAGCGGAAGATGACATGGTCGAAGCTGATCTGGCCGCGGATGCGGGGCAGGGCGGAGCGGGCGCCGCCCTCGACCTCGGTCGGCGAGTTGAGGATGTCGCCCAGGCGGTCCAGGGAGATCTGGAATTGCTGAAAGTCCTGCCACAGCTGCGCCAGGCGCAGGATCGGCGCGGCGACCCGGCCCGAGAGCATGTTGAAGGCGACGAACTGGCCGACGGTGAGCGAGCCCTCCATCACCAGGTGCGCCCCGAACCACAGCGTCAGCGCGGTCACCACCTTGGAGATCAGCTGCGTCGTCTGCCCGGCGACGTTGCCCAGGTTGGTCGCCTTGAAGCTGGCCTGAACGTAGCCGGCGAGCTGGTCCTCCCAGTGCCGCTGCATCTGCGGCTCGACCGCCATGGCCTTCAGGGTCTCGACGCCGGTGACGGATTCCACCAGGAAAGCCTGGTTGGCCGCGCCCCGCTGGAACTTCTCCTCCAGCCGCTTCCTGAGGATCGGCGTGACGATCACGGCGACAGCGACGTAGAACGGGATCGAGCCGAGCACGATCAGCGTCAGCAGCGGCGAGAACATCCACATCACCACGAAGAACACCACGGTGAAGAACAGGTCGATCACCAGGGTGAGGCCGGAGCCTGTGAGGAAATTGCGGATGGTCTCGAGCTCGCGCACCCGGGCCACGGACTGGCCGGTCTGGCGGGCCTCGAAATAGGCGATCGGCAGCGCCGTCAGGTGCCGGAACAGCCGGGCGCCGAGCTCGACGTCGACCCGGCTCGTGGTATGCGAGAAGACGTAGGTCCTGAGCGCACCGAGCACGACCTCGAAGCCCGACAGGGCGATCAGGCCGACCACCAGTACGTCGAGCGTGGTCAGGCCGCGGTGCACCAGCACCTTGTCGATCGCCACCTGGAAAAACAGCGGCGTGATCAGGGCGAACAGCTGCAGAAAGAAGGAGGCCAGCAGCACCTCGCCGAACAGGCCGCGGTAGCGCACCAGCGAGGGAATGAACCAGGTGATGTCGAACTTACGCAGCGCGCCGGCAAGGCTGGCCCGGGTGGTCAGCAGGATCAGCTTGCCCGACCAGGCCGCGCCGAAGTCCGCGAGCGCCAGCTCCTGCGGACCCTGTTGGCGCGGATCCTGGATCAACGCTTTGCCGTCGCCGACCTTGGCCAGGATGGCGAAGCTGCCGTCGCTCAATTCCGCGATCGCCGGCAGTTGCACCTTGTCGAGCCGATCCGGCCGGCTGGCGACCCGGCGCGCCTTGAACCCGAGCCGCTTGGCCGCCCGCAGGATGTCGTCGCCCGCGAAAGGCCGGCCCTGGATCCCGAGATCGTGGCGGACCTGCTCCGGTTCGGCGGCGGTGCGGAAGAAACGCGCCATCAGCATCAGGCAGGCGAGGCCGGTGTCGACCTGCGCCGCCGGCTGCTGGTCGTCCGGTCCGCTGCCGGCAGTACGCTCCGGCGGCCTGTCCGAGCCCGTCTGGCCCTGCGTCATCTCCCGACCTTTTCCGGGCCCGGCCTGGGCCGGGGCCCACGCCCCCGGGGAAACACGTGCCGGTTGCAAAGTCCCATCGACTGAGGACCTGGATGGCGTCGCAGCCCGCGCCGACCACCGCCCGGCTTGGCCCCTCATTAGCGGTTTTAACCAGCCCCTGCCAAGTCCAAGCGGAGCGCCGACAGGATAGGCGACAGGGTCGAGGGGGTGATCTTTTCCTATCTCGCAGAGGCCCGCAGGATCATCAGGTCCCGCCGACTTGCCCGTGGCTCAGCGGCTCGGCCATACTGCAGCGCCCCGCGCAGCCTGGGGATCGGACGACCTTGAACAAGAACAACATCATCAGCCTCGATCGCGTGCGGGCGCGGCAGCAGGCGCACAGGCTCGGTGAACGGTGGACCCTGCTGCCAGCCGCCGCCCGCCGGGTCGCATTGGACGATCTCGGCGAATTTGGCCTGCCGGCGCTGCGGCGCTGCCTCGCTGCCTGGCACGCCAGGACCGGCGCCGACGGGGTCTATCGGCTTGGCCGCGACGGCAGGATCGCCGACCTCGGCGCGACCGGCCTGCTCGGTCCCTACAGTCTCGTGGTCACCACCACGGACGGCGCACCGGACGGTTGGATCGTCAGCTACGCCGGCGAGGCGGTCGATGCCCTGGACGACGGGCCGACGATCGTCGGCCGGCGCTTCGTCGACCTGCCGCTCAAGGGCGTGTCCGCCACCGCGGCGAAGACCATCGCCGCCGTGCTGCCGGAACGCCGTGTCGCAGCCCACCACATCTGCGCGCAACTGGCCGATGGCGCGGTCAGCTATGTCCGCCTGACCTTGCCGCTGGCAGACTGGCACGGCCGCGTCACCCGCTTCATCACCGCATCGGAGATCGTCGATGAAGCGGAATCCCCCGGATTCGGGTCAGGGCGTTGAGTCACGCCTGAACGCCGCCGCCCGGGTGTTTCCCTGCTGCTTGCCGGCGCACACGGGTTCAGGGCAGGATTGACGGCCTTTCGACGGCAATGCCGGGAACTTTTGAATGCACGGCAGCAGCGCGGTCAATCTGGTCGCAGCCCGGGCGAGACAGGTGGCGACGGCCCAAGGCCTCGATCCGAACACAGTTCCGGCCCAGGCGACGAGGGTCGCGCCCGAGTCGCTGGTCCAACCGTTGTTGCGCGACGGCCTGCGCCTGTGGCGCTCGCGCGTCGGCGCCGACGGCATCTACCGGCTGGGTCGCGACGGCACGATCGCGGATCTTGTCGAAACCGGCCTCCTGGGCCCGCGCACGCTCCTCGTCACGATGACCAGCGACGAACCGGAGAGCTGGTTCGTGAGCTACGCCGGTCGCACGCTGGACAACCTGTTCGCAGTCCCGTCGATCGTCGGTCAGCGCTTCGTCGAGCTGCCTTCGCCTGGCGTGACAAGGACAAGCGCCGCCACGATCGCCGCCACGCTGCCCGAGGCGCGGGTGGCCGCGCACCGCATCTGTGGCCAGGCACCCGGCCGGGCGATCGCCTACGACCGACTGCTCCTGCCCGTCGCCGGCCGACGCGGCGCCGTCAACCGCTTCATCACCCTGTCCCAGTACGTCGATGGAATTGCGCCCTGAGCGCCCCGCCGGGGAACGCCGGCCGCGCCTGCGGCAAAACGGCGCAGAGTTCATACCGCAGTCTGACTGACATCGACCCCACTGCCGCAAACGGCAGCGTGATCGCGGCGTGACAAGCGATGGCGGACGCGCGCAGCGGCTTGACAGGGGCGGTGCCGGTGGCACAGTGGCGCCATGGACGTCGATAAGATCCGGCAGCGTATAATCCGGTTGGTCGAGGGCAGCAATGGACGCCTCACGTACAAGGGGGCGTCGCTTGCGGCCGGTCGAAACGAGACCTACGTGCAGCAGTTCATCCGCCGTGGCTCGCCGCGCCGGCTGCCCGAAGATGCCCGCGAAGCCATCGCCGACTACCTGGGCATCGAGCCCGACGAACTGCGCCCCGATTATCCGCCGCGGGCGGCCCGGACCGCGCCGGACCGGTTCGACGAGGGGCTGGTACGGATGGTGGCGACGGTGGTGCTGGAAGTGAATGCCCGGCACGGTCAGAACCGCCGACCGAGCGATCTGGCCGATACCATCGCCCGGCTGTGCGCCTTTTATGCCGAGGAGCCCGACCGGGGAGACCTTGCCCTGATGCGCGACAGCATCGAGACCGTGGTCCGCTTCACGGCGCCGCTCAGCCGCAGCGACAAGGCCGGCAACGTCTGACGCCGGCGGGGCGGGCGTCGCGCCGGGCCGCGCCGCCGCATGGCGGGCGCAAACGAGGCGCAAACGACAAGGGCCAGGCCGCGGTGGCCTGACCCTCTCGCTTGAAACTGGCTCCGGCGGCAGGACTCGAACCTGCGACCCAGCGGTTAACAGCCGCTTGCTCTACCAACTGAGCTACGCCGGATCAGGAGCGGCGCGGCCGACAGGTCGCGCGCGGGCGCCGCTTATAACAGATGCACCCATCGGGTGCCAGCCCGATATGCTTGCCTGCGCGGGGGATCGTGCTTGCCGCAGGTGACGCTGGTACCATCTATGAGAACCTGCCCGCAGCCCGGCGATTCCGGCCCATGAGCAACGACTACTTTCGACGCGCCCGCCGCCGCATCGACGGCTATCCCCGTTGGGCCCGCATCGGCATCGGCGTGCTGCTGATCCTGGGCGGCGTGGTCGGCTTCCTGCCGGTACTGGGCTTCTGGATGATCCCGCTGGGCTTGCTGGTGCTGTCCTATGACCTGCCGCTGGTGCGCCGCTGGCGGCGCCGGCTCGCCGTGGCATGGGAACGCCGGCGCCGGCGCATCGCCGGCTGACGCCGTCGTTCGGCGGCTATGCGCCGGGGACGGCGAGGGCGGAGTTGGTGAGAGAAATTCCGGAAGGTTTGGAGGCGCGGACCGGAATCGAACCGGTGTAAAAGGATTTGCAGTCCTCTGCGTAACCACTCCGCCACCGCGCCGGTGCGGTACCGCCGTCGAGGTTCGCCGGCGGGACTGCAGTGTGGACCGTCTACATATCGCCGCAACCGGCACCGGTCAACGCATTGCAGCACCGTTCCGGGGCTCGGTCGCGGTCCCCCGGCACCCATTGCCGATTGCCCAATCCGGTCGTATCAGCGTTTGCTGATTAAACCTCTGATAGTGGCCCGGCGCTGTCCGCGCGGGTGGTGCTGCGACGCAATGGCGCAGACATAAAGAGGACGCAAAAACTTGGCGAGGCCGGCTGGTGATGGTATAAATCCTATAGTTACTTTGCCGTAAACCACGCTGGCAGATGGGAGACGCGTGGTTGATTGGCTTAGTGCGCTTGCAATGAACCGGTAACGATAGCTGCGATCGTTCGCCATCGGATAAGAGCTGCAGAACTGCGTATCGAGTACCAATCGTATGGCTAACGACACGTCACCCCCGACTACGACCGTAACGGGCGATCCCGCCTGTGCCGGTGCCGGGCCACCGTCACAATTGCGGCTGCGCGAGCTGTGTGGCGAGCAGGGAAGAAGCTGCCGCGGCGGTCGGGATGCGCGGCAGGCACACCGCGGACGGTGGCGAGCCGTCCCTGGCTTTCGACGCGGCGTTCGACAGAACCCAACTGGAGCACGGCCACGCCCACGACCATCTGGCGACGGCGGGCGGCTCAACCGGTGGCACGACGGGCGTCGACTACATCGACGCCCTCACCTGGGGCGTGAAGTGGGACGGCACGCCCGGGTCGCCGATCACCTATTCGTTCTACGACCAGTTCACCTACGCGCCCAACGGGCCCGTGCTGGTCTATGGGCCGACGATTACCTGGACGTCCTACGAAAAGGCTGCCTTCACGCAAGCTCTGACGTCTTTCTCGAACGTCGCCAACATCTCGTTCCAGGCTCTCGCCGACAACTCTGTCAGCGCGAACCTGAAGCCTCACCTGTTCTCCAACCTGATGATGGAGCAATGGCACGATCCCAATAACGACTTGCCCGGCACGATCTTCGGTGCGTTCTACGTCCCCGATGCGTCTTCCGCCTACGACGACCTGAGAGGGAAGGGAACTTTCAACTTCCAGGCCCCCGGCTGGCACTTCAATGGCCTGAAGAAAGGCGGCTACGGCTATTCGACGATCGTGCACGAGCTGGGACACGGCCTCGGCCTGGCCCATCCGCACGATGACGGCGGTGGCTCCGCGACCTTGTCCGGGGCACAGGACGACGCCCTGTACACGGTGATGTCCTACAACGACGTTGGACAAAGCTGGAATCCGGAAAGTGGCTACAGCACCTCGACGTCTTGGGGCACGGCGGGCCAGATCGCCGGGCCAATGGCGTACGACATTGCCGCCCTGCAGCACATCTACGGCAAGAACACCAGCTACAACGCCGGCAACACCACCTACAACCTCCTGACCAACTACTACGAAGCGATCTGGGACGCCGGCGGCACCGACACGCTGTCCGCCGCAAGCCTGAGCGGCAACGTCACCATCAGTCTCAACGAAGGCACTTACCTCAGCAGCCAGTCGGGCAGCTTCGGCGGCTACACCATCGCCTACGGCGCCAATATCGAGAACGCGACCGGCGGCAGCGGCAACGATTCCCTGTACGGCAACGACCTGGCCAATGTCCTCACCGGCGGCGCGGGCAACGATACGCTCGATGGCGCCGACGGCAACGATACCCTGACGGGCGGGTCGGGCAGCGACACCCTGATCGGCGGCGCCGGCGTCGATACCGCCTCCTACGCATCCTCGGTCGGGGGCGTCACCATCGGGCTCGGCGGCAGCACCGGCAGCGGCGGCCATGCCCACGGCGATACCGTGAGCGGCGTGGAGAACCTGACCGGTTCGAGCTATAGCGACAGCCTGACGGGCGACGGCAACGCCAACGTTCTCACCGGCAACAGCGGCAACGACACCCTCAGCGGCGGCGGCGGCAACGACACGCTTTATGGCGGCTCCGGCAACGACACCCTGATCGGCGGTGCGGGGGGCGACTGGCTCAGTGGCAGCAGCGGCGTCGACACCGTTTCCTATGCCGGCTCCGGCGCCGCCGTCAGCGTCGACCTGGGCGGCAACGCCTTCTCCGGCGGCGACGCCCAGAACGACTCGCTGATCTCGATCGAGAACGTTACCGGCTCGGCCTACGACGACATGCTGACCGGCGACGGGTTCGGCAACGTGCTGACGGGCAGCGCGGGCAGCGACACCCTCGATGGCGCCGGCGGCACCGACACACTCAATGGCGGCGCCGGCGACGATACTCTGATCGGCGGCAGCGGCAACGACGCGCTGAACGGCGGCAGCGGCAGCGACACCGTCAGCTATGCGACGTCGACATCCGGCGTCACCGTCGGCCTGACGGGCTTGACGGGATCGGGCGGCCACGCCCAGGGCGACAGCCTGACCTCGATCGAGAACCTGACCGGGTCGGCCTATGGCGACACGCTGACCGGTAGTTCGAGCGCGAACGTGCTTCTCGGCGGCGGCGGCGACGACGTGCTCACCGGCGGCGGCGGCGACGACACCCTGACGGGTGGCGACGGCACGGACGCGGCGGTGTTCAGCCGCAACCTGTCGGACTACGTGCTGCGCAACGAGGGCGGCAGCCTGCAGGTGACGTATGTCCCACGGCCGCAGGATACGGTGCCCGGCGACGGCACGGACACGCTGAGCGGGATCGAGGAGCTGCGCTTTGCCGACCGCACGGTGGCGGTGACGGCGCTGCCGGACCTGGAGGCCGGAACGGCGTCGCTGCTGTCGGGGACGACGGCGAGCGGCAGCCTGGTGGCGAGCGACGACGGCGGGGTGGGCAACCTGAGCTACGCGGTGGTCGGCACGGCGGATGCCCAGGGCTGGGTGACGCTGGCCTCGGGCAGCCGGGTGCGGATCACCGATGCGAGCAGCGGCACCTACGAGTACGAGGCGGCCGCCGGCGCCAGCGGCAGCGACAGCTTCGATGTCCGGGTCAGCGACTCCGGCGCGCTGACGGACACGGCGACGGTTGCGGTGACGCTGCGCTCGCCGCCGCAGGCGCTGCAGTTCGGCGAAG
>Ga0056121_1000053_pt1 | contig 58608 bp, 34 predicted proteins | sample WorMetHEROISLAND_FD_83872 | JGI IMG/M metagenome (GOLD analysis project Ga0056121, IMG submission 83872) | Marine gutless worms symbiont microbial communities from Max Planck institute for Marine Microbiology, Germany - Olavius sp. 1 HERON ISLAND ...
CCATAGCGGTATGCCATTTATAACCTCCTAATATTATGGAGATTATACTACATACTGCCGCTTTTGTCCCTAAATTTGTTTAGGTTTTGTGATCAATAAAATTATAATTACGACACAGCCTCTGAGGGGCAGGCTTAAGTGCAAAAAAACATGCACAAATCCGTAAGACCAGAGTTATATCCCGCGCATGGCGATGAAATAGTCTTTCCGGCGTCCCATCAGCACACCGACCTCTTTGTAATTGGGGCGCAGCTGTTGGTCCATCAGGCTGATGTTGCGGGCCTGGATCTCCTCCCGTACGTCTTCGACCGGGGCACCGGTAATACTGTGGATAACGGCCTCGATCAGGCTGTTCTTGAACGGCTTGATAACGTCCTCGATGTGATAGGAGTCTGCCGGCAGTTTGTTGACTTCTGCCCGGACCCACTTGGTGTTCGAGTACTTGTCGACGTACACAGCCTCAACCCCCATTTTTTCGGCCAACTCTTTAACGGTCTTAAACAGGGTCTGGAGGAGTTCTCTGCGCCGGGCATAAACGGATTTGGATATGTTCCGGTTGGGCTTTCCCCGGAGAAAGTCGCGAATGGATGGAATTGTTTCGATGGCATCGAGCATCAGTACCCGGCGCCCATGGATAATCAACGGCAGGATGTGCCCTTTCAACGCGCGGCGTCCATTAAAATATACTTCCAGTACCCGGTAGTAAGGATCCAGGAGCCATGAGTATACGGTCCAGTGGATATTGGCAATTTCCGGGTCCACCTGGCTGCGGACCTCGCTGGCGGTACAATCACCGTAGTAATCGCCCGAACTGACAAAGTCGGCATCCCGGCGGGCAAACGCTATCTCGATGCCCTCTTTGCGCAGGTACCGTAAAGAGGCCACCACCGCCGGTTCCGTAAAACATGGATTGTCGGTAAGTTCCGCCAACATTTGGGCAATGTCATCCGCATACACCCTGTAAAACAAGTTCGGATCCTGACGAAACAAGGGGTAACGGTCAAAACGGGACTTGAGCCTGTCGCGGATGTAGAAGTCCCATAACAGAAGAATCTGCTGATCGATGTGGATGTTGTCCGCGCCCTGGCGCTGCAGTCGCGCGGCCTGGCGTTTTAACAGCTCGATGGTGGCCCTGATGACTTCCGGAAAGGCAGCTTGCAGGCTCTCGGGGGTGAGATGTTTGAAAGCCAGGCCGGTTATTGGTTTGAGGTAAGCCATTTTGGCGGCCGTGGATTTTCCCAGTATCCGGCGTCGGTTCATCTCGGTGAGCAAAACCAGCGCTTTTTTATAGTCTACTCTGAGATCGGCGACATCACACCGGAATAGTGTTTGAAATGTGCGCCTAATCTGGTGGGGGGCATTCAAGCTGACCAGGGGCGCGGGGTCTATCTGCCAGTGGGCTTGCAGGTCATGCACTCGGGTCTGGCTGGCGGCGTAAACAAAGGGTTCGACATCTTCAAAGGCCTCCAGGAGCGCCTGGGAGACAGCAACGGAGTCTAGGTTTTGCCGAAAGCGTATATCGTTGAGAACCTCAGCGTCAGGGTCGCGGCCGGTTTGATAAGCCGCCGCAATGTGCTTGCGGGCAGCCGTGAGTTTAGATGTCAAGTCTTCCACGTTTAGTTCCTGGGCAAGCTTTCAAGCCAGGCGTAGTCGTCAGTCGGTTGTTCAGCAGGACGGGCACCATGCGACGGCCCAATTGGGCCCCGGGGTGGAGAAGGCCGGCCGGCTGATGCCTATCAGCGTCAAATTGTCTGATACTAATCGGCGGGTTCCCGGCTGTCAATGGAGGTTGCTGAACATAATCATTATCTTAGGACCAGATCCGATTCGATCATTGGACACATTTTTCAAGATCTGCCAAACTCGGGCCGCTTTGGAGATAGTTTTGGCGCCATCCAGGCCCTATTCTCCGCCCTGGCACTGGGCGGGATCATCCTGGTCATCCTTATGCAAAATCGGGAGTTGGTGCTCGAGCGGGAGGAATTGAAATACACCCGGATGGAAATCGGCCGCCAGGTCGAACAGTTTTCGGCAGCACCCGCAGAGGCTGTGGCTCTGAAGGCGGATATTGAACTGATCCGTAAACAGTTCTCATGGTTCTTTCGGCGGTTTCGACCCTATTTTACTAATTTCTTCAGCATGTTGGAAATTGTCGACCATAACAGGATCGGACAACTGGGTGTGAATATATTCTACATCGGCCTGCTCCGGTCGCAACTGTCCGATTATGAATTGATGTTTATTTCTTACTATGCCTTAACTAACCCAAAAAAAGACCGTTATGTGGGCCAGGTCGACAAGTATCACCTGTTTGCCGACCTGGACGTAACCAATATTCTCAACGGCGCACATACCGGCTATTTTGGTGCTGCGGCCTTTGCCGAAAAGGCTGAATCTGGCGCCGATAGCACCGCCTGAAAACAGACCGCAAAATATCTTACTGTACACCTGCAATTCTATTACCTGACTCCCAAAAGCAGTCGCTAAGCTTGTCAGCCCAAAAAACATTCCTCCGCAGTCTGGATGGCATGGGTTAACCCACGCCTGGCTTACGTTCACATCAACATAAAAAACATAATTTACAGACAGTTATAGACCTGTGCGCCAAGTGGTCCTCTTTATAATTATAGTAAAGTTTACCGGCAATATGCCGATGATCGAGTAAGGACATTAGAATCAAGGATCAAACTCTTTTTTCGAAAGGGAATAAAATGTTTCGTAATCTGAAATTGGGGCCGCAAATTCTGGGTGGGTTCTCCTTGGTACTTCTGCTACTGGTGTTGGTGGCAGTAGTGGGTTACAACAGCCTGTCGCAGGTTGTCAATCGGGTGATCATTACTGACGGCATGATGCAATTGGAAAAAAAGATCCTGGAAGCACGTCAGCATGAAAAGAATTACATTATCAACCCCGCCGTAGACTCGCTCAATTTGGTGACTAAAACCACCGGCGACATGAAAAACCAGGCCGTGTCACTGCAGGGCAGGCTGACTGAATCGGACACCAAGGCCTTGATGGATGACGTGCGCACGCGTACCGACACTTATGAAAAGGCCTTTAAAGGGTATGTCGATCTGGAGCACAAGCGTTCGCAGATCATGGAAAAAATGTCTGCCCGTGCCGACCAGACACTTGAAAAGATCGAGTCCCTGCTGGACAGCCAAGCTTTCCAGTTAAAGGAAATCCGTGAAAAGAATCGGACCTACATTGCCTCCAAACTGCAAAAGGCGGGGGAAGCCAATGCCCTGCTGATGCAAAGCATGGAAGCCCGGGTGCTGCAGGAGTCCGTAGCGCAGAATTACTACCGCAGTGTGTTCATGGATTGGGATCAGCTCAGCGGTCAGCTTTTGAAGAAAGCCGGAATCCTGAAAGACAGTTTCAAGGAACAGGAAAACATTGATCGGGCCCAGACGGTTATCGAAACCTGGACGGTATATATCAATGCCTTTCGCGCCTGGGAAAAGGATAAAACGGCCGAGAACCTTTACAAAGTCAATACCGCCGGCAAACACTCGCGGCGGATGATGGACTATATGCGTGACGACCAGGCCGAACAGCTGGAATTTGCCGTGGACGACACCGATGAAATGATGAATGCCATGCTCGGCAAGACCGGGGAAGCCAATTTGATCATTGGCTGGTTCAACGCCGCCCGTGAGATAGAAAAAGAGGCCATCATTCAAAGGGACCCAGCCCTGTTCGCCAAAATAGGCGGGCAGCTGGATAAAATCCTGGCCAAACTGGCCGATCTGCGGGAACGTTTCACCGTCGAAGCTGATCAGTGGTTGTGCGACCAGGCCAAAACAGCGGTAAAGCAGTATCAGTCCGCCTACCTTGAATACCAAACCCTGATGGAGCAGCAAAAGGTTGCCTTGGACCAGATGATCGGCGCTGCCGGGCAGGTCGAGCAACTCTGCAAGCAGACCCGGGTTGATCAGAAAAATCTGATGTATGCCCGGATCACCACATCGAACCAGGTGACCCTTGTTGGAACGGTCGCGGCCATTGTGATCGGCCTGTTGCTGGCCATTTTCATTGCCCGCGGGATCACGTATTCATTGAAGGAGGTTATCCACGGCATCAACGAAGGCTCCGACCAGATGGTCTCAGCCGCCAACCAGGTCTCCTCCTCCTCCCAGTCACTGGCCGAAGGGGCCAGCGAACAGGCGGCCAATATCGAGGAGACCAGTGCCAACCTCGAAAAGATGTCCTCGATGGCCAATATGAATGCCGATCACGCTCTTAAAGCCGACGAATTGATGAACAATACCGGCCAGGAAGTAAAAAAGGCCAGCGGCGCGATGTCGGATCTGCATGTCTCCATCAAGGATATCGCTCAGGCCAGTGAGGAGACCCAGAAGATCATCAAGACCATCGATGAGATCGCCTTTCAAACCAACCTGCTGGCCCTCAACGCAGCTGTGGAAGCAGCCCGTGCAGGCGAATCCGGGGCAGGTTTTGCTGTGGTGGCGGATGAAGTCCGCAACCTGGCCATGCGCTCGGCTGATGCCGCTCGCAATACCGCCGATCTTATCGAGGGCACTGTTTCCAAGGTCAATGTCGGTAAGGACCTCGTTGAAAAAACCGGGAGCGTATTTGAGAGTGTGTCGGCCAGCACCTCAAAGGTAGTCGATATTGTCGGTGAAATAACCGTTTCGTCCCGCCGCCAGGCGCAAAGCATCGAGGAAGTGAACTCGGCCGTCATCGAGATGGACAAAGTGGTCCAGAGCAATGCGGCCGGTGCGGAACAATCGGCCTCTGCCTCTGAAGAGATGAGTGCGCAGGCCAAACAGTTGAAATCCCTGGTCAAGAACCTGGCTGCCCTTGCCGGCGACGTGGGCGGCACCACACCGACAAAATTGCCGGGATCTGACTGCCCGCCTCCGGCAAAGGCAAGTTTACGCGACCGGTTCGACTCGCTGCGCAAGCGGATGGTACCCCGGCTATTGTCGTTCAAACGTAAATCTGGGCAACCGGAGGAAACCGCAGCCTGGTTCTAGCGCAGCGCCCAATCACTTATACGAGACCGGTGCCAGGTGCACCGGCCTAAACCACGACCACACACCTGACCTGTGAGCATAACCGCGATTGATCACTCCCCGCAATCCGGTACACGGGATTTTTGTTACGCTCCAAAAAGCTGCGAATAATGCGCTCACTGATCGGTTCAAAGCTGACCGCAAGCCCCCATCGGGCTTGTTCGCACCCGGTCCCTTATGCTATTGTCGATGTCACAACAACCCTTTCAAAGGATCTTGCCATGCGTGAACTGACCAAGGCCCAGAAGGCGCGCTACGCCATCCGCGAATTCAAAATCATCACCGATGCCCTGGCCATTCGCGGCTTTTATCGCCCCCGCGGCAAGCTGGGAAAGTCCCTCGAACACTGCCTGCGCAATCTCAGCCCCGAAATATACGGTTCCATGAACGATCCCCGGGTAGTGGAATTGAAAGGCCTGGAATATGTGATCGACCGGCTGCCCCGCTCCATCGAAGAGTGCACCCGCATCATCCTGACCGAGGAAGACCCCTTCAAGAACGGCGCCTTTGAACAAACGATCCCACTCAAACGCAGAAGAACCTGTTACCGGGTCGGTAAAAACGAAATGTGCTTTGTGATCTCGCGGGGCTTGAGCGAGATTTACGACATCATGACCCACATCACCTTCCTCTACGGCGAAGCCAAAAAGATTCATGGCCGCATGAAGGATGATTCCGGCAACAAGACCATCGAGTGGCTTGAACTGGAAAAAACCGTCCAGAACTTTGCCGGACTGGGAGCCGCCGACCTCGACCAGGCCCTCTGGAGCCTGAGCATCATCCTGGGCCGGCCCTACCAGGAAACCCGGGCCAGCTATGAATACCTGGAACAGAACCGCTTGGAACACAGCAGCAACAACGGACTCTTCTCACTGATTTACCATCTCGGCAATCAGTACGACAAAGAATTGCTGGAAAAAGAAGAATCTTTGGTCGTCTACCTGACGCCTTCCTTGATGAACATTATCGGCCACCAGGAATATGAGAAAAACTGGGCCGCCAACATTCACAAACGCTTGATTGATCTCAAGCTGCACAATCGCCCGGTGCACATCATCAGTGCCAACCTGCACAGCATCCTCAACACCCTGTACGGCTACGGGGCCATTACCGCAGGCGCAAAAGAGAAGGTGTCTTCATCCGACCTGTATGACTTTTTCTACCAGATCCGCGACCGTCACAAAGAGGTCCGCGCCTATGCAGTGAAACATGGCTTCCATGATCTGCCGGATACCAGCGGCGTGTACATCAACTGCCAGCTGATTGATACTGCGGGGCTAACGGATGTGACGTTTCACCCCGACATCGCTATCGCCGGCGGCGGCCCGAAGAAAAACCACCCCGTGATCCTGGTCATGGACTATGCTTTTGGTGCCCAGGCCTTTGACCTCATGTCCAACCTGCTAAAACCGTATAGGTCCAGTGGGAAAACTACCCGGTTTAATTTCCGATCGGTATCCATTATGGGTAAGGCCGGTATCCTGACTGGAAACAAGGGCGATATCATGTTGGCCACGTCGCACGTGTTCGAGGGCACCACCGACAATTACATGTTCAACAACGACCTCAAGGCCAGCGATTTCGACCAGAGCATACCGGTCCATTCCGGTCCCATGATTACGGTTCTGGGGACCTCTTTGCAAAACAGGGATATGCTCCGTAAATTTCAGTCCGATTGGAACACGGTGGGCCTTGAAATGGAAGGCGGGCATTACCAGCGGGCAATCAGCGCCGCCACGATCAAGGGAGAAATACCCAAGCGCATCAAAGTCCGCTATGCCTACTATGCTTCGGACAACCCCCTGGAAACCGGCAGTACCCTGGCAGCCGGAGCCATGGGCAAAGGCGGGGTGAAGCCGACCTACATGATCAGCAAGCTTATTCTGGAGAAGATCCTTAGCGGGCGCCACAGACGCTGAAGATAACGTATCAATTCCGGTGAGATTGCATCAATCGAAGGGTGTGCAAAGTGCACCATGTTGATACCAACGAAAAATGCAATATCAGAATAGAAAAAACAGGCTTTGCACCCTAATCGCAATTACGCTTCTGCTGGCATGGCTGCCTGCCCTGGCATTTGGTAAGGACCTCCTGTTTTGTACCCCCAATACAAAGGACCAAAGCATTTTCAAAATTTCACACGGGTTGCTGGCAGAGGCCTTCAGTCGTCTGGGGTATCGTTTTAAATTGTTTACCTATCCAGCCAAAAGATGTCCCATGGAAGTTGATAATGGAAATGTCGATGGTGATTCCCATCGGATTTTCGACTTCAATGCCAACGGCGAATACCCCAACCTGGTGCGAGTGGAAGAATCCATCCAGTCGATCGATCAATCCGTTTTTTCAAAAAAGCTAAGCATTAAACCTGCCGGTTGGGAAAGCATGCGCCCCTATCAGATTATCTACCTGCCCGGTATTAAGATCATAGAGATGGGCTTGGAAAAGGCCGGTATCCCGCCTGAAAACAGAATTCAAGTGTTAACCCATGAGCAGGCTTTCAAAATGCTCGCCATGAACAGAGGCGATTTGATTATCGTCAGTTCCTTTACCGGCAATTATTTTTTAAAAAAGCTGGATCTGCTTAATAGCGGCATAAAACAGCTGACCCCGCCTTTAGTCCAGTTTGATCTATATCCTTACATGCACAAGAAGCATACTTCTCTATCCAGAGAATTGGCGTTTATCATGAACGCCATGAAAAGAGATGGTAGCTATGAAAAAATAGTCAAAAGCAACCTTTACTAGAGAAGCCCGAATTGGGGTATACTCAAAGCCTAAGCCAGACTCTACTCAAGGTAACCAGATAAAATCACCGCTATTTTGCGCACCCTGATCCTACCCTGAGCAGGTAAGATGCACCAAAATACCAAAAGCATACCACGCATAAAGTACACTGGTTCTGACCAAGAACTTTGGGCAATGGTGCCCAGTTCAGATATCCTCACCTAATACTCCAATTGTAGAGCAAAATTTATGAAGCTGATCAAACTGATGCCTTCAAAACTACCAGAACTGAATAGGTAATGTATGAGCAATTTTGTGCAGGACTTCAATTAAGGTCTGCTTGGGAGTACATAAATTGGTTCAATGATGCGCTTTTCTTGATCGACTTTGAAACTGCGGGTGTGCGGACCATAGAACCAGATACCGACCACCGTCCCATCTGGAGCGAGCATAAACGCTCCCGGGGCGGCGTACCCATGTTTACCGCGAACCTTTCCTCTCATTTTAACCTGGTGGTCCGTTTGCGGCTCGAAAGCGGTCCAAATGCGGGAGGGAACCTTATATGCGGGGTCCACGCCAATAGCGGCATGTCTACCCGAGCGGTAATAGTTCAACTCTGATAGAATCTCCCCCTTTTTAAAACCCTGGGCGATATCAGCATCCCGGCTGAAGCGACCAAAGTCCGTTGTACAACCGATTAATAACGTCAACATGGCCGCACCGGCAAATAGAATAAAGCGCAATCCAAGGTGTTTGCTAAAGTAAGGTGGATGAATCATGTCTACCTCCAGAATGATGGTTGAAACCTGTTAAATATGATATGGCCGATTGCCCAGAAATCAATCGTCACGGTTATAAATGTATTTTCAGTAACATATGCCAAAATTCATTAGGGATATTTCAACCAGGCGTGTTCACTTGCTAACGGCCGTAGGTTGCTGAATCTACAAACCTTGTGATATATTCGATACGCAGGTAACTGGTTCGAATTTCAAGGAATGGCAGGTGCCCACCTACTTGAATATGGGGATTGGGCCTAGCAAAGGTTAGGTTCTTAAAGACGGGAAAGGTTTAGCCAAGATGCATCTCCTTGGAAAATGCATTGATTGGCTTGGTAAAGCTAATTCCCCCAATATGGATAACTATCCAAAGTCATAAATGAGCTGTGGAAATCAAATATTTGTGCGCCTTATTCTTTTATCAATAGTTGTTTTACTATCTTCTGTGTCTTATGCAGCAGACAGCAATAATATGATGGAAAAAGAGATAACGCACCTGTTAAACCATCTAACTAACTCTGATTGTGAATTTAATCGTAATGATAAATGGTATGGCGCCGATGAGGCTGTGAAGCATATAAATAGAAAGTATAACTATTTGATCAAAAGAGGTCTTGTAAATTCAACAGAACAATTTATTAAACGAGCCGCCTCTCAAAGCAGTATGAGTGGAAAACCCTATATGGTAAGGTGTGGTAGTTCTGAAGCTATAAGAACCTCTGTTTGGTTCAAACGTGAATTAATGGACTTTAGAGAAAAAAGTAGTAGAACCCGCTAACGCTTCATTGCTCAGTATGGATGATAAGCAGGAAAACGCAGATTATCTGATATAATCCACGGCTTAATCTATGGCTTCCCGCCGCTGTCGTTTAGCAGCAATTGGGAGACTTATCCACAAGCTGTTTATCACCAGTGCGACCGGATATATTCGAGCGATTCGCTGAGGCTCAAGGGGACGGAAGCTGCGCTTGTGCGGATGTAAAACTCTTCGTTCCCTTGCTTCTTGACGCACCCCGGCTTGTCGGCCGGGGTAACGAGCTCTTTTTTACATAGGCTCAACTCTCTACTAACCTTTCCTCCGCAGAACAACCCGCTTCCAGCTGGCTGCATATCTGGCTGGCAAAGCCGGCCCCGGCTTCACGGTAAATATTGTACACCGCTTGAACGCCCGCCGCTTGCAATTCCTCCAGCTCATCTTCATAGCGTACAATGGCCGATAGCATGCCCTGAAAACCCATGCGCTGCAGCTGCCCGGCGGCATGTACATTTTCCGAAAAAGAGGTCATGCAAAGCAAAACAGTATGAATGCGCAGGCCTTTAAAGGTAACTGCCCGTTCCCAGAAGTCGGGATCCATCACATCCCCCCGGATAACATTGCGGCCGCTTTGACGCAATTGGGCAACCTTCTCAGTGTTGAAATCGATCCCGATCACATCTACGCCATACTGCAACCGCAGGTAGTCGTACGCTGCTATACCGACCGAACCCATTCCGAAAACGGCAATGGTCGCATTCCCGGGATTGATCGGCCGATCGTCCAGATGGCGGCTGTCGGTCTCATAGCGTCGGAGTCGATCGGCATATTTTTCATAAATGTAGTGGGCCGCAGTGTTGAGCGGTGCTGCGATGAGAAATGTGAATGCCAGGGCCAGGGCAATGATCACCAGCCACTGTCCGGATAGCCAGCCGTTGGCGGCGCCTACGGCGGCCACGATAAGACCGAATTCACTGTAGTTCGAAAGGCTCAGGGAAGCCAGCAAGGCCGTACGCGACCTGAGGCCGAAACGGGTAATGAGGAAAAAATACAGGCCTGTTTTAAAAAACACGACCAGGGCCAGCAGGATGGCAATTCCTAAATCGGCGATGCTAGGCAGGCCGGTCAGGCCGATACTCAGGAAAAAGCCGATCAGTAGCAGATCCTTAAACCCCAACAGAACATCCGACAGTTCCCCCGCCTTGGGGTGCCGGGCCAGCAACATCCCAACCACCAGCGCTCCCAGGTCCGGTTTAAGGCCGACCCATTTGAACGCTCCGGCGCCGAGTCCGAAGGCCAGCAGAAAACCGAATAGAAGCAATAGCTCCCGATGGCCGACTTTTGTCAAAAACCGCATCAACAGAGGCCGGGACGCCACCAACGCTGTGATCAGTACCAGCGCCCAAGGGGATGGCAGGGTTCCGGTCGTGAAGGTCATGAAAATCACCGCGAAGATGTCCTGCATAACCAGAATACCAATCGCCAGTTTTGCGTGGGGTGCAGACGATTCGCCGCGTTCATCAAAAACCTTGACGGCAAAAACGGTACTGGAGAAACTCAAAGCAAAGGCTACCAACAGCAGTACTTTCGTGTCCAGGCCGTATAGAAACGCCAGTCCGGCGCCAGCCGCACCGACCGCCGCCAGGGTGAATACGGCCATGGTGATCAGCATGTGGATGGAGGCGCCCGCCCATACCTCCGGCCGCGTGAGGCTTTTGAGCCGCAGTTTAAGCCCGATGCTGAACAGCAACAGCAGCACCCCGAGATCCGCTACCTGTTCGATCTGCGCGTTGCTGCTATATCCCATCGCCTTCAAAACGAACCCGGCCAGCAAGTAGCCGACCATGGGCGGCAGTCCTACCCGGTATACGAGGTATCCAAATCCAAATGCCACTATTAGAAAGAAAGGTTCCATGTCAGCCCCAAGTATGGTTGGTCGTTGCATTAGAAACTATCGGGTTTTCCAGCGCTTGTAAAGCCACCAACAGCATTCCGGCCGGACCGTGCCGCAGGGGACCATGATCTGCACCCAATTGAAATCCAAGGGAAAATGTGATTATATGGGTTCTGTGCCGTTTGCCTGCGTATTCACCTCAGATAAGGTCTTTCCCATGACTACACGACGATGCAACCTAAGTTGGTGGTGCTGTACACTCGTTTTGGCCCTGCCGGTTGTTTTTCTTGCAACCGCACCTTTGGTTAAGGCTTCAGAAACGGACCCCTTCAAGCAGTGCCTGACGAGAGAGTTGATGCAGGCCAGCGATCATCAGACCGTGGGTGATCTGAGAAGACTCTGCCATGAAAAGCTGTTTGGGCCCAAAGCGGACCAAGAGAAGATCACAACCTCCCATGCGCTTGCTAAACAGCCGGTGGTTTCCCTGATGGCCGAGCGCCGGGCGTGGGAAGCAAAAGCCGAAGAAAATCCTTTTGCCATTACGCCGCACCGGCCCAATTACGTCCTGTTTGCGTCCTACAACACCACCCCCAATACGGAACCTTTCATGGCTGAATTTCCCAATGCCGAGGAAGATATCGATAACACGGAAATAAAGTTCCAGATCAGCCTGAAATTTCCAATCAAAAAAGACATCTTTAACTGGGGCCCCGATCTCTATGCCGCATATACCAATCGTTCTTTCTGGCAGGCCTACAACGATCTCTCGGCCCCGTTTCGAGATATCAACCACGAGCCTAAAATCTGGCTGGCCTTTGATTCGACACAGGATTATTTTGGATTTGCCAACCGGCGCAATGATTTCGGATACAATCACCAATCAAATGGCCGCGGCGGATCCTTATCACGCAGTTGGCACCGGATCTACGCCAATTTCCTCTTTGAAAAGGAAAACCTGTTTTTAAATCTCAAACCCTGGTGGCGTATACCCGAAGATGAAAAAAGCGATGACAACCCGGATATCCACAATTACCTGGGATACGGGGAGTTGACCGGTGGCGGGCAGTGGGATGATAACACGTTCAGCTTCATGTTGCGCAACAATCTACGGCTTACTGATGATAACCGCGGGGCCTTCCAGGTCGATTGGAGCTTCCCGTTGCCATGCAGCAATGGGCTGCGTGGGTACATTCAGTATTTTACCGGTTACGGTGAAAGCCTGATCGATTATAATGCCAGTTCGGACAGTCTCGGGTTGGGTGTGCAGCTGACCGACTGGTTTTAAGTTAACTATAGCCTCGGCGGTCTTGACAGTGCTATAGAACAAGAAAGCACCTGCTCTCCCAATGCCACGAATTGGAGATCGTGAACATGCCGGACATCCGCATAGCCTTTGACGTATGGCTGCTGGTTATCCCCCTGTGCTTTCATGCTCTGGGTGTTTACTACGTGGTGGACATTATCATGAACGGGCGCACCAGCCAGGGGACCATTGCCTGGTCCATGGCCCTTTTCCTGTTCCCCTATCTGGCGGTTCCACTGTATATGGTCTTTGGCGGTCGGAAGCTCAGGGACTATGCTGTGGCTCGCAAAGCCGGTGACCGGGCCATTAACCACCTCGGCCGGGAACTTGAATCGAGCGAAGAGTTAAAGGAGTTGACCGGCGAACTGCGAGATCCCCAAATCGATGCGCTGTGCAGAATCGCCCGTCTGCCCGTGGCCGGCTGGAATCGCTGCGACCTGCTGATCGACGGCGAACAGACCTTTACCTCCATCCTGGAAGGCATCCGCCGCGCTGAAAAGTATGTCCTCGTGCAATTTTTTATTATTCACGATGACGTTATCGGCCGCCAGTTGCGCGATTTATGCGTCGCCAAAGCGCGGGCCGGTGTCCGGGTCTACTTTCTATACGACAAAATCGGGTGCGTGGGACTGCCGCAAAGTTACCTGGACCCCATGATGGCCGCCGGTGTCCATATCGCCATCTTCAGAGTCGGCCGTGGAATCATCAACCGTTTCCGGGTAAACTTTAGAAACCACCGCAAGATTGTGGTGGTTGACGGTCATACCGCCTGGGTTGGTGGACACAATGTCGGGGATGAATACCTGGGCAAGAGCAAGCGTTTCGGTGCCTGGCGGGATACCCATGTTATCATGCGCGGCCCAGTGACCCTACCGGTGCAGCTTTCTTTCTGCGAAGACTGGTATTGGGCCACGGAGGAACTGCCGGAAGTATCCTGGGAGCCGCCGCTTAAAAAGGGCAAAGAAGCCGTCCTGTGCGTGCCCACCGGACCATCCGACAGTTTTGAAACCGGGGCCTTATGGGTGGTGCACGCCATCAATATGGCCTGGGAACGCTGCTGGATCTTAAGTCCCTACTTTGTCCCCGACAGTTCCGTAATCAACGCCTTGCAGCTGGCGGCGCTGCGGGGTGTGGATGTGCGCATCGTCATTCCCGCCAACCCTGATAAACGGGTGGTGTGGTGGGCGGCCCACAGCTATTTCAAAACCATGGGAGAGGTGGGCGTATCTATTTTGAGGTACCAGAAAGGATTCATGCACCAGAAGGTCGTGCTTGTCGATGACCGCCTGGCCGCCATCGGGACTACGAATATCGACAACCGCTCCCTGCGCATCAACTTCGAAATTACCATGATGTTCACGGAGCGCGCCTTCATTAAAAAGGTGGTTGCCATGTGTGAGAATGACTTCACCGCCTGTGTCCCTTTGACCCCGACCGAGGTAAAATCCTGGCCCCTGCACTTTCGCCTGGCCACCCGGGCTGCCCGGCTGCTCTCGCCGATTCTCTGAATCCTTTGCTAAGGTTCGGTTGCACTGGAATTATTCTTTTTCGACTCAGCCGATGGTTCAGCCCGGCCTTCCAACCCGGGCAATGATTCGACCACCTTAAGAGGCGCCTTCAGAGTGCGCTCCATGATGCCCATCAGCCCGCGCCCCACGGCTCCCGGCGGCAAGGGTCGCACCTGGTAATCCGCAAAACTACCGCTTATGCGGATGGGCACTGACAGTACTGACCCTCCGGTAATATAACCCACGACCGGAATCTTCCTGACCACGCGGTCGAAGGTTTTCAGGGGCGCCGCCAGCAGGGTCACGTCAAGCGTCTTGTCGACCAGGTTAACCTCCCCCTCTCCTGAAATTTTCATCGAGTGACCGTCCACCAGGAACTCATCGACATCCAGGGTCCCGCCCGAGATATAGGCATGCGCCCGGATGGCATCATAGCCAAACCCCTTTTCATCCAGACCCGATTCCTCGCCGATAAGATCCTCGGTAATATTCAGGAAGGCAATGATTCTAGTCAGGAGGGTCGCCCGGTAAATCATCCCGTCATCACTGGAAAAGGCGATTTCACCCGTCAGGTTCTCCATCAGGTTCGCGGTCGTTCCGCGGGTCTCGATTGTACCCGCCAGGCTGTACAGGCTTTCCGCCCGCAGGGGCCTGGCCTGCAGGCACTCCCAGGTTGCCTGGAGGTCTTTGCGCGCGGCTGAGGGCCTGAAAGCCAGGTGCAGCCCGTCCGGTTTGATGGTCACGGTTCCAGGGGTCGCAATCCCACACAGGTCCGCCCGGGTGATGTTCACGTCCACCGTATCGGACCAGAAGGCAACATCCGCCTCCACCGGCGACCAGGTGTAGTCTTTAAAGGTAAAGCGTGGTGTTCTAAAGCGAATGACCCCGTTTATCGGAGGCTTCTTGTGTGCATCGGTCGCAGGCGTGGCCGCCTGCTCCGGAGCGGCCTTCCGGATCTTGCTGAAGGCGTCGGCATCCAGATGGTCCGTTACGAGGTCCAGATCAAAGGTGTAGGCTTCGGCGGTAATCCCAGCCGTACCTTTCAGCTGCATCTGTGTGTCGGCAAAAATCAGGTCAGCAGAATCCAATTCAGCGGTTTTACCCTGGCAATTCAAATGAAAGCGCTTGAACTCAATTGCACTGACCGGCAGCAACCTCACAACCAGGCCCTCGCCCCGAAGGGTACCGGTTATGTTTGTAGCGCGCGGGTTGTTTATATCCAGGGAGGCTTTTATTTCTCCTGCCACCCAGCCTTGCAGGGTTTCATTTTTTTTGAGAATGCGGTCGAGGGTCTCTTTCTGGAGCTTGCCGGCAAAATCCAAATCGATACGCTGATCACGCCGGGAGAGTTTGACGGATATATCTGAAAGCCCGTCATTCAATTCGAACCGTTTTATTTGCCAATCTCCGGGTGCCAAAACGGCATCGGTTATAGCCCGAACCCCTCCGGCAGTGGCCAGTTCACCTTTGACGGCGACCTTGCCGCGGTTGTCCCACTGCAGGTCCAGACCGGAGACGTTCACCGGCGGCTTCACCCTGAGATGTTCCGGCAGATCGATAAACCGTCTCATCCAGGCAAGCGCCTGTCCACCAAAGGAACCATCCAGGGCCAGATGCAGCGATTCGAATTGCCCAGGCCTGCCCATGGTCTTGCCGGAAGCAACGGCTTCGGCATCCAGATACCGCACCTGCATCTTTTCAAAGGCCATAGACTGCAGCTTGAACCCGAACGTACCCCCGGTGAGGTAGAGGGGACCCGCGAGTTCCGGCGAGGTGATGGTCACATCCCGGGCAATTGCCGTCACATGGCTTTCCCATTCCGCCGGCGAAGTCAGGGCGCCCCCGAGCTCCAATTGCGTCACAGCCAGCTTACCATCAGCAGTTGTGATATGTCGGCGCAGGACCTGGAATCCCTCAAAGGCCGTCAACCATTGGTAGAAGTCTTCCAGGCGCACCGTTCCTCGGGGTGTGGTCACCGACAGGGTGGCCTTTCGCTGCCAGTCTATGCGGGCGTTGAGCTGCTCATAGTAACCAAAAAGCAGGTGAACGCTCATCTGCCGGAAATCCACACGCTGATTGACCAGCAGGATCTCCCCGCTGACAGATTCCAGATTCATCTCCGCGCCCGGAATAAAAATCAATCCCTGGTCGAGATGACCGCTTGCTTTCAGCTGCGGCACGGTCCAGCCTTTATCAGTCTGGCGAGCCTCGAGGTGGCAGGTTGCTTTGGTCAGCGTTCCGGCCCGGGCTATTCGAAAGGCGGTCTGGACCCAGCCTTGATCACCGGCAAATTCCGTGAAGCTCTGGGCCACAGCAGCAACATCGATACGCCGGCCAACAGCATCCAGGATCAAAGACGACGGTTGGGATGGGCTCCCATAGATGAATTTACCGCGGCTTTCCAGTTCCAGGTTCCTTGAGGCGATCTTGAGCGTCTTGATGTCCCAGGCCAGGCTCTTAAAATCAGCGTTGATGTCGCCTTCTATCACAACATCCTGTAGTTCAAGACGTCGCTTTTGGCGCTGGATGCGGACATCCGGTAGACGGGCGGCCACCTTTGCTTCGATCTTTTCGGCTTCCGCGGTGATAAACTTCACATCCAGTCCCAGTCGGGTATCAGAGACGGTGATGCCGGGGAACGGGGGTAGCTCCGCCATCACGGCCCGCGCGTTCAGGGCATCTACCTTTAGACGGCCACTGCTGCTGCGAGATTCCAGGTTCACCCGGCCCTTGATAGACAACTGACCACTGAGCGACGAGAAGCAACCCAGGGCTACATCTATAAGCTGCTCACGACTGCGCAGAGATAGATTAATCTGCTCCAGATTCAAATCCGCTCTGTCCGGCCGGAGCACCGTTACTTGGCCGTTTCTTACCTTGATCTTTAGGTCCGGACCCAAGCGGGCCAGGGCACTGAAAAAAGCAGCTAGGGTTTCTTTGAGTTCTTTCTGCAAATCCACCTTGGCCGCCGGCCCCGCTGGGGGGGGGCGGTGGGCCACCTCTACCCGGATCCCAGGGCGATCGAGGACGAAATCATCCAGCTCAAGAGAGCCGGTTAAAAGCGCCGTGAAATCGGGGTAGATGGCCATTGCCGCGGTATTCAATGCCACCTTGCCGGGAAGTTGAAAATCTACCTGCTCGGCAGTCAGGTGCGGCAGGGGCAGCAGGTGCAGGGCCAACTTCTCATAACGCAATTGGCCGCCGGTCAACCGGGTTGCTTCTGCGGCTATTTTTTTGCGGACCGCCTCCGAGCCGGTCAGCCAGCGGGAGGCCAGGATAAGGGCAATCCCCACGGCGGCCAACAAGATGACAAACAGGCCGCCTGCCAGCAGGTATTTACGGATGGGTTCCAATCAATCGTCCTTTTTACGCCCCAGGTATTTGCCCACCAATAGGGCCACCAGAAGGGTCATGTAAAACTGCCCGCTGATGCTGATTAGCAGGGTCACTGCCCTGGAAAGCGGGGACACCGGCGTAATATCACCAAAGCCCAGGGTCGTGAGGGATACAAAGCTGAAGTAGATAAAATCATGGTAATCAGGCGGCCCTTCTCCTGGAAAAACAATCGGCAGCTCAACGGACATGATCCTGAATTCGAAAAAGTAAGCTGAATATATTAAAAGTGACCAGAGGACCCCTAAAAGAAGATACCCGTTTATAGAACTGACGATAACAGCGGTATCCACTTTATCTGTGCGGGCAATGTAGCGCACCATCGACCCTACAATCAGCAGCAGAAATAGGCAGGTCAGGACGTAATCGATTACATCCAGATAGGGATTCTGTGCGTAACTGGAAATAAAAAGCATCACAATGACTGCCAGACCGGTAGTGACCAGTATTTTTTGGGCTTTCGGCCTGAAATCCAGGCAAAACGAACTGGACAATACAATTGCAGCCAAGATTGCCGTCCTGATAAATACCCGTGAGGGCGAAAGGATTGGGAAAACCGTTATCAGGGCGACCAGGGAAATCAGCAAGATGATGTTATTGCGCTTCAATTGTTGGGGTGTCATGATCGATCTCCGACTGCGAGGCGATTTCCAAGCAAGCTCCCGGCACTGTATTACATCGGCCAGGGCCTTTCAAGTCCGGTGCAGATTACGACTATCAGGCCGCCTACCCCGTCACGGCGACAATGAGAAAATAATACCTGAACATTTTCCCCAGAACGACCCAGGATATAAACACCCAGGGATTAACCCGCAGAGCACCGGCTGCCACGGTAAGTGGATCACCCACAAAAGGCAGCCAGGCAAAAAACAGGACCGGCGCCCCATAGCGCCCATAGACCTTTTCCAATTTTTCCTGGGTTGCCCGGTCGATCTTGATAAAGCGCGAAAAAACAAAGTCGGCCCCCCAACGGCCTACCAGATAGTTTACCAGCGCGCCCAGCGAATTGCCGGCTGTGGCGATGAATAATAGCCCGCCTGGGTTGAACTCCGTAGCCGCCATGAGGGCCACGGTTGCCTCCGAGCTCAATGGCAGGAGTGTAGCGGCCAGGAAACTGATGAGGAACAACCCGAGGTAGCCAAAGTTGGCAATCAAATAGGTGGTCATGTTACACTTGTTACCCCTTGCGGTTTCATGCGGTCGGCCCGCAACCCAATTTAACCTGCCTGCTTAGCATCTTTGTATTTTGACAACAAGTCCTGAAGAATTTAGGTTAAGATGATTCCGGCTGAGAACACTGCCAAAACTTGCCTCAACAATGCTCCGACCACCGGAAAACCGTCCCGGTAGTTGTGCAACCACGCTTTCAAAAGAAGGAAGGGCTCGCATGGACACCGCAATGGAAAAAGCAGCCTTTATCTGCGTAAAAGACACCCTGGATGGCGCTTACCCTTCCCTGGTGCTGGGTATCAACGCTGCCCGCCAGGGGATGGAAAGCAAAATTTTCTATTCCTTCATGGGCATGAACCTGGTGATGGCCGGAGGGGCCGCGCGGGCCAAGTTTATCCCCCCGGGCATCATGGGGGCCGTCCTGGGTATGACCACCATCGCCACAGGCATGATGAAGAAGAAGATCGACAAGGCCAATATCCCCAGCCTGGCCGAACTCCAGGAGATGGCCCAGCTGGAAGGGGTTGAGTTGATCGCCTGCCAGATGACCATCGACATGATGGAAATTGATGAATCCAAGCTCATTGACAATGTGGTTGTCTGGACAGCCGAGGATTTTCTAAAGTTCGCCCGGGAATGTAAAATCTGCCTGTTCACTTAATGCTTGGCATTTCCGAAAGTTTACAAGCAGCTGTGGCTTGTGGAGGCGTATCAATGATATCATCGGGGCGCCTCCTGCTTGAGTGGATTTTGGTTTGACATCCCGAAGGGCGTAATAGTAGATAAAGGGTATAGGCTTTGCTGATGAGGTCCCCCAACCGACCGCATCCTGCACCCTGCTGTGTCCATCGCATACACCCAAGCAGACAGCCGTCTCACCTGCGCACCTCCGCGGAAAGGTTGGGTTGCAAACCCGGGCACCGCGAACCCCGGGCAGCTTGCCAACCACCCCATTTACCGGAGGCCGGCATGAAGAATCAAGATCTGCACTATGACACCCTGCTCAAGGTGACTGAGGCAATCTCCCAGTGTAATGAACCCCAGGAAGTTTTTCGCTTGGCCGTCGAGACGCTCAAAACCGCCCTGGGTGCCAAAGGCTGCTCACTTTTCCTGATCGATGGGAGGACCCAGGAACTTGGCCTGGCGGCCTCTACCGGCCTGAGTCAGGAATATATCAACAAAGGTCCGGTCAAGCACCTGGGGACCTTGAAAGCCTCCTTGGAAGACGGTCCCTTGACCATTCACAATGTGGCCGAGGATCCCCGCATTCAATATCCCGCCGAAGCTGTCAAAGAAGGTATTGTCTCGATTTTGTCGGTCCCCATAAAAAGGCACAGGCACGTGGAAGGGATCATCCGCATCTATAGTTCCGAACCGTGGGATTTTTCCCTCAAAGATGTCAACCTGCTCCAGGCGGTTGCCCAGATTGCCGGCATGGCCATCGATCTCGGCCGTCTGTACAGGGGCTATGACACCAGCATTGAGATATTGAAGTCCAACACCAAATAGAAGCTGTCTCAAAAACGCCTTCTTGTTAGGCATAGCCTTCAGGCGACGACTGATTGGCACAATCTTCAGCCTTCGCTAAAGCTTCGGCCGATAGACATCGTTGGACGTCCGCCTTGCCTGCCTGTCAGGCGTAGCTTTTAGCGCAGACTGATCCGGCGTAGCCTGTAATGCGAAGACGGGACCTTGAACCAAAATCCATTTTTGAGACAGCTTCTATATGTATTTCTGACCGCAGCTACTCAAACCGGTCAAGATCCGGGTTATAAACAGACGGTGTTGATTCCAGGAAAGTGGACAATTGTCCATCGCCGGGGTCCTTCAATAGTCTGTGCACCAGGCCGGTAAAGCTGTCGAAAGCGCCCAGTTTGGCATCCGCAACCAACAATTCAACGGACGCTCCGCGATATTCTTCCCTGACATCAGTATCATGACGCCGCAAAAAACGAATGATCTCGAGTTCATTTGGATGGGTGTCGAGATAGCTGACTGCTGCGGACAGGAGAAACGCAAAGGCTTGACGCTTGTAGCCCGGCACCATTTCCGGATCGCAAAAGTCGAGATAGGCTTGTTTTTTACGTTCAAATTCCAATTCAAGTGCCAAGCGGTCACGACCGGCGTTGCTTTCCCCCCGGAATATCCGTTGGCGCAGGTTTTCAATGGCTGCTGCGGCCAGTCGCCGGCGGCGATGCACGATGTCCGTATCGAAGGTTCGGAAATATTCGGCCAGGTTCATCATGCCCGGCGGGGTCAAATCCTGCTCGCCACTATCCAGCAGAATGTTCTCAACCTGGGGGTCCAGCAGTTCGTCCAGCACGAACTTGCGGCCATCCAAACCGCACACGGCCAGAGGTTTGAAATATTCAACTTTCAGGGCCTCCCGCCCCACCTTTTTTTGGAGAATCCATTCTGGTTGCGATCCAATCGGCAACCGACACTGGCCGGTGGGGTTTAGAGCGCTGGTAAAGGTCGGAAAGACCATCCAGGCTGCCTCCGGGGTAAATTCGATGCCGTAGTTGTCGGTAACGGACGATTTGATCGTGGCAAAATCTTCGTCCAGTCCGGCGGGAATGAGCAATTCGGGAGTATCGTGGTGGGCGTGGAAGGCCTGGCCCAGTTCATTCTCGATCCGGGCAATACGGGCCCGGTTTTTTTCCGTCAGGCTGACGGAGATATCGAGGCCTTCCGCCAAAAATTGCCTGGCCAGGGCTTCACTGCCCCGCGGAACCTTGGTAAGCAGCCCGAACCGGGTCCGGTAACCGTTGCGCTGCATGTATTGCAGCAAATCGACAATCGTGTGATCCCCGCATTGATAATCCAGGGGGTCCGAGGCGCAATAAAGAGCGTATTGCTCGTTCCCGCTGGCGTGCAGCTCCTGCACTATACGCCGGGCAGCATCAAAGTCAAAATGCCGTCGCACCCCCGCCAGAGCCCATTCGTTGCACCGCCGGCAAAAGTTGCTGCATCCCACGGAGAGCTGGAGGGAGGCCACATTTTGCAGAATAGACTGATACTGAACCTCATCCGTGGGCAGGTTTAGCCGCCACCCGTCATACGCGATATAATCGATATCGCGCACCTCGGCCCGGATGACGCGCGCCAGAGCGGACTTCAGCTCGACACGCGCGGACTGTAATTTTCCGGCGACGCTTCCGCCGGGGCGGCCGCCGAGTTTTTTGGCCGCGACGAGGATCTGGTTCACAACCTTCTGCTCCGCTTCGGCGAGTCGCGTTCGGGCCTGCAGCTGCCGGGTGACGCCCCGCATGCGATCTGCGGCAGCATCCAAATCACCACAGACTAAGGCGGCTATAAAGGCGGCCCGATTATTTTCAAATGGTTTTTCCATGGGAGTTGATCATTACCGGATACCGGGATTGACAATAGCAGCATTGAGTCGGGTATCGCAAAAATTTCAGTTGAATGCAACCTGGATTGGCGACGGCCGCAGTCCGGACTATCACCCATCTCAAGAAAGTCTTCCTGTCGGGCATGGCTTTCAGCGAAGCCTGAATGTTGAACCAAAATCCGTTTCTTTAAATAGGTTCTAAAAGACTTGCGCTTTTTTTTGAACGTTCTTAAAGTGTTGAGTAGGTATTTAGAGGTCGACCGCATTGAACCTGAAAGCCATGGATACGATATGCACACCGAACAGCTCGCGATAGACAATATGCTAAAAGTGGCCCTGATATTGGAAGCCGGACCGGTTCAGCAAGATGTTAGGCCTGCCCGGGAACCCAAGAAAATTGAATTCATCTACGGTATCGCGACAGGTGGCATCACGCCTTTTGAGAAAACACTTTATCAGAAGCGTGCGGGAGACAAATTGATCACCACCATAGACCCAAGCGAGGCCGATGCGTATTTCGGCCCCCTTTCGCGCGGCATCCGGAACTGGCTGCCGGAACGCGGAGAATTGGCACTTACGGTGGGTATCGATTCCGTATCGACTCCCGAAGATAGAGAGATTGTAAAAGCCCTGGCTGCCGGCGGCGGCTGCGGCGGCGATTGCGATTGCGGCTGCAGTTGCTGATTATGGCTGCGCTAAATATTGGCTCTCTGTTTCCGTTTGCATTCTCCATCTGGATATTCTAAAATTAATCATTCCTGAGATATCGAAAACACCCGTTTCATCACGGCGTTCCTTACCAGGCGACATTTCACGCCCGCCCTGCCCTGTTCTAGGAAAATAGTTTTTTCAAAGGGGGATCACCATGGCAGCGCGCCGTCCGACTTTTTCCCGGGATACGGAAATCGTACATGGGGTCGAACATGACCATGCCGAAGCCGGCGCTCTGGTCCCACCGATCCACATGACCTCGGCATTCGCGTTTAAAAATGCCGATCACGGTGCCGCCCTGTTTGCCGGGGAAAAAGAGGGCTATATCTATACGCGGATTGCCAATCCGACGGTGCGCCGTATGGAGGCCAAAATGGCCCGCTTGGAAAGTTGTGCGGATGCCGTTGCCACCGGCTCCGGCATGGCCGCCATTGCCGCCGCGGCCCTTACCCTGGCCAAACCGGGGGACAATTTCGTGGCCAGCACGACGCTCTATGGCGGCACATTCAGCCTCTTTACACAGCGTATGTGGCATTTCGGCATTGAAGCCCGCCTGATACCAACGGAAAAAGCCAACTCCCGGCAGGCCGTAACCAGCCGCGTCGATGCGCGGACCCGTTTTCTATTCATGGAAACACCTGCGAATCCGACCCTGGATATCATTGATATCGCGGCATGGGCTGAGGCCGCACGTACCCATAACGCAGCCTGCATCGTTGATAATACCTTTGCTACCCCATACCTGCAAAATCCGACAGGTTTGGGGGCCGATATCGTCATCCACTCGGCGACCAAATACATTAGCGGGCATGCAGATATCATCGGTGGCATCATCACCGGTTCACGGGAAACAATGAGCCGCATCCGGGAAGAGTACCTCCACTCCTTTGGCCCGGTAATGAGTCCCTTCAATGCCTGGCTGTTTTTAAGGGGACTCAAAACCCTCGCGGTCCGGATGAAAAAACATTGTAAAAATGCCCACCAGGTAGCCGATTGGCTCGGATCCCAGCGGGTTGTCCGTAAGGTCTATTACCCCGGCCTCGCAACGCATCCTAACCATCAGCTGGCCCAGGCCCAGATGAGGGCTTTCGGGGGAATGTTGGCTTTCGACGTGAAAGGCGGTATGCGCGCGGGGAAAGCGATTATGGATAACGTGCGTCTCTGCCGCCTGGCGGTCAGTCTGGGGGATTGTGAAACCCTGATTCAACACCCGGCTTCCATGACCCATAGCACGTATTCGCGATCCGAGCGCCGGCAGGCCGGTATCACCGATGGTTTGATCCGCCTTTCGGTCGGCATCGAAAATCCCGTGGATATAGTCAATGATCTGGAGGAGGCGTTCAAGCACGTTTGAGCACCCCCCGAGATCACGGCAAAACAATTGGGATAGACTCACCGCTTCCGAATTGAACGCCCCCCGCGGCAACATGCGGAGGAGCGTCCTCCAAAAGGAATGTTTCTCTTTTAGACTCGCTCACCAACGCTGCAATAATCCGCAGGGAGTGCGCGCGCTGATCGGTTCAAAAGGTCCTACCGGTTGTAACGCGGTGTGACTCGATAAATGCCAGCAAGACACGCTGGGCTTTCGCTTTCAAATCCGGCTCCTCGATACCCAGCAGGACCGCTTTTCTTAATTCACTGAAAATCCAGATTAAAAGACCGATACTGAAACATCCAATGATAATAGCCATGCAGGCTGAGCGTAAGTGGATACTGCCGGAAACGGCGAGTATCAGGATTGTCATGGTGGCGGCAAACATGTAAAGCCGCAGGCTGGAAACGATTAGATCATGGTGGCGGATAGTCCAGAGGCAAATTTCGACAATTGACTTGAAAGTGTGGTTTTTTTGATGCGTGTACATGGGTCCCTCCTTGCGCTAAATTGTCATATTCCTCCTTTCCTGCAGTGATTAAAATTTGGGTTGAAATAGTTCGGGTGGCGCTTACATATTGTATATAGAATAGTCATTTTGACGGATTAAATCAATAATTTCGAGCGGCCTTCCAATGTATCCACTTGATTTCATTTGTTTTCCTGGCCCCCTTCCCGCTCAGCGCCAGGATCCGGGCTGGCGCGTGAGAGGGGGTTTGCGGGTGGGGAATCAGACTGTTGATTGTGGGCATTCGGCCGCTTGAAAAAAAAACTAAAGTTTTTCTTGTCACAACCGATATAACGGATATAGTTGGGAAATCCAGTGCATGACCATCGGTTGAATCGATAACGGCGCTGTTCCCGCTTGGGCCTTTGTGTTTTATAGAGCGCAATTGCCCGGCTGCCCCTGTAATCCGAAACCGGCAGCCTAAAAATTGAAACGCGGCCCGCTATAAAGAGCGGGGCATTCCCCTGAGAAGCAGGTGGTATAAAAGTGACGTGATCGCAACTGAAGTCACAAGGAGCAAAAAAATGGAAATAACCGGAAAAAACATCACCACAACCCTGGAGGCCTATACGAACAAGGTCCAGCAGACCAAGCAGCCGGCCACATCCGATCCAGGCAAAGAGCAGCCCGGCGTCAAAGGGGATACCGTCAGCCTCTCCAAGGAGGCTCGCGAGGTGGCTGCCGTTACCCAAAAACTGGAGGAAACGCCGGATATTCGCGAGGACAAGGTTGCTGAAATTAAAGAAAAAATTGACAACGGGACCTACACCGTCGACGGCCAGAAAGCAGCGACCAACCTGCTCGTCGAATCATTGATCAACGAACTCATCTAACCGCCAAATCCAACAACCTGACGGGCATGCACATTCAGTGTATGCCCGCTTTCTTCTCTACCATACTATATGTGGTAGCACGTGCCTTGCCCGCTACGTCATGCCGCCACCTGGGCGCAACTTTTACTTGACCCTATTTTGAAAATGGCCTATAAAACAGCAAATAGGTCAAAATTATGCATAGTTATATGAGATTCGATTCATATTGATAGTAATATGTACCTATTTATAGTTAATTAAAGGGGATGTCGAGTACCGGTACTGTCATGGTACTCACGCGGCCATCCGGTCGTTGTCCGGCTGTAGATCTTAAATATTTCCGGTCGGACAAACTCAGCCCGCCTTTCGTGTTCATTGGTTTCATAAGCAGTCATCATGGGAATAGATACGACATACAGTCTTGTACCTGCGCTCCGGGCCCTCACACGACCTGTCCCTAAAGTCGCGGAGCCTTTCTTTCCCCGGCAAAATCATCGCTCCCAACTGCAATCCAATGGTAATCCAACACACGCGCGTCGCCCCGGAGTCCCCCTCGGGACCTATAACCTGTCATCTGAAATGACCTATCCGGCCACCGACACTTCCGGACGTATCATCAACATCTACGCCTGATCCTCCTGGACTTCCCCTCACCTCGCCTGGCAGCTTCGGTATGATCACCGGCCCCATTTGCGACCTTCGCGCCGCGCGGCTTGATTTTTCCTCAATGCGTACTAAAATAAAACAATATACTTAATAATAGTTATCATTAAGAAAAGAGGTCAGCATGAAACATCTAAACAGGTGCCTGCTGATAGCTCTGGTACTCTCCTTTCACACACCCAATTTCGTCAGCGCTAGCCAACGGGGCCTATCCGTTGAATTGAATCAGGCTGCGGCCGGTTCCTGGGGCGACTACCACGCCCTGATTATCGGGATCAATGACTACAAGCAATGGCCCCGGCTGCAGACCGCGGTCAAGGACGCCGAGGTAATTCGCGACCTGCTGGTATCGCGGTATGGCTTTGACAGCAAGAACGTGATCCTACGGACGGACAAAGCCGCTAACCGCCTGCAGATCATCCGCGACCTGCGCTACATGGCCCAGTCCATGCGACCCGACGACAACCTGCTGATCTATTACGCCGGTCACGGTCAACTGGATGATCTCACCGGTGACGGCTACTGGGTGCCGGCCGAGGGGGCCATGAAAGACCCCGGGACCTGGGTGGCCAACTCTTACATCAAGGCCGTGCTCAGCTCCGAGAAGGTTCAGGCCAAGAACGTGGTGGTCATTGCCGACTCGTGCTACAGCGGCTCCATGCTGCGCGGCGGCCCTTCGCTCATGTCCATGGATGACCAGCGTTACCGTGAAAAACTGGCTGAAAAGGCCGCCCTGCGCTCGCGCCAGGTGATCTCTTCCGGTGGGGTCGAACCGGTCGCCGACGGCGGGGCAGACGGTCACAGCCTGTTTGCCTATTACCTGATCGATGCCCTGCGGAAAAACGAGCGCGAGGTGATCGACCTGGAGAACCTGTTTCACACCCAGGTGTGGAAACCGGTGACCGAGATCGGCGATCAGCGCCCCAACGTGGGCCGGCTCAAGACCCCCATGGACCAGGACGGCCAGTTCGTGCTCTATAACGCGGCCTGGGCACGGGAGCAACAGGCCAGACGGGAGGCTGTGGAAGCGGAGATACAGAAACAGGCTGAACGAGAGGCTCAGGCTGAACGAGAAGCTAAGGCTGAACGGGCCCGGCAGAAGGCAGACGTGGCTTCGGCTGAACTGGAACTCCAGCGCCAGCGGGTCGAGATGGAAAAGCAGCGGCTGGCCCAGGAAAGAGAGCAAATGGCCCGTGAGAGGGCCCTCGAAAAGCAGCAGCGCGAGCTTGAAAAACAGAAACAGGAGTTCGAATATGCCAAGCTCCAATCCCAACTCGAGGAAATGAAACGGCAGAATCAGGCCAAAAACCAACCCATCGTTGCATCTGTTTCCCCGGCTGTGGTTGATCCCGACAGCCTTGCAAACCGTAGGGCCTCCCAGGGCAGGTACAAAGTTGTCCTGTTCCCCATTAAATATCAAACCACGGGTACCTTTGGGGGGATCGGCCCGGAAAGAACGACAACCCAGGGAATCGTCGCCATGGTCGCTGCTGATGAAAGACTGGAATTGGCCTATGCCTACAAGCAAGTTGAAGAGTTGCCGGAGACCACCAGGCTTATTTCCGATGTTGCCCCGGATGCAGATTTTCAGGCCTGGTACAAGAAATCCTTTCTTTCAAAAAGTGAACCGGATTGGCAAAAGGTCAAAAGCGTTGGCGCAAAATTGGATGCGCGCATTGCCATACTGGTAAGTGCTGCTTATGGCAGCGGGAGAACCCTCATCGACGTATATTGTTATGACTACACCAACGATAAGATCTATTCCAGGCTCGGTGTGACCGGCGATGGGTGGGGTCTTTCTAATTACGTGAAACAGATTTCAAGCAAATTGGTGCGGGAGCTCCTTAAGAATAAAAAATAGTCACATGAAGAATAAAGCCCGGCTGAATATGCGTTACGGTAGCAATCAACGTAATCCTGGCATACCTATCATTGAAACATTGAAAATCGTGGGGATCTAAATGAAAAAGCTGATTACCCATCTATCTCTATCCATAATCATGTTGTTTTGTTCGGTTACATCAGCTGCAGCCCAGCAGCGGGGGCTGGCAGTGACGCCTACCCAAATAAATGACACTTCCTGGGGTACCTACTACGCTCTGATCATCGGTATAAACGATTATGCCAAGTGGCCCCGGCTGCAGACCGCGGTAAAGGACGCGACCGTCATCCGGGATACCCTCGTCTCGCGTTACGGCTTTGCCAAAGAAAGTGTCATTCTGCGTACAAATAAAGCCGCCAGCCGCCTGCAGATTACCCGCGACCTGCGCTACCTGGCCCAGTCCATGCGTCCGGATGACAACCTGCTGATCTATTACGCCGGTCACGGCCAACTGGATGATCTGACCGGTGACGGGTACTGGGTGCCGGCCGAGGGGGCTATGAAGGACCCCGCCACCTGGGTGGCCAATTCTTATATCAAAGCAATACTCAGCAGCGAAAAAGTGCAGGCCAAAAATGTGGTGGTGATTGCCGACTCCTGCTACAGCGGTTCCATGCTGCGCGGCGGCCCGTCGCTCATGTCCATGGATGACCAGCGTTACCGCGAGAAGCTGGCCGAAAAAGCTGCCCTGCGCTCGCGCCAGGTCATCTCATCCGGCGGCGTCGAGCCGGTTACCGACGGCGGGGCAGACGGCCACAGCCTGTTCGCCTATTATCTCATCAACGCCCTGCGCAAGAACGACCGCGAGGTGATCGACCTGGAGAACCTGTTTCACACCCAGGTTTGGAAACCGGTCACCGAGATCGGCGATCAGCGCCCCAACGTGGGCCGGCTGAAGACCCCCATGGACCAGGACGGCCAGTTTGTGCTTTACAATGCGACCTGGGCCCGGGAGCAACAGGCCCGCCGGGAGGCTGTGAAAGCGGAAAGGCAGAAACAGGCTGAACGAGAGGCTCAGGCTGAACGGGCCCGGCAGAAGGCGGCGGTCGCCTCGGCCGAACTGGAGCTCCAGCGCCAGCGAATCGAAATGGAAAAGCAGCGGCTGGCCCTTGAAAGAGAGCAGTTGGCCCGTGAACGCGCCCTCGAACAGCAGCAGGCTGAGTTGGAGAAACAGAAACAGGAAATCGAATATGCCAAGCTTCAGGCCCGCCTGGAAGCCCTGGAGCAGCAGAAAAATGCCAATGAAAAGCTGCTAAGCCGTGGCGGTGGAGAAAAGGATCAATCGCTGGCCGCGGTATCACCGGCAACAACCAGCCCGCCGAGGGTATCTAAAGGCAGTTACAATCTCGCGATCTTTCCGCTAAAGTATTATACCGCCGACTACGCCAGTGAACATGTGGATGGTTTTGAAAAGGAGACTCTAAAGGGCATTGCCGACCTCGCCGCGTATGATGAAAGACTGACGTTGAAATTCAGCTATGAATCGATTGAGGGCAATGTCGCCGGGGTCACCCTTCTTAATGATATTCTGGAAAACCACAAACTGAAGATTTGGGAAAAAAAATCGATCTTTTCAAAGATGGAACCGAACTGGGAAACAATTCGTAAAATAGGCAGAGAAATCGGCGCAAATCCTATCGTGACCGGAATTGCAGATGTCGGTGTGGGAGATTTAACTTTCTACGTATACGATACGGAAAAGGACCGGCTGTATACAAAAAAAATTGCGGAAGCATATTGGCAAGTTGTACCTCAGATGGCCAAGAAAATGGTGAAAGAACTCACCAGAGAATTCTTTACGAATCGTTAGGGTGTTCAGTTTTATGAATTTAACCGACAAACTGCTATCCATGTACGTATACGCATTTGAGCCCCTGCAGCCCAGCGGGCAACGTGAAATGGCGCTATCCCTATTAGATCGACATCGCAGTTTGGACTCATATATGTTGGAGGTCTAATATGGGCACCCTTCGTTACTACCTCGTACTGCTTTTTACAATCTGCCTACTTTCTCCGCTAGTGGCCCTCGCTTCGCAACGCGGTGTCGCGGTTCTGCCGGACATAGAAAAGGCCGGCAGCTGGGGTCAGTACCACGCCCTGATCATCGGCATCAATGACTACCAGAAGTGGCCCCGGTTGCAGACCGCGGTCAAAGACGCCACGGTTATTCGGGACCTGCTGGTATCGCGGTATGGCTTTGAAAACAGGAACGTCATCCTACGGACGGACAAAGCCGCCAGCCGCATTCAGATAAATCGCGACCTGCGCTTTCTGGCTCAATCCATGCGCCCTGAAGACAACCTGCTCGTTTACTATGCCGGCCACGGCCAGTTAGATGATTTTACCGGCGACGGCTACTGGGTGCCGGCCGAGGGGGCCATGAAAGACCCCAGCACCTGGGTGGCCAACTCATACATAAAAGCAGTGCTAAGCTCCGAAAAGCTGCAGGCCAAGAACGTGGTGGTGATCGCCGACTCCTGCTACAGCGGCTCCATGCTGCGCGGGGGACCCTCGCTCATGTCCCTGGACGACCGGCGCTATCGCGAAAAACTTGCCGAAAAAGCCGCCCTGCGCTCGCGCCAGGTGATTTCCTCCGGCGGGGTCGAACCGGTGGCCGACGGGGGGGCCGAGGGCCACAGCCTGTTTGCCTATTACCTCATCGATGCCCTGCGGAAAAATGAACGGGAAGTCATCGACCTGGAAAACCTCTTTCACACCCGGGTCTGGAAACCGGTCACCGAGATCGGCGACCAGCGGCCCAACGTGGGGCGGTTGAAGACCCCCATGGATCAGGACGGCCAGTTTGTGCTCTACAACGCAGCCTGGGCCCGGCAACAGGCTGATAAACAGGCGGCTATCAGGGCCCAAAAAAAACAGCAGGCCGCGCTGGAGGCTCAAAAGCAAGCGGCCGCCCAAAAAAGGGCCGCTGTTGCCGCCGCGGAAATGGAGTTGCAGCGCCAGCGCTTCGAACTGGAAAAACAGAAACTGGCCAATGAACGCGACCAGAAAACCATCGAAATGGAGCGGCTCAAACTCGAAAAACGAAAACAGGAAATTGAGTACGCCAAACTCCAGGCCCGGCTGGCGGAGATTGAAGCCAAACGTCAGGTAAACGAACAGCGCACTTCAACCGGATCTCAAAAAGTGGACAAACTCCGTGCGGCTGTGGACCGGAAGACTGATTACCGGCGAAAGTCCACGGACAGCAAGCTCCGCTTGGCCTTGTTCCCGGTAAAGGCGTACATTGCGTCCGACAGATTCGGAGGAAAACAAAAATACGAGGGCGATGTCATTCGGGCCGTTGCTGCCCTGGGCATGGAAGATAAGCGGCTGGATTTTGCCTTCACCTTTAAAGACGTGGCAGGGGTGACCGATCACTCTCGCAATTTTGCAAATCTGGTCAAAGACGCTAACCAGATCTGGACAAAACAGAACGTCTTTTCCAATGTGGCTCCGAACTGGAAACAAATAAAGGCCATGGGAAAAACCATCGACACGGACCTTTCTGTACTGGTTTTCTACGAATGGCTTGACATCCCCAAAATAGACATCTACCTATATGACCACAAACGGGAGAAAACATTCTCCAGAACCAAGATAGCAGTCAACCAGTTTAACCTTTCCGGCTCTATTGAGCAAAATCTTCGTCGAATCGTAAGAGAATATTTCAATTCGCTTTAGCGGTTAATCTTATATCACCCTCTCAAGGTATCGCTGCTTGTACCATCTTGCATTTATGGCCTAATTCGTAATATAGAGGGTACGTCATTACGGGCATCAACACCCAGCGTTGACAGCTGCCATCGAGATGCGGCTGTCACGTTACCACTACGCAGCCCCTTGCGATTATCACAACCAGTGCCGTCGGACGGCGCCATCTGGCCGTGGTCCCAACGCCGGACGTGACAACCCGGCCGGTCCCCAGGCACAATCGTTTACAGCAGTCCATGGCAATAAGGAACCCGTATATGCCGGAAGCTCTGCCCGACATTGAGATTTCTTTCCACAATCTATTTGCATCCATGACCCGGGCGGTGGTCTATCAGGACGCCAATGGAAAGATTATCGCCGCCAATCAGGCCGCGGAAAATATCCTAGGCCTGCAGCGTGACGAAATGATCGGCCGTACCTCGCTTGACCCTCGCGGGAAGGCTATCCAGCCGGATGGTTCCAACTTCAACAGTGAGACCGACCCGGCCATGGTAGCCCTCAATACAGGGAAGACTGTTAAAGATGTCGTGATGGGGGTTTACCATCCCGAAACGGATGCCTATCGCTGGATAAAAATCGATGCCGTGCCCGAATATCGCGAGGGTGAATCGCAGCCCTACCAGGTTTACTCACTTTTTGAAGACATTTCCGACAAAGTCAAAATCGAGACGGAGCTGCGCGATGCACATGATCGGCTGATCACCGTCCTGAACAGCATCGATGCAACCATCTACGTGGCCGATCTGAAATCATATGAAATCATATTTGCCAACGACCGCATGATACAGACCTACGGCCGGGACGTGACCGGTAAGATCTGTTACGAGGTGTTCCGCAATCGGACATCACCCTGCCCGCATTGTACCAACGACCAATTGGTTGATGAGCAGGGCAACCCCACCGGCGTTTGTGTCTGGCAAGCTGAGAATCCAGTGGTTAAAAAATGGTATATAAACTACGACCGGGCCATTAAGTGGATCGACGGCAGACTGGTCAGGCTGCAAATAGCCGTAGACATCACCCACCTTAAAAAGGTGGAGGGCAAGTTGCAGCAGGCCCAGAAGTTCGAAGCGCTCGGCACCCTGGCGGGTGGCATCGCCCACCAGTTCAACAATATTCTGGGCGGGATTACCGGGTATCTGGATCTGCTGACCATGCACTACCCGGACGAGGATAAAATCAAAAAATATGTCGGTCGCATGAAAACCGGTGCCATGCGCATGGCCCGGTTGACGACCCAGTTGGTGGCCTATGCCCGGGGTGGTAAATACCAGGCCAAAGTTGCCACGCTGGACGCGTTGATTCGGGAGTCTTTCCCCCTGGCCCGTCACGTCCTGGCTCCCAGTGTCGCGGTGGACCTGAATTTACCGGATGAAGCCTGCCGTGTGGAAGCAGACCCCACCCAGATGCAACTGGTGCTTTCTTCCCTGCTGGTGAATGCTTCCGAGGCCATATCCGAGCATGGACGCATCCAGGTTACCTGCCGGAACGAGACTGTCGATAAAGAGACCGCTGCCGAGCGCCCGGGATTGGCACCCGGCAACTACGCGGTGATGACCGTCAGTGATGACGGTAGCGGTATGGACGACAATACCCGGGCCCGAATTTTCGAGCCGTTCTTCACAACCAAATTCGAAGGGCGCGGTTTGGGCATGGCCGCGGTCTACGGAATTGTTAAAAGTCATGGAGGCTGGATCACGGTCCATTCCCAATTGGGCAGCGGCACGCAGGTTGACGTCTACCTACCTGAAAAACAGGCGACCGATTGAGGCTTACAGTGGGAGGCTACAGACGGTCCCGGACAGCATGCGCCCTTTCCCCGACCGGACCTATGGTATCCCGGTGTGAGACGATGGACATAAGGTACTGCGCCGCAACGGGGGTGGTCTGGATAGCGATCCCGGTAATCGGCACCCCACCATGCCAAATTCCGGGACCGGACACGTCGATGCGCTTCAGGCTCTCGCCAAACCCGGCCTTGATAAACTTCAGATAGGCTTCCTTACGCGTCCAGATGCGGCAGGCCTTCTCCGGCGAATCTCCGGCCGTGGCCATCTCCTGTTCGGTAAAAGCCACTTGCTTCACACTGTCCAGACCTTCGCGAGCCATCTGTTCTATATCCAGTCCAATCCGCTTGCCGGCAATCAGGCAGAGGCCGGCCAGCGCATAATCTCCGGCATGCGAAATCGAGATGCTGATCTCGGATCTGGCGACCAGGTAAGGTGCCCCGCGGGTTTCGTAAGCCACGCGGATCTGCCGCAACGAACCGATACCCGGCAGAACCTCTGCTGCCAGGGTTTTCAGGGCGTAACGGCCGCCGATCCACTCCACCTGCTTTTTCAAGGTTTTGAAACCATTGACTTGATTGATCTCTGCGTGGGACAGAAAATCAAGGTGGCAGGTGGCGCGTGTCATTTTCCTGGAAGGCCGTGTCCGGTAGTCATCCGCAGATACGTCCGGCAGGCAGTCCCGGATGATATCCGCAAGGCAAGTCAGGCAGATATAGCTTTCGTTGGGATGCGCTGCGAGCCGGAAAATACCGGGGCCGGGCAGTGGTCGGTTCCCGGTTTGCATGCGTATGGTTGCCATCTGTCAGGACGCCTTTTCCAAGGGTGCCGGTTGCAACAGATCCAAGATCTGGTGCTGTTTCGGCAGGGTATCGATTTTAACCATCTCGAAATTTTCAATCCGGATAAAGAGGTTGCCGGCCGGGTCAATCAGATCCAACTGGTATTCATTGGTCTTTTCCCTCATCTGGGTCTTGCGGGTAACGCACAGATACGCCGCGCCCCTGACGAGTGGTTTGAAAAGGGTCATGGCCCCGATCCGGTAAGGCAGTACAATCACGTTGGTGCTCATCACTTCCAGCATGCCGCCGGTCTGGAACATGGCATCCAGCACCGCCACATCCGTAATGAACTCCGGAAACGCCTCGCCCTTGAAAAAGGGCCGGGTACCATCGCTTTGGATGCGGGTCACAAGTTCATCCGGGGAAAAGCTTTCGATAGCGGTCACTGTCCGGAACAAGCCGTCCATAAACAGGCGCTGCGGGTGATAGAGCAGATCCTGCAAGTCACCGCCGTAGTGCACCGGATGAAATTCCGGCAGGTCGATGGTGACCGCTGCGGGCCTCTGTTCGGCAAACACATATTGCCCCTCGTAGTGCCGGGTTTCATCTCCGACCACGATCCCTTCCCGGTTTTTAAACTGCGAGGTGATAGCACAATCGATATGGTTGGGACTGGTTGGAGATATTGAGGCAGACACCTCGATATCCTTGGGCCGCCCCTTGAGGATCTTGATTCCATACGGGATGGCAAAATCCCGCAATTCTACCAGGTGACTCTGCGGCTCGGCCAGGTTTGCGGCCGCTTCAGCCATGGTTTCGATGCCGGTGGCTCCCAGGAAAATCGGGATATCATCCCGGCTGTGGTCCAGCAAAAACAGGTCCCGATTGAGATCCAGCCGCCGCTGAAAAACGGCTGCGCCAACCCCCCGGCTGACTTCACGATCGAGAAACGGAGCCAGCGGTGCGGGGTCGGCCATTGCGTCCCCGGACAGGAGACCATCGGGGTCAAAGGCGTGATCGGCTCCCGTAAACACAGTTTCGAGAGCCGCATCATCGGTGAGTTCCGCCAGAAAATAGTCGATCCCCTGCGCCAGTGACAGGAATGCCAGCCCTCTGTCCGAGAGTACCTTGCGGATTGTTTCGGCCGTGGCCATGCCGGCCCCTTCCCAGGCCGTCCAGCTCATCACCTTGAAAATCTTGTCGGGACATCTTTGCTTCTCGCGTTGCACCAATTTTCCCAGCATGTCATTGGCTCCGGTATAATCCACCTGTCCCTCGTTACCGAACCGGGCGGTTACCGAGGAGAAGGCAATGAAAAACCGGTAGTCTCTTTCCGCGAGTGCCGCAAACAGATTCAGGGCCCCCAGTATTTTGGTGTTGAAAACCTGGTCGAAGGACGCCTGGGCTTTCTTGGGTATGATCTGGCTCTGCTCTATCCCGGCCGCGTGAATGGCGCCATCAATGCGGTCGTATTGGCTGAGAACCGCGGCAACCGCGGCAGCATCGGTTACATCGACCGCGTGGTAATCCACGGTCGGGCCACCGGCCCGCAGCTGCTCCAGGTTGGCAATCGTTTTTTTCAAACCGGATATGCGGGCGGCGGCCTGCTTGATCTCCAGGGGCCTGGCCCCCGGCATCTGTTTCTTCATCTCGTTTAGGATAAAAGCCTCATCGGCCGCTTCCGCCAGAAACAGGGGGTCCAGAGCAGTTATGTCGCTCCGTCCCAGGATCACCAGATGCACAGGATAGCTGGCCCGCAATTTCTTCAGAATTTCAAAAGTGATACCCCGGGCGCCGCCGGTTACCACAATCGTATCTCCCGCCCGAACAAAGGGGGCTGCCTTGGCCGGCCGCTGTGTTTTGAGAGTGAGTGCAAAACGCTGTTCGCCTGAGCGGCCCGTCTCAACGCGCGTATCCGACCCTGTTAGTTCTTCGATAAACCGGTTGGCAATGGCTTGCGGCCCCGCTTCAAGATCGGCACCGGCAAAGTCCACCATCTTGACCCGCGTACCGGTCAGCTCCTTGGCCGCGGTTTTCAACATTCCCGCGATCCCCGCCATGACCGGTTGGCTGCGGACGGCCTGCTCGCCATAGGGCCAGATCACACTGTCCACGCTCAGGGCCGCCAGTAAGGTGCCCGGACGGTCCAGTGGTTGGTATAGCTCCTTGAGCGCCGCAAAAAACGCCGCCGGCATCGCCGCCGCTGATCGGTCGCTGATGGTTGTATCGAAGAAGAGGTCCAAGGGGGCCAGATGGATAAGGCCATGAATCTCCGCTTGGCGTTCCAGCAATCGGCGGACGACAGCCTGTGCCTCGCCGGGGCTGGTGTCTACCGGTAAATCCAGACGAATCACCTGGCCGCCCAACTTCTCGATGGCGGACGCGACTGCAGCGCTGTATCCAAAACGATCCGGTGAAACCAGGATGGTCTTATCTTTGAAAAGATTGTAGCGGCCGGCAGGGGTCGGAACCTCGGTTACCTGCACTTCCATCCGCGCCACGGTGCCGGCCGGGTCAGCAGTGTTCTCGGTCTGCGCGTCCGAAATCGTGGCCGGATCTGCGTTGAATGCCTTCGGTCCCGTCTGCCTCTCGATATACGCGGACAGCAGGGCAATGGTGTTCAAATCGCGCAGTTTCAAATCCTCCGGTACCTCCAGGCTGAAGTGCATCGCCACTTTGCCGAAGACTTCCACTTGCTTCACGGTGTCAATTCCCAGGTCGGCCTCCAGGTCAAGTTCGGGCTCCAACATGTCGATGGTGTAACCCGTGTGCTCAGCGATGATGGCCTGGATAGTTTGTAGGGCGCCGGTTTCGGCCGGCCTGTCAGCCGGTGCTTGGGCGGTCTTGGCGGTAGATGCTCGGGCCGCTCCGCCGCTCTGCGCCTGGATATACTCAGTTAAAAGCGCAATCGTGTTCAGGTCACGCAGCTTCAGATCCTCGGGCACCTCCAAGTTAAATTGGGCCGCAACCTTACCAAAAACCTCCACCTGCTTCACGGTGTCGATCCCCAGATCAGCTTCGAGATCAAGTTCGGGTTCCAGCATATCTTCGGTATACCCAGTGTGCTCGGCAATGATCGCTTGAATACTTTGCATTACGGTATGATCAGCCGGGGCGCCACGTACCGCTGCCGTTTCCGCAGCGGTATCACCGGAAGCGGCCTGAAGCGTTTGCTGTCCGATATAGTCGGCCAGCAGGGCAATGGTATTCAGGTCGCGCAGCTTCAAGTCTTCCGGCACCTCCAGCTCAAAATGGGTGGAAATTTTACCGAACACCTCCACCTGCTTCACCGTATCGATGCCCAGATCCGCTTCGAGATCCAAATCGGGTTCCAGCATGTCCTCCGTGTACCCGGTATGTTCGGCAATGATCGCGCGAATGATGTCGATCACCGGCTCACCTGCGGTCGCCGCCAGGGGCTGCTGAACTGCCGTAGCAATCTTCTTCTCCGGCTGCTCCGCAGCGGGAAGTTGGGCCGCCGGATCAGCCACCGGTCGTTCTTCAACCGCACCGTTGGCGGCACTTTCAACACAGAGCGTGTTATTGATAATCTTGAGTTCCGGATCCTGGGTACCAGACACTCTTCGCAGCCACTTTTCATAGGTCAGATTGTTCTGGGCGGCTTTCTCCGCTATGCGTTTAATAAAGAGGAACGCAAAATGAGAACCGAACCCGGCCGAGTAGTGCAGCCCGTACTGGAAATCTCCACTGGCATGCCGGCTGAAGTTCAGCTCATTGAATTCAGCAGGGATATTTGCAAGATTGGCGATGGGCGGCGCCATGCCGTCTTGCAGCACCTTCACGAGAACCGCATCTTCGATGGCGGCGCCTAAAGTGTGCCCGGTAAACCCTTTGGTGTTGGTAATGGTAATATTGCCGAAATGTTCGGGGTAGGCCTGTTTCAGCGCGGTTATCTCGGCATCGGCGCTGCCGCCCCGGGCCGGGGTAAAGGTTTCATGGCTCATGAAAACCATGGATTTGGCATAATGCTGTGGATCCAGGCCGTGGCGCTGCTCAACGTCGGCCACAAAGCGTTTCATCTCTGAGCCCAGATGGTCAACATCGATCTTGGTTGCATGGTAGGCGCTGTTGCCGATGTAGGTCCCCAGAACTTCGGCCTGTCCCCGCAAACCTCTTTCCCGGACGCGGTCTTCCCGTTCAATCACCATGGATACCGCCCCGCTGCCCAGGATGGTACCGTTGCGGTTGGCGTCAAAAGGTTTGGCCGCTTCCGAAACGACGTTTTTCACCGTGGCCGCTCCCAGGGCCAGAAAACCGGAGGCGATCCAGGGGCTCTGAACCTGGGAAGTGGCTGCTTCACCGCCGATGATGATAACCCGGTCGCAGCGGCCCGTCCGGATCCAATCCTGAGCGACACCCACGGCCTGGGTGGTGGAAGCACAGGCGCCGCTCATCTGGATATTGGGGCCCCGCGCCTTGATCAACTGGGCAAAATGGGCCGAACCGAGCGGTACCAGGTCATACAGGATATTGCGGTCAAACTTGTACTTGCCGTACTTCTTGCGGCGTTCTTTGATCTTGAAAAACCAGTCGGTAATCTGGGACTTGATATCCGTGTCCCGCACACTTTCCATCAAGTGGTAGTAGATGTTCTCCAGTTCCTTGTAAGGGCGCACGTAGAACTTGTTGTAATAGTAGTTGTTCATCTGGTCGATGAGCGTTTCGAAGCCGGGGAACAGGGATGTCAGAATAACCCCGGTGGTGTCCTGCATCTCCCTGGGCAGCGTGAACCCCTCCGGCAGGCGGTTGCCGGCCGAGGTTTCCCGGTAATGCATTACCAGGGGTATGCGAGCGTCCTTGAGGGCCTCAATACCCGCGGCAATGGCCAGGGAAATGGTGATGTCATAGTCAAAATCGATCCCGTATTCGGATTGGAAATTAAAGTAGCCGAGCTTACCCGCCAGTTGAATGACATCTTCGGTGCGGGTGATTTTCACCAGGCGCGCGTTCCCGTCGGGCTCCTTGAAAACCCGGGTGATATTCATGTCGACGATCTTCTCTTTCTCTTCCGTTGTCAGCGGCTCGATGAAGTTATTGCCGTTGAGGATCCGATCGAAGTTGTCGTCATTGAAGACCTTGTTGCCGGTGCCGGGCAGCCCGACGGACACACCGGCAATGACGATTTTCTCCATGCAGAAATTGAATTTTTGAATCTCCCGCAAGGCGGATGCATGCTTTTGCTTTAAAAATTCACGGTAAGCCATTTTCTCCAGGGTGGACTTGTTGGCCTGCATAAACGATTGAAAGTCTTCGGCGGCTTCCAAATCAGGGGGAACTTCCGCCGCTGGTGCGTTGGCGAAGTCTGTCGACACTGGGTCGCCGGTGTCTGCTGTATGGGCGGCCGCAGGCGCTAGTAGTCCCTCGGTTTCAAGATACTGAGTCGTGTGCTGCATGGATTCAATTTGTCCTTTGCGTGGGTTAATGGCGCTCAGGCTGGCATGCGGCCCGAGGGTAATTTTCTTCAAAAGGTTCACCAGCAGTTTACCGGGACCGACCTCTACAAACCGGGCACCCCCGTTTTGGCAAACGCCTTGTACGGCGGCGATAAATTCCACCGGAGAGACAATTTGGCGCACCAGCAGGTCTTTCACTTGGCCGGCCGCTTGGGGATAGGGCTGCGCCGTGACATTGGAGATAACCCGACCAAAAGGAACATCATTGAAGGCCAACCGTTCAAGGTAGGTGGCCATGCCGCTGGCGGCGGTTTCAAACAGAGGGGTATGAAACGCACCGGAAAGGGGCAATTTCTTGAACATGACCCCTGCGGACTTCAGAAAAGTGCAAAACCGGTCGATCGCTTCCGCACGACCGGATACGGCTGTCTGGTTTTCACTGTTCTTATTGGCTACCCAGAGTTGCTCGATACAAGACCGACCGATCAACTCCCCCGTGGCGACGCTGTCCTTGAAGACCACCATGATCCGGCCGGCCGACGCCTCGGCGGCCGTTTTCATCAGGTCGGCGCGCTTGATGATCAGATCCAGGGCCGGTTCGAAAGCGAGCATGCCGGAGCAGTACAGGGCGGTATACTCGCCGACGCTGTGACCGATGAAAAAGTCCGGTGCAAAGCCCTTTTCAGCGAGGTATCGGTAAACAGCGGCTGATGAGAGGAAAACCGCCGGTTGGGTGTTCTCGGTCAGGTTGAGCCGCTTGTCCTCGGTGAACATAATCTCCAGCAGGTCATACCCGCGTCTTTGACGAAAAATAGTGTTGCCGTCATCCAGAACCTGACGGATGACCGGTTCCGCCTGGTACAGCGCCTCCATCATCCCGGGAAACTGGGCACCCTGACCGGAGAGCAACGCGACCAGAGGTGCTGATTCTCCACCTGCGATCGCCGCCGGCGGTAAAATCCGATGCTTGGCATGGGGATCACCAATGGCTGCCGGTCTGGCTGCAGCCGCCGGTTGGCGGACCGCCTCCGGGGGCGCCGGCCTTAGCCGGGCCGGCAGGGTTCCGACCACCATGTGCCCGTGATTTCCGCCGATACCGTTCACATTGGATGCCAGGCAGACCTGGTCATGGGAAGCCAGTTCCTGCATCCGGGTCAGCGCCTGCAAAACCGGGCCGCCGTTCACAATGGTTGTATCGGCGGCGTAGTTTCGGTTGGGCAGCAGCGTGCGATGATGCGCCATCAAGATCAGCTTGGCAAACACCACGGCCGGATTGGCAGCCTTGAAATAGCCGAACTCAGGCTTGACGTTGCCAAAATGGAGGGGATGGGAGAAACTCTTTTCAATGGCCTGTTTTTCAACCGCATCGAGAAACAGGTTGGAGCCGGCGAAGACATCCAGGTGCCTGATCTGGCGTTTGTTGATGGACGCCTGCGCATAGCACTGATCCATGGCGCGGGCATAGGCCTGATCCGAAGGAGAGAGCAAATGTTCGGTGACGCTGGAGGTTATGCTGATACCGTTCAATTCTCCCAAAATGGGCATACCGTTGTCCTTGGCCTTGCGGTACGTCGTCAGTACCTGGACCGCAGCCCCCTCGCCCATCACATAACCGCCGGCTTGTTTGTCAAAAAACCGGCAATCGTCTTCGGAGAGCAGTCCCAGGCGCTTGAAGGCCAGCAGCACGGTGGGATATAAGTTGGCATCCACGCCGCCGGCGATGACATAATCATGTTGCCCGGCTTTGAGGCCTTTCACGGCCAGGTCTAAAGCGACAGTTGCGGAGGCACAGGATGCATCAACGACGAAATTGGCCCCGTTGCAGTTGAAACTGTTGGCGATCCGACCGGTCACGATGTTGGACAGCAGCCCCGGAATGGTATCTTCGGTATTCACCAGGTAACGTTCTTTAAGGCGCCCGGCAAGTTCGACACCTGCCTGCTGCCGCAGTTCCTGATCCACTTTATCCAGACCACGGATGATCTTTTCAACCAGTCCAATACGGGTCCGGAGCACATTTTCGACCTGCAGCTCACCCGGAATCGTACCCAAAATCACCGCGGTTCTATTGCCACTCGTCAGATGCGGCTGCAGGCCCGCCTGCTCAATGGCCTGACCGGCAGCGTCCAGGCTGAAAAGTTGGGCCCGGTCCAGATACCTGGCCGTCATCGGCGGAATTCGGAACCGCCGGCCATCGAATTGCCAATCCGTCACCATCCCGGCCTTAACCGGCGGAATGCGGTAGCCGGAAGCTTCATCTTCGGCCGCATAGGCTTCGTTGTGAAACCGCTCCGCCGGTATTTGTGACAGAGCCGGCTCGCCGCTGACCAACCGCTGCCAAAAACTATCGATATTCGGGGCCCCCGGCAGGACCACGCCCATACCGGCGACAACGATCCGGTCCGCATTGAAATCGTAATCCAGGTCCTTGAATATTGAGCGCGGCAACGCCTCGTAATCACCGCTATATTCTTCCACCACACAATGGTAATTAATGCCCCCGAACCCATATGAACTGACCCCGGCACGCCGGCAGTGATCTTCGGATGATTTCCAGGCTTTGGCTACATCGATGATATACAAGGCCGATGCATCCAGCTCATGCCGGTCGGCCGGTTTTTGAAATTGGCCGTTGGGCGGCAGAGTTTTATGTTTCAGCGCGAGCAGAGTTTTAATCAGTCCCGCCATCCCGGCGCCGCCTAAAAGATGCCCGATCTGGGATTTCACGGAACTGACACCCGCCCCCGATTCTACACCGTAAACGGCCTTCAGGGTCTGAATTTCGGCCTGGTCACCCATGATGGTAGAAGTCCCGTGGGCTTCGATGTAGTCGACATCCGCGGGGACGACACCCGTTTTGATGTTCGCAAAGCAGCGCTCCAGGGCCAGGGCTTGCCCCTTGGGATTCGGGGCGGCAATTGCTTTGCCTTTCCCGTCGGAGCTGGCGCCCATGCCTTTCAGCACCCCGATAATGGGGTTCTTGTCCCGCAGGGCGTCCTTCATGCGTTTCAGGATGACAACCCCGGCGCCTTCACCCAGCACGAACCCGTCTGCTCTTTCATCGAACGGCCAGGAACCATTGGCCGATAAAGCACCCATTTTCGAAAACCCGACGAAAGGTTCCGGGGCCAGGTGGGTGTTGAGCCCCCCCACAACAACGGTGTCATGCGCACCGGACAGCAATTCCTGCATGGCACAATCAATGGCTGCAAAGGACGTCGCGCAGGCGGCATCAACAACATAGTTCACGCCCCGGGCGCCGAAATGATGGGCAATTCGGGCGGCCTCCATATTCAAGACCACGCCGTGCACGGGTTCGTAATCATATTCGCCGGCCAGCCCTTCCCGTAAGCCGGCACGCAGCGCCTGCTGATCGTCTGAACTTAGCCGACGATAGGCATCCGTCTGCACAAGGTGCCACTTTATCTCTGGGTAGTAGTATTTGAGGTGCAGGTCGTTGGCCATCTCGTTACCCAGGCAGGTGGCCACGATCACGGCGGTCTTGGCCTGCAGCTCAGCTTTTAAAGACAACCCTTCGTCTAAAATCTCCGCGCCGGTGGCGGCCTGATAGGCCGCTTCCAAGATCATCTGCTGGCTACGGGACAATTTGCAGGCCTTATCCGGGGTATAGCCGAACTTGGTATGTTCAAAGTAAAAGTCTTCAACATAACCGGCCAGGCGGGTGTAGGACTTATCCGGGGCCTTTTTATCCGGTTCGTAGTAGAGATCCGGATCCAGGCGCTCGGCCGGCATGGTCCGGATCGAATACTTCCGGGACAGGATGTTTTCCCAGAATTGCTCGGGCGACGGCGCATCTGGATAAATGCACCCCATCCCGATGATGGCAATCTCATCGTCTATTTGGCTGGTTGGATGCGAAAAAATTTCCAGGGCATTTAATATCTTTCCCAGTCCCGCTTTCGCGTTGAAATAGCGATCATGGACGGCGGCAATGGTCGTCGGCTCAGACCAGAAGGCCAGGCTGTCGCCGACCATGAAATTGCCCAATTCATATTGCTCCTGCTCGTCATATTCAATCAAGCAGACATCCTGTCCGTCGGCGGCCATTTTTTCAAAATCGGGGCAAAACCCCTTGGCGCCAATCAGCAGCGACCCGATGTTGGCCTGCTCAAAATTGTGTTTGCGCTCGGATAGCGGCACGTTGTTGCGGAGTTGTTCATATTCACCATCCAGCATTTTTTTAGAAAACGGCGTCGGTACCGTCCGAGATGTTAATCCCACCGTTTCGCCCGTAAGAATGGTGTCTGCGCCGGCGCAAACCACCTGCTGGTAAACTTTACAGATCGCGCCGGTTTCCATGATTTCGCGGGTAAACAGGTAAGCGCTCCCGACCTGGATGCCGACCTTGACCCCCCGCGCGGCCAGCGCTGCGCCGGCCCCGGAAATGAAATAGGAACCATAGCGGGTCCCGATACCACCCGCAAAAATGACCGTGATCTTCTCCTGGTACTCTGAAGACAAGGTCAGGATTTTTTCCAAAGCCATCTCCCAGAGAACCAGACTGGAAAGGGTTCCAACGTGCCCACCGGCCTCGCTGCCTTCGAAAATGAATCGACGGCAGCCGTTGCTCAGGGCGTTTTCCAGCATCATCATCGAGGGTGTATGGAGATAAGCCCGGGTGCCCTTCTCTTCCAATTCGAGGATCTGGGACGGGATGCCGCCCGCGAAAAGCGCAAATGGCACGTTGTGCTTTTTCACCTGGGCCATGTGACTGTCGATGGTTTTGTTGAATGTCTCGATTCCGATCATGCCGGCGCCAAAACGATCGACCGCCTGCTTGCCTTCACTGAGCATCTTTTCGGTAAGGTCCTCAGGCAGGCTGCCCATGGCGAAAAAGGGCAGGGCCCCACCTGCCAGAATTCGGCGGGCAAATTCGGGCGTATCGCTGATATTGGCCATGGGCCCCTGCATCACGGGATACCGGGTCCCGTGTTCCTCGGCCAGGGCGGTACCGGCCCGCATGGGATCATGCACGTCAACGTGGTCCAGGCAAGTACCGACATTCTGGAAAAAAGACGCGATCACCGTCCCCACATCCTGCGAGGTCTTCGTGAAATGCTTGGCAAATACGGCATCCTGGCCGAGGTAGAAAAGACTTTGCAGGGGCTCGGCCGCCGGGTCGTTCAAAGCCGTTATGTTATCGGATATGTCGGCGTAAAGGCTTTTCTCTGCATCAGGACTTTCTTTAAGAGCGGCTTCGCGGGCTTTTAGATCCTTGGTGATGCGGGTACCCAATTTTGAGAAAAACCGGTAAGGCGATCCCAGGGCGCGCCCGATGACAACCGAATCATTCTCTTCAATCTTAGCAATAGTGGCTCTAAATGCATCGGCCACAGGGGCCTGCCGGGTCAAGTATAACTGGTTATCCAGAACAACTCCATTGGCACCGGCCGCAAATAATCCGGCCGCCGTATGCCAGCCTACGCCGCCGTGGACAAACAGGGGCAATTCCGTGTTCTCCAGATACCACTGCATCAATACGAAGGCTGAATAACCCGATCCCCGTCCCGGGGCTTCGCTCCCGCGGATCACCAGACCGTGCGGAGACACGGCCGTCAGAAGATCGGTACAGCCGATATCGAAAATTTCGATAAAAAATTTATAGCGGGTATGCTCGAAATCGAAACCACTTAAATCAGTTGCCTGCCGACAACTGAAAATGACGAGATCAAGGTGTCTGAAATGACGCTGCTGCAGGATAGCTATTAATTCAGTGTCGGTTAACTGCATCCGGACGCCAAACAGGATGCCCCGCTTTTCGAGGGTTTCCATTTCCCGGAGAACGGTATCCGGGGGCAGAAACTCGGTATCGAGCACCGGCAATCCGCCGGCTTGATGGATGCACTCAAAGTAGGCGGTATCCACCGACCCGGGTGGGTTGTAAACCATGAGCGGCAAGCGTGAATCGAGGGTGCGTTTGATCATCATCTTTCTCCAAAAATTCAATCTCAATTGAAACCGGCAACCCGGTCTGACCTTCCTTTCAAGCAGCCCGCCAACCGGTCCCGGTACGTGGAAACACACTCGGGCAAGGGGTTGTTGCCGGGCACAAAGCGTTACGGATTCAAGCATCGTGCCATCGCCTGGATTGCGACCTTACACCCTGAAATCATTGTCATAATTATTTTCTTATTTTTTCAGGCGCTTTATGTTAGAATCCAACCGCTTGACACAGGAGGTACATGCTACCGACACAGCATGTCGATGGGTATGTAATTTGGGGAAAATTCAGGGGAGTTCAATGAAATCCGCGAATCAACTGACCGCGCGGGAACGGGATTTCTTCAATCTCGTTTTCCTGGCAGGCATTACCAACCCATTCAGTGACGCCCGGGCTGAAATCGATTCGAAAATCGGCGGCCTGTTTCCAGAGGTGTCCCAGCCCGACCGGATTGAGAAAACCATCAACGAAGTTCAGCGTCGGATTGTATCCCTGGAACAAAAAAAGATGGCGGACCTGTCCCTTTTTTCCGGTGATGACCGCCGCCTTGTCCGGGCCGCCTTCCTGTTCGAATTTTTTTATAAATTTCGTCGCAAATTCGACCAGCTTATCCAAGACCAGATAAAGGCCGGCGACTCGCCGGTCAGGGTCGGTTTCTCCGGTGAGGCCTTCACGCTCATGCTGAGCCGGGGTTTTTCCATAACGGATGTAAAGCGTTACTTTGCCCTGTGCTACCAATTGCGCCGGGGCTTTTTCTTTATCAAGCGCAGTCTGGTAGGCAGCAGTGACGCCATGAAGCGCCTGCGCCGGAACCTCTGGCAAAATGTCTTTACGCACAATCTGGATCTTTACAACCACTACTTATGGAACCGGTTGGAAGATTTCTCCACTCTGATCCTGGGTGAAACCGGGACCGGCAAGGGCACGGCGGCCATGGCCATTGGACGCTCCGGGTTTATCCCTTTCAATGAACGCAAGAAAACCTTCGTGGAAAGTTTTACCCGCTCGTTCATCTCCCTGAATCTATCCCAATACCCGGAAACGCTCATCGAGTCGGAACTGTTCGGACATAAAAAGGGAGCCTTTACCGGAGCCGTCAAGGACCACAGCGGCGTTTTCAGCCGCTGCAGCCCCTATGGTGCGATCCTGCTGGATGAAATCGGCGAGGTGTCCATACCGGTGCAGATCAAACTGCTGGAAGTTCTCCAGGAGCGGACTTTTTCTCCGGTGGGCAGCCATGAAACCGACCGCTTCCAGGGACGGGTCATTGCGGCCACGAACCGTTCTTTGAAGGATATTCGCAGCGAGGGGGTTTTCCGGGATGACTTCTTTTACCGCCTCAGTTCCGACATCATCACCGTGCCGCCCCTGCGGCAACGGATCGAGGAAGATCCGGCCGAGCTGCGGGACCTGGTCGTATATACGGTCAAAAAGATGGTGGGCAAACCTTATCCGGAACTGGTCGACCTGGTTCTGGAGGTGATTGAAAAACAATTGGGCCGGGATTATCCCTGGCCGGGTAATGTGCGGGAGCTGGAACAGTGCATTCGCCGGGTCATGCTTAAAAGAGATTACCGGGGTGACCAGAAAACCCAAAACGGTGACCTGGCAACCATTCTGACCGAAGGAATTTCCCGGGGCGAACTGGACGCCCAGAACCTTCTTTCCGGATATTGCAAGATGTTGTACCGGCGGCTCGGCACATTTGAAGAAGTTGCGCGGCGCACCCGTCTGGACCGCCGCACGGTTAAAAAATATATCAACGAGTGGACCAACCCGGAAGAAGAAGAATGAACGCGGTAATCGTCGCCAACGGCATTCCTACCGATCCGGTAGCCGACAAAAAGCAGGTCCCCCCGGGTGCCCTGATCATTGCAGCGAATGGCGGCGCAGACTATTGCCGGAAGTTGGATTTGGCGCCGGATGTGATCATCGGAGATATGGATTCCCTCACCGGCGTTCCCGAGGCGTCCGATTATAGGGATGCCGAAGTCATACGCCACCCGGCCCGCAAGGACGCCACCGACCTGGAACTTGCCATCCAGCTGGCCCTGGAGAGGGGAGCCCAAACGATTGTGATCCTGAACGCTTTGGGCGGACGCTGGGATATGTCGATCGGCAACCTGCTGCTCATGGCCCGGCCGGAACTGAAATCGGTTGCGGTAACGTTCGTGGACGGATATCAGGAGGTGAGCCTGCTGACCGGACCGGCAGACGCGGTCTTCACCGGCAAACCGGGGGACACCCTTTCCTTGATTCCACTGGGTGCCGACGCGACCGGCGTATCTCTCGCGGGGCTTGAATATCCTCTGGAAAATGCATCCCTGTTGTACGGCTCATCCCGGGGGATCAGCAACGTACTACAGCGCGGCATGGCTGCGGTAAGCTTAAAACAGGGCACGTTGTTGTGTGTTTTGCTGCGGGCCCCTTCCAGGGACAATCCAAAGCCTGGCCCTCTGGGCTAGGCTTCTTTACTCTTCTATGCTCATATCCAGAACCTGTCCGCGTATCAACCCATGGTCAGGCAGTTACGGCCGGCGGCTTTACTGGCATACAGCAGGGTGTCGGCTCTCTTGATGATGCCGTCCATGGTATCATTGTCCTCGACAAGCGTGGCCCCGATGGAAATGGTGACGGATAATTTTTGATCCGCCTGCATAATGTAGGAACCGGCTATCAGGGTCCGCAGCCGATTGCCGAGGGTTTCAAGATCCTCCCGATCGATATTGCGGATAACCCCGATGAATTCCTCCCCTCCCCAGCGGCCGTATAGGTCAAAAGGCCGGCTGTTGGCAATGAAGGTATTGGCAACGTATTTGAGGACTTCGTCGCCAACGTCGTGTCCGTAACGATCATTGAACTGCTTAAAATGATCGATATCGATAAACAGTATCCCAAAGGGTACTTTGAGACGTTTTTTCTCTTCAAAGCGACCGTGGATCTCCCGTTCAATATAGTTGCGGTTGGCCAGTTGGGTAAGATTGTCCAGCAAGGCCAATTTCTCGAGTTCTTTGACCCGCAACTCGTTGGCCGATTGGTTGCTGATATCGGTAAACAGCTCGATCCCGCCGGTCACGTTGCCGTTTTCATCGGTCAGCGTGCTCACCCGCACCGAAACCGGGATGCGGTGACCCTCCTTGTGGTGCATGTAGATCTCGGCTTCGCGCGGCAGGCCGTCTGCAATGGTTTTGGCGAGCGGGCACCCTGTTTCACACAAATTGCACCCTTCACTGTCGATATGGGTAAGAATGCTATTGCCGCACGACTTGCCGATAACCTCCTCCGCCGTGAAACCGGAAATCCGTTCAGCGGCTTTGTTCCAGTAGACAATCGTCCTGTCCCGGTTTACGAAATAGAGCCCGTCATGCAGGCTGGCGATCACCTTTTCATATGCTTCTTGTTCTATCCGCATGGTGTTTCCTGCGCGCTGCGTCACTGGTGCGCTGCCGCGAACCGCAATTTTCATTCAAGTCTTCAGCCGGGCCGGAAGAGTCGGAGCCGTAGCCGAACCGATACCCATCAAAATAACAACACATTGAAAAAAGACAAGATAGTGAATGAATTAGTTGTCTTGGACAGATCGTTGGTCGGCGAGGTCCAGTTCTCCCGCGGCAAACAGATGCCGGTCACTATAAATTTTAAAAAGGCAACCGCGATCGGTGGTCTGCAGACCGGCCGTAATGCGGGTGACGCTGCGGTCGATCTCTTTTTTGTATTGGATTCGAAAACCGGTAACCGGCCGCTGATGGTCCCCGAAGCGGGCGGCCAGGGTCTCCAGGTAGTCTAGGTAGACGGCATTGTTGACGTGGTTGAGGGGATCGAAATCGCTATGCCGGACACACAGGTCGGTCTCGAATTCAGGTGTGAAGGTATCCATTGGCTTCCAGGATTGTAAACTTCCGTCCAGGGCATTTTCAGTTTCACTGGTGTAGACCGCACCTGTCTCGGCGGGTACCCGGGTCAACCGTTTCCGCTGAATATCGAAATAGAGCCACAAGCTTGACGCCGCGGCCAGTTTCTCGTCGCCGGCGTATACACAGAAATCACGAAAGGCCCTGAAGCCTTTGCTCTGCTTGTGCCAGGTCTCCACCCGGACCTCTTCGCGCAGCCGCGGGTAGCGGTAAATTTCAGCCTCCAGCGCATTCAGGATCCAGACTTCGCCCCGGTCCAACAGGGTCCTCGAATCATAGCCGACCTTTTCCGAATGAATAACGGCCGCTTCCTGGATCAATTTAAAAAAGGCACCCAGGTTCTGGTTGAAATCCGCATCCACTTCAGCATAATCGATTTTCCGCGTGAGGGTGACCTTCATCTTGAATCTCTCCTATAGGGACTGTCCGGAAAAAGACTTTCTGGCCGCCAGGCTAAGATACTGTCCGCCTTCGCTGAACATCAGCCGTTTGTGCACCATCTCGTCTAAAAAATCCTTGATTTGTTTTGCCGAGAATCCCGGATGCCTCTTTACAATGGCATCGAAGTGCCGCCCAGGCCGGCAGAATAGGTATATGTCGCGGGAAGAACCGGTTAACCGGTGGGTATGGGCCGGTTCCGCGGGGCGTCTTTGCCGCAGGAGGATGAAACTGCCGCCGTCCTGATAACTCAAAACCGGTTGTTCCGGGCCTTGCTGGCGCAAGACCGTGTAGGTTGCTTCCCATTGCCGGACGCGACGCATCACCGGGGCCCAAAGTTTTTTCTGCCGCGTCCGGTCACCACGATAGGCTTGAATCACCAGCGGGACTTTCCGGGCAATATCCGGCGGGAAGAGGGCCTTGTAATTGGGGTGGTTGAAATGGGTCTGTATGCCGTAGTGGTCGAAATCACGGCAAACCGGGCTGCCCAGACCCAGCCAGAAAGGGACCGGCTTGAGCGGTCGGAAGATCTGGGCGAATTCGATCGCCCGCAGTGTTTCGGCCTGATCGGTTTCATCGGACCCGGGAAAATTGACAATCAAGTTCGAACGATTTTCAATTCCCAACTCTTCGCAGTCCCGCATGACCCTTAAATTATTGATGGCTGTGGTGCCCTTGTTGAGCTTTTGCAATAGCCGGGAGCTGAGGGCTTCAATCCCAATCTGGACCTTCTCCAGCCCTGCGCGCCGCATGGCCGCCAGGGTGTCACGATCGGTAGTGGCCCGGATTTCGCCAAACAGGGAAAAGTCATGGCCGGTGTCCGCCAGGGTATTGAATATATCACGGGCCGTCTGCACCGGCAGGGCATTGTCCACGAAGGCAAAGTTCACCAGCAGGTACCTGTTTTTAAGCCGCTCCAGTTCGGTCACGATTTGATCCGGGCTTTTGGTCCGATATCCATGCCACTGCGTATTGAGGTTGCAGAAAGCACAGCCCCGGCTGCCGTGCGGCGACCGCTTCTGCCACCAACACCCACGGGACATTTCTGCCGGCAGTACCGGGAAAAACCGCTTTTCAGGGGGCAGGTCACCAAGCGCGGCAAAGTAGTCGTCATAATTCGGCACCGGCAGTCCCCCAAGGGTGTTTTGCTGCTCAAACCTTACGTTTTGGCTGGGACGGGTCTTATCGGCAACCAGAATCGCCTCACCGGCGGAAGTCCCGATATCACCACCCGCCTCCAGGGTTTTAATCAACCTTGCCAGCGGTTTTTCGCCCTCACCCAGGACAACCGCATCGATCCATGGGAAGTGCTCCACAATCGCCCGGCCCGAGTCTCCGGCTACGCTGGAACCGCCCGCAACAATGGGCAGCGTGGGACAGCGGCGCTTGATCTCGCGGGCCAGGTAAAGGGCCGCGGTCAACTGGCACAAGGATATGGAAAATCCGGCCAGCAGGTAAGTCTCCCAAACAATCCCGGCTATAAATTGGTCAGCCGCCCGGCGGACTGTCTGAACAAGTTGTTCGAAATCTATCCGGCGAGTATCCGGATCCCGGCGGGCTTCTTTTAAGAAAACCGTCCGGGCTTCCTCGGCCTTTTCCGGATACAGCAGGGCCGCAAATACCGGCTCGGCCAACCAGGTGCGTTCGGAGATAGCGGCATAGCGGGGATAGCCTACCCTGGCGGCCACCGGCAGGTAGAGGTGGAAGGCATCCACGGTGAGATGGGGCAAGGCCTGGTTCAAGTATGCTTTAAGTGTGCCGAGCTGAATGGAGGGCCGGTTATAGGTAGACCAGGGAGGCGCCAGCAAGGCAATGGTATTCAGGTGGTTTGGTTGCATCCATCCATTCTCCCACACCCGCTATCCGGTATACCCGAACCGGTCGGGGGCCATATGGGGTATAGCGACGCGGCAGGACCGCGTACCAGGGCGCGCAGCCCGGAGGGTCCGTCAGGCCTGGGCCGGCGACTCCGGATCGGTTCCGGCATCCACATGGAACATGGTGGCCCCCACCGGTGCGAAGCTCAGGAAAAGCAGATTCATGATCGGAATCAGGAACCAAAGGCCGAAGCCCGTATGAAACGCAAGGTGTTTCCCCAGATAGGCAAACCGGGTCTTAAAAGGCACCATTCTGCGGGCCGGCACCAGGTCGGTGTTGTCCCAGGCCAGAAACACAGCCGCCGCCACCGAAGAAACCACCGTCACAATGGGTCCCAGAGGCGTCAGCCACCCGATCAGCATGATCAGCAGGGTAATCACGATGGGAATGATCGCCCGGGGGGTCTCCTGTTTGACGAGAAATATAAGCTGGGTAAAAAGGGGCATAGTGGTGGGTTCTTCCACTTTGCCGGTCAGGCGCCTTTCCGTAAAGCGGCTCATGAGGTCCATGATAAACACACTGAACAGGACCTGGGTAATGATATAGGAAACAACCGTGGATATGCCGATAAGCAGCAAAGAAACCAGCCAGGAGACCAGATGCCACAGCCAAACTACCCAGGCGCTGTCGGGTTTGGCCCAAAGGGTCGCCAGGATCTGTTCATGGTAGGCCAGAATCAATCCGGCACAGACCACTGTCACCAGGGCGACCGCGAAAAAACGCACCAGTCCCAGGAAAAGAAGTTTCGGTGTCCGCAGCCCCATCTGCAAGCCGCGCCAGTTGTACGTCAGACCTTTGATAAATCCCATCGACTACCTCCGCATGATGCTTGGAAGTGGTTTCAAAACCACTTCCAAGTAGTTTTCCGGGGATGACAATAAGGGATTATGTCTTGAATTGCAAACGGACGCTCAGGAACCGGCCTGCAGCGCCTCGAGGACGGCCAGGTAATCCGTCGCCGCCATGGGCCGCGGATTGCTGGGATTGCTGCCGTTTTTGACTGAATTTTCAGCCAAAATGTCAAAATCAAGCGGATCGACCCCGAAGCTGGTGAAACTGGGCAGACCGACATCCCGGGCCAACTGCTCAACAGCCGCGACCGCCTGCTCGGCGCCGCGAGCCTCATCCGTTGGCGCAAGGCCCAACGCCGACCCAACACGGGCATACTGCGCCCGACACCAGTCCAGGTTGTAGCGCATCATGGTCGGCAGCACCACGGCGTTGCAGACCCCATGGGGGGTGTCGTAGCGCCCGCCCAGGGCTTCGGCGATGCAGTGCACGGCAGCCACATCCGCATGGGAAAAGGCAATCCCGGCCAGGAGGCTGCCCATGAGCATGCCGGCGCGGGCTTCCAGGTCCTGACCATTTTTAACCGCCTGACGCAGATAACGGCTGATTAACTCAATCGCGTATAAAGCGGCGGCATCTGCCAGCGGCTCTGCTGCCGTGGCCGTATAAGCCTCGATAGCATGGGTCAGGGCATCCATTCCCGTTGCCGCGGTCAGGGCCGGCGGCATAGAGATTGTCAACTCCGGATCAACCAGGGCCACGACCGGGCCTATCTGGGTGTGCCGGATACTGAATTTATAATTCTCCTGCGTATCCGTGATGACGGAGCTGAACGTCACTTCGCTGCCCGTGCCGGCCGTCGTGGGCACGGCCACCAGGGGCAGCACCGTCCCTGTAATGTTGCGGCCCTTTTCGAAGTCCCGGGGGACCCCCGCGTGGGTGGCGCAGATAGCCACGGCCTTGGCGCAGTCGATCGGACTGCCGCCGCCGATGGCCACCAGACCATCGGCCCCGAATTCGCGAGCCACCGTTGCAGCGGCCTCTACATTGTAGTCCCTTGGATTGGCCGCAACCTCGCTGAAGCATTCGTACGTAATCCCGGTCTCGCCCAATTTAGCGCACACCGGGTCCAGCAGCCCGGCAGTCTGCACGCCCGGATCGGTCACCACTAAAATTCGTTGCAAGTTGTATTCGTTGAGAACTTGCGGCAATGTCCGGATAACGCCCGGGCCGTACTCGATCCGGGTCGGCAGCTCAAAGCCAAAACCCTGCAGCAGGTTCATGCAATCCTCCGATAACTTGTTTTGTCTCAACTGCGCTGCAACTGAATACTTGATTTTTTTATTTGCAAGAGGCGATAATCTTCTCCCACCAATGAAAAACCTTTGCGCGCGGCCGCGATGTTCAGTTTATGCCGGTAACGCGTCTCCGGATCGAGGGCCGGGATGGTTACATCGATCAGGAAATGATCGGAGTCGACTTTACCGCGGTAGGTCAGCCAGATCTTGCCGACTTTACGGGTCTTATCCGGGAGGAGAAAGAATTCATCCCAGGGCCAGGCGGCCTGTGCCTGCGTTTGACTTTTGGCTTGCGCCACAGGCGCTTCCCCGGATGTTAAATGATAGATCACCAAAAACGACCCCAAAACAACCAGCAGCAATACAACTGTATATCCCAAAATCCCTACAAACTGTTTACCCATACTAGTATGCATCCCTCTTTGTAATGAACGGGGTATAGACATCCCCGCGTTGTTTTAAGGCCACCTCTGATAATTGTCTTTTTGCTCGATTTCTGCGTTACATCGAAATTTTAATCCTCGAAATATTCATTATATTCCTCCGGTTAAAATTTCAATGTGCCTTGAACTCAATTAAAAATCCTAATTATTAGAGGTACCCTTGAGTTAAAAGGATGTTGTCTATCAGAAAATCAGGATTTTGGCAAAGGGACATTACCTGCCACTAAAAAGCTTGAAATAATTAAATAATATTGTCACGGAGAGACTGTGTCGCAATTTTAAAAGCGGCATTCGGCCTTTTCGTCATTCCGGACTTGATCCGGAATCCAGTGGTTTCTCAGGCGCATCGTTTGCTGGATGCCGGATCGGGTCCGGCATGACGGAGCCAATTTGAGCTGTTTTATTAATTACGGCACAGCCCCGGTAAGCGGATTCTCCACTGCGCTCCAACAAGGTGCCGGGAATGCGCTAGCTGTTCGGATCAAGGGGTTCGGTTGCAGAACAGTCTACGCCAAAGCCTACGCCCGGCAGGCATGAAGGCTGAAGAAAAACCTTAAAACCAATCTGACAGGATTAATTGCAGGGGCATCAAGGACTGCGTTAGCGCCGGCGCAACTGAGTGTTGTGGTTCTCTCCGCGCTGTCACCATTGGTCTTCAGCCTAAACACCGGGGATCCGTTACACCGGCATCGCCAGTTACCTCTGACTCCTGGTAAGCAGGACAGCCTCCCGGTTAGCGGGACAAGTTTGGCCCTGAATACCGGGTTTTTGAAGACCACATGAATTATTCAGACACCTCCCCGTATCCGGGCAAATAAGCAAGTGATCTTGAATGGCGGAATTAAAGGCCTGGCTATTCATAAAAGGCGGTCGAATCATCGAAGTCGACCTCATCTTCCGGGGCCGCCTGGGCCTGCCAATTGAATTCCAGGACCGTTTGCGGGCTGAAGCGGATGTGGACCCCGTTTGTCAGGAGCATGCCGCCTAAAGAAACACGCTGATCGTCAACCTTCAGGCCGTTGACACTGCCCAGATCCCGGATATGGTAGGCGTTGTTCTCGAAGAATATTTCCGCGTGTTTCCGGGAAACGGACTTGTCCGGAATATCGATATCGTTTTTCGCAGTCCGCCCAACCCGGGTCGTGCCGCTGATCGTAAATACCTGCCCCGGCGGCAGGCCGTCGCACTCGATGACCGTCAAGGTAGCCTCGCCATCTGCGCCGGGTGCGGCTTCGACATCCGGCATGAACAAAGTTTCGTCGCCGTCATCTTCCCACTGGGGGGCGGCCGGGACCTCCGGCGCCGGCTGCCGGTCTTCTGCAGGGCGGTCTGATCCCCGTTTGCGTAAGGTCCAGGCCAGCAAGGCGGCAATCACCACCAGGGCCCCAACGCCCACTGCCACAAGGACGGTGTTCATACCGCTTTCGGCCGCCGGCGGTGACGGTGCGGGCTGCGCCGGCTTTTCAACCGGCGGTGGGGGCGGCATTTTGACATTCACTGATATCTCGGCGGATACCGATTGATCGTAGGTATCGATAACCTCGGCGCGGACGATGTGTAAACCGCCGGGCAAGCCGCTGGTATCGAACTGAAACGTCTTAAAAGGGGCGCTGGTCAATTCCTGCTTGAGAAGCGCATCCACGTAATACCGCACCTTTTTGATTGCATTGTCAGGGTCCACCCTCAGTGTCAAATCAACAGTCCCACTGACCGGCCCGGTAAACCCGGGCTGTTTGAAAGCGACCGTGGGCGGCTTCAGGACCGGCAGCGGCGGCGACCAGAATCGTTTTTCATCCTGGAGGGTAACCTGGTTGTGGCTGACTTTCAAGACAAGCGAATGTTCGCCACTGGGGGTCCGGCTGTTATAGTTCAATACGTACTGGTTCTTCAGTTGTCCGGCCAGGGCCCGGAAAAAGCCCCCCAATTCATCCATGGAAGCGGCCTGGAGATAGCGCCCCCCGGTAAAACTGGCCAGGCGGCCCAACTCACGTTCATCCACCCGTGGTCCCGCTCCGATCGTATAGATCGGCACCCGGATGGTTTTGGTGGTAGCCGCGTCGATGACATCATTGGCGGTGTAGCGGCTGCAGGCTTGTTTGCCCTTCTCGTCGCGACCATCCGTGAGCAGAATGATGGCGCGACGCCCCCGGGGAATCTCGGCTGCCTTTTTTATGGCAGCGAAGGCTGTGTCGTAGAGGCATGTGGCGGCATTGGGTTTGGCGGCAATTTCTTGGACGGCAGCGATGGCCGCTTGATGGTTGGTTGAAAAATCTTTCCGTAATTGGGGCTCATTGTTGAACGTGTAGAGGGCAATCCGGTCGGATTCTCCCATGCGGGAAATAAATTCAATGGCCGCACTTTTGGCCGCTTCCATTGATGAGCGGCCCGATTTTCCGATGGCCTGCATGGAACCGCTGGTATCGATCGCCAGGATAACGGACATGGCGTCCGTAGCCCTGGAGACAGACAGATCCGCGATCGGCCGGCCGTCCTCGATGACGTTAAAGGCATCTTGGGACAATCCCGGAATGGACTTTTCATCCGTGTCGGAAACAGTCACATAAACACTGACCTTATTGGAACGCTGGTCAGCCGCCGTCGATGCTTCAATATAATTTAGAGTGACCTTTCCAATGGATTGAGCCGCTGCGGGTGAGCCATAACAGCAAAATACCGCCAGGCAGATCAGCAGCGCAATACCGTGTATATTTCTGGTATACTTTTCCCCCATGGCCGGACTCTCCCTGTTGAATACGAACGCGTCGCGTTCTGTACGACATTTGCAAGGGCAGATGTCGTTGGAAACCATAGTAACCGAAGAGAAAATTATAGAATAGGAAAATTCGAGTGTCAACCAGGAGGGGTATGGCCGCCGGTGGCGCAAGCGGTTAGATATAGCCGTAAACAAGTTTAAATGCTGAAGCAGGGGGCTGCCGAAATTTGGTTTCGACCCAACGGGTTTGAAGGCGTCTGCGGAAAGACTGTTCGCGGTAGCGGTTTAACTCCCCATGTCCCGGATTCCTTTGACCACATAGGCCTTCAAGTCCGGTTCGATATCCGCATGTTTGGTTTTGATGGCCTTGGGAACCACATCTACAAAATCGAAAACCTGTTCAAACACCGGTTCGCTGATAAGGATTTCTCCCGGACCGGCCCCGTCACAAAAACGGGACGCTTTATTCACAGCATCGCCGATAATCGTATACTCGGTTCTCTGCTGGGAGCCGATGAAACCGTGGATGACGGCCCCGGAATGGACACTGATGCCTATATCAAATACCGGCAGTCGTCGCGCCCGGCGCCCTTCACCCAGCATTCGGATGGCGTTTTGCATTTCCAAGGCGGCCCTTACCGCTTTTTCCCATTGCTGGTCATCCGGTTCCGGGCTGCCGAAGACGGCCAACACCGAATCGCCCACAAATTTATCAACCACCCCGTCGAACTCGAAGACAATCGGAACCAGGGCATCGAACATTTCGTTGATCATCCGTACGACCGCATCGGGGTCCATTTCTGCTGAAAGGGCGGTAAAGTTGCGCACATCGGAAACCAGAATGGTCACTGGATCGGCTTTCTCGCCGCCGATTTTCTCGCGGCCGTACCTGCCGGCCAGTCTTTCGGCAACTTTGGGGGGAAATTGCCTTAAAAAAGTAGACCGGATGCCGCTTTGCCGGTCATCCTCCCGATCCAGCACCTTCAGCCTGATAAACTGGGCTACCTGGCCGGCCAGGACCTTCATCAATTCAAGATCGGTCTGGGAAAAGGCCGTGCGGATCAAATGGTTGTCTACATACATGACCCCCAGGACTTCGTGCCCCGCGGTCAACGGCACATAAATGGCGGACTGGACCTTGTAAAAGTAAGCGCTGTGGGGCGTGGCCTCGGCGGTTGCATCTTCCTCCGGGATAGACCATAAAAACGCTGCTTTGTTTTCAAAAGCCTGCCTGACCCAGGTCATGCTGACCGAATGTTCCCCCTGGGGCCAATGCGCCTTGAGCAGCAGCTTGCCTCTCTCATCCGGTAACAGGACTGCACCGCGGGTGGCGTTGGGGATCAATTGGGGCAACTTTTCTTCGAGCACCGGCATAAGGTCCGCCAGCAACTCGGCACCGCCGATTAAAGCACTGAGTTCACTCAAGGCCTCCAGCGGCCCCAATTCCGGCAAAGACGCCGGCTCAGGTTGCGTTTCCTGAGAAACCACGTAACGACGGGTACTGCGGCTCTCCTCTGTACAGGTGTCGTTCACAGGCTGCCCTTGGGGTTGATCGGCAGCCTGAACAGGATCGGTCGGGGCATGGGCCGGTTTTGGTTCCGGGGCCAGGGCCCTGGCC
>Ga0056121_1000054_pt1 | contig 58607 bp, 48 predicted proteins | sample WorMetHEROISLAND_FD_83872 | JGI IMG/M metagenome (GOLD analysis project Ga0056121, IMG submission 83872) | Marine gutless worms symbiont microbial communities from Max Planck institute for Marine Microbiology, Germany - Olavius sp. 1 HERON ISLAND ...
CATTTAGCAATACGCACTTAAGACAAATCAAAAAACACCCCGTTGCACTATGTGGACCAAGCATCAGGCGCCCTATACAATAACCAAGGAGGATTATCTGCTTATGCATAAGAAAGTTAAGTGCGGAAGAGCGCTCATAGCGCTTGCGTTTTCTCTTATAGTTGCAGAAGTGGGAGTCGGCTCCGGAACAGACTCCAGAATCACAGGCTCTAGCCTTGTTACCCGCTGGAATACGGACGTCACCGGCGACAACATAAAGACGAAGAGAAATCAAATAAGACTGCCCCTAAGCGCAAAAGGCACTTATGACTTTGTGGTTTCATGGGGTGATGGAAAGACTAAGAGGATTACCAGGCACAATCAGGCAGGGATTAAACATACCTATGCAGTCCCGGGGGAGTACGAAGTTACAATAACGGGGGTCTGTGAGGGATTTGGATTTGATTATGTTTTTAATCGACGTGCGAGTATTGACAACTCACCAAAGTTTTTGGATGTGAGCCAGTGGGGATTGGTGAAGCTGCACAATGGGGGATTCCAGTTTGCGCACTGTACCAACCTCTCAGGCTTCTCAGCGCCTGATACTCCTGATCTTAGCAACATTACTGATATGTCTCATATGTTTTGGAACGCAAGATCATTCAACCAGAACATCAGCTCATGGGATGTGAGCAGCGTTACTGATATGGAGGAGATGTTTCGGGGAGCAAGCTCTTTCAACCAGGATATCGGCTCTTGGGATGTGAGCAATGTTGTTGATATGAGATATATGTTTGCTGACGCATCAGCATTCAACCAAGATATCAGCTCATGGGATGTGAGCAATGTTACTAGTATGGCTGCTATGTTTTGGGGAGCAGAATCGTTTAACCAGGATATCGACTCTTGGGATGTTAACAGCGTTACTTATATGTATGCTATGTTTGAGAACGCAAGTTCCTTCAACCAGGATATTGACTCTTGGGATGTGGGCAGTGTCATTGATATGGCTGATATGTTTGCTGGCGCATCAACTTTCAACCAGGATATCGGCTCTTGGGATGTGGGCAGTGTTGCTTATATGTATGATATGTTTGCTGGCGCGTCAGCTTTCAACCAAGATATCGGCTCTTGGGATGTGGACAATGTTACTAGAATGGGTGGTATGTTTGCTGGCGCATCAGCTTTCAACCAGGATATCGGCTCATGGGATGTGAGTGATGTTACTAATATGGGTGCTATGTTTTGGGGAGCAGAATCGTTTAACCAGGATATCGGCTCTTGGGATGTGAGCAGTGTTACTAACATGGGTGGTATATTTTGGGAAGCAAAATCGTTCAACCAGGATATCGGCTCTTGGGATGTGAGCAGTGTCACTCATATGGGTGATATGTTTGCGGGCGCATCAGCTTTCAACCAGGATATCGGCTCTTGGGATGTGAGCAAAGTCACTAGTATGGGTGGTATGTTTGCTGGCGCATCAGCTTTCAACCAGGATATCGGCTCTTGGGATGTGGGCAATGTCACTTTTATGCACAACATGTTTGAAGATGCAAGATCGTTCAACCAGGATATCGGCTCTTGGAATCTGAGCAGTATCACTCATATGGCTGCTATGTTTTGGGGAGCAGAATCGTTTAACCAGGATATCGGCTCTTGGAATCTGAGCAGTGTTACTGATATGTATGGGGTGTTTGAGGATGCAAAATTGTTCAACCAGGATATCGGCTCATGGGATGTGAGCAACGCTACTAATATGGCTGGTATGTTTGCTGGCGCATTAGCATTCAACCAGGATATCGGCTCATGGGATGTGAGCAGTGTCACCAATATGTATGACATGTTTGCTGACGCATTAGCATTCAACCAGGATATCGGCTCTTGGGATGTGAGCAGTGTCACTAATATGCATGCTATGTTTGAGGAAGCAGAGTCATTCAACCAGGATATTAGTGGATGGACTGTTGCTCAAGTAGCTGATTATGAAGACATGTTCAACGACTGCCCCATAGATCCGGATAACAGGCCCAAGTTTTAGTCAGTGCTCCTAACCACCTAGGATAACACTTAAGGCTGCCTTTCCCGAAATCGCCTGAAGTGGAATAATTGGCAATTGCCAAGGGCGTGCAGCCATTGTTTCGACAGCCTAAATGCGACCTTTCGGCGTTGCAGCGCTTAAGCCAGGCATCCAGATTTCTCATAAACTGCTTCAAGCTCATACCATTCTGCACACCACCAATCCAGCAAATAGCCAGAACCTGGCGGCGGAGTAATATGAACTACTAAAAAGTACGAATATTTCTTTGAGAAATTATTCGTATATTCACCTTATCAGCTATGGGGACGTCCAATAAGTTGACTGCAGAGTCTCTAATCGGATTTTCAACAAATACCTCGACTAAGTGAGGACCTCCTGGAAAAGAAAATAAAAGTTCGTATTGCTGATTTGAAAGCAAGGGATGATATGATGGTGATCTGGAAATTTGTGCTGCCTGCCTCCTTAGAACCTCAATTGGTATAAAAAAAGTTGAATCCAATATTGCAAACTCTTCAGATGACACATAAAAGACCTCAATACCAATATCATTCCCCATTGCTATCTTACTGTTCATTGCTATCTGAGAAACATCATCAAGTCTCTCTGCAGTTGTGAAAACCATGTAGAGCCCCGAACTATCAAAATAGCCTTCCTCCATGGCGCTCATCACGCCAACCCCCTTAGCGTGAATGGAAAATGATATTGTTATGAAAAATGTCATTATGAGAAGTTTGCGTCTACCCATCTTGTTGCCTCCGATTCATATCCTGATGCCTTCATTATTCGAGACATCTCTTGAAGTGCGTCTTTTTTGATTTGTGACAAGGGCGTAGTGGTATATTTTGCTGTGTAATACAGCTCGCCAAAATCACCCACCATCTGGGCCTGTGCCTCCAGATAGGACATAGAGTCCAAATCGCTATATTGGGCTATGCTCGTAATCTTATAATTACCAGATGCGTAAACATCTTTGCCAAAAATTTTAAGAATTTGTTCCTCAACGAGTTTTAAAAATGCTCCATTTTTCGATGAATATTGAACTTGATGAAAAGCTTCATGGATTAGAGAATTTCGTCCATAATTACTTCCCATTGGATTATTATAATCGACAGAACGTGAACTTATTGTTCCCCAAGGCATAGCACTTGCGCGTCCACCAGAGGCTCTCCGTATTCTGACTGTCCTCATTGCTAGAAATCCCTGATTCCCAAGCACCTCGTGAACGAAAGTCGCCTCTTTTGGGTTCATTCGGCGTCTATGCGACGTTCGCGACGTTCTTCCGCCACCCCAAGAACCACCACCTGAGGGGGGATTATTACTCCCACTCGGCTTTTTTTCATATCCGCGTCTATCTATACATTTTCCGTTCTGAACAACCCAACTAACTTTCCCCGTCGGATCTACATAATACTTCACCGGATTATTGCTCACATACGAATACCAGTTAGTAGCCTCGATAACAGAGTAGCCTCCCCGATTCGGATTGACAAGCTCCCATCCGGCAGGATCCGCGCTCATCTAACCTTTCCTGACCTTTCCCCCAAAATGGGGCCAACAAACTCTTAGTGTTCTGACCTAAAATACAAGTGAGGTCAGAAGGCAGAATACCCCAAGAGCTAGTGGATGATTTGGGAGGGAAGGTCAAGTCAGCCTGATTAATGGAAAACTTTCCTTGGTCACCGTGTTTAATTCTTACTTAGCTTCTTACTTAGCTGCAGGTTTTGTAGCTAACAGCATGATGCACGGCGGCCTTCTTCATCCAAACCACCGATTTTTTTACACCACTCTGTGGGATTCTAGTCTTGCTTCTCGCTGAGGTGTATTTCTTCGTTTCTGGGTTTCAAAATCGTGCGTAATAAGCCTTTTCGCGCTTGTAAGTGGGGAATGGGTTCCGTCGCATGCGCCGTCTACCCGACGAAAAATCTCAGTTTTCGTCTCATAGGTAGACTCCAATACAACGCCGGTTTTTCGGTAACTGCAATAATTCTTTATGACATAAAGACTATTCTCACGCCCTGGAGGACTCGAACCTCCGACCTACGGGTTCGAAGCCCGGTACTCTATCCAACTGAGCTAAGGGCGCATGGGGTGGATGACGGGAATTGAACCCGCGGCAACCAGATCCACAATCTGGCGCTCTGCCCCTGAGCTACATCCACCAATCTAAGCGGTAATTTCTACTCCATACAGGGATTCATGTCAATATGAATGGCATCCGGAACCGCGAGATGATGGAAAGTTTGGAAGTAAAGCTCAGTCGATATGGCGGATAAAACTGTGATAAGGAGATATCCAAGCGGGATGGCGCATCGCCGCGGACTTGGTTAATAGGTTTCTAGGGGTTGGATGAAACTAATCCTCGAAGGCTATAGGATTTGAGACGATGAATTGGTTACCAGATTCAAGGGCCAGCCAAGAATTTTGGCGGCGCCTATGAATTGAGGGGAGGGCGGAGCATAAAGAGTTATCCTCTTTTCACTGCCCGGATGGATGAAACAGAGACGATGGGACCGCAGCAACAAGCAGTCAATGCCTGTTTCGCGAAGCCAGATGCGGTTTCGCGGATTGTCGCCGTGGGCGACATCACCGATTACAGGATGGCTGCCCCGCGCCAAATGACGCCTGATTTGGTGAAAGCGGCCAGTTTCCGCCGTGCATTCCAGTAAGCTGTAGCGGCTTGTCGGGAAAATGCCATCAGACCAGGGAGCCTCAGCCCTGGCCAGAACACGATAGGAGGTTTGTGCGTCGCGCAGAGGTTTGCCGGGGGCCTGTCTGAGCGGTCTGTCGAAAGAGCCGGCGCTGGATAGCCAACCTCGAACAACACAGAGATAGCTCTTTTCTACGCACCCGCGAGTTCGAAAGGCGATGCCCAATTTCGATGCCGATTCGGCATTTTTTGCCATCAGAAGTATGCCGCTTACCGGGCGATCCAGGCGGTGCACGGGATATATTCGCTCTTCTAGGCGCTGCTCCAAAACAGCTTGAACACTGCTTTCGCCACAAGAGAGCTTGGTGGAGTGAACGTGTATGTTCCTGGGCTTGTCCACAGCCAGAACTGCCTGGTCCTCGTAGATGGTGGGAATTGCGATATCTAACCGCGCGGCGCTTTCCTTCACGTTTTTTTGGCCGCGCAAATAATGAGGATTCCTGTTTTCCAGTCCACCAACTTGCCGCATAGGGCGGCTTTCAAAAGGGTTGAAATCTCCACCCACTCCTTATTTCCCATCAACCGCGACATTTCATATCCGTAGGAGCCCTCCTTTACGGAGAACCATGCATTCAGAAGAGAGGCGCTTAGCAGGCGCATCTCTCGGACAGTTTGGGATTCCACGCTCAATTTCATCCAGCCCGTATCGGAAAAAAGACTGGTGATCATTTCGGGTGTTTCCTTTAGGGCCAGCTCGGATACTAACTGAGCCTCGGTTTCCCGAAATCGTTTCTCGGCGGCTTTGTCCCAATCGGCGTTGGCAAGAAGGTGAGAGAGCGCGGTTCCGGAGCCCCTGCGGGGCTCTGCCATGAGCAGTCTGCCATCCTCACTCGCCAGCTCGAAAGCATCGGCAATAAGCCTATGCGAGCGGGAAGAATCATTCTGACTCGAGAGCCAGTTTCTCGAGCAAATGATATCGAATCGCCTGTCATCTCTGCCCAATTCGTCCTTCGCGGATTCGATGCTGCCCAGGATCAATTCGGGCGCTCCGGCAGGGGGCAGCCTGCCTGCCATCCATCGCAGCGCATCGTAAGTAGATGAAACAGCGCACAGCGCGGTAACTCCTCCCTCGGGAACCCGCCGGGCGGCCTCCCATATGAGCGTGCCGCCGGAATCATTCGCAACAAGAACTCTTTCATGCTCCTTGGGCTGCCATTTTTCAAAAAGGAGTTTGCAAACCTGCAATGTCAATGGGACTGCCGAGGATTCTGTTCGCCGCAGCCAGGCATCCCTCTGCTCATCAGTTGGCGTATAGGCTAGAAGCTCATCTTTGCCCCCCGCCTCCTCGGTTAGAAAGGCCGCCAGCTGCGCCTCCCGCCGCGCCAGCACAGTCCCGCGCACTCCACCCTCGTAACCCAGCTCGCCCGGAGCGTAAAAAAATCTGCCGGCAAGCTTCCTAGGCAGGTACTGCTGCGCCGTCCAGTGCTCACGCCAGGCATGCGGGTACTTATATCCCTCCCCGTGCCCAAGGGACTGGCTGTCTCTGCTGGCATCCCTGAGGTGGATTGGAACCTCTCCCCAATCCTGTTCATCCAGCGATTTAAGCGCATCAAAATACCCCAGCGTGGAGTTGGACTTGGGGCAGGTGGCCAAATAAAGGGCGGCCTGCGCAAGATGAAACTGCCCTTCGGGCAATCCAACCCTGTCAAAGGCCTCAGCCGCGGCTGCCACAACGCCGAGCGCCTCGGGCGCCGCCAAACCCACGTCCTCCGAGGCGCTAATCAGCATCCGCCGGAAAATATATTTGGGATCCTCACCCGCGCGAACCATGAGCGCCATCCAATAGAGAGCCGCATCCGGATCCGAGCCCCGGATTGATTTGATAAAGGCGCTGATGGTATCGAAGTGATAATCACCCTCCTTGTCATACAGAACAACCCTTCGCTGAATACTTTCCTCGGCCGCCTTCATTGAAATCTTGATGAGGGCGCCGTTCTCCGGCGGGAAGGGACTAACCGAGGTTTCAATCGCCAATTCGAGGGCATTGAGCAGGCTGCGGGCATCACCTGAGCTCACATTTATCAGATGTTCAATCGCGCCCTCCTCGAAATCGATCCTCCAGCGCCCATAGCCGCGCTCCACATTCCCAATGGCCTGGCCCGCGATAAGTCTCAGCTCCCCCTTCTCCAACGCCGTAAGTTGAAAAACTCTGCTTCGGCTCACAAGCGCCCTGTTTACCTCAAAGTAGGGGTTTTCCGTGGTGGCTCCAATCAGGATTATCAGCCCATTTTCCACCCAGGGCAGAAGAGCGTCTTGCTGGGATTTATTCCAGCGGTGCACCTCATCGACAAATAAAATTGTGCGCCGCCCCTGTAGATTCCATAACTCCCTGGCCCGCTCAATCTCTCTGCGTATATCCGCTACTCCCGAAAGCACCGCGTTCAAGTTAACGAACTTTCTCTTCGTACTCCCCGCAATCACGCGGGCCAGGGTGGTTTTGCCGGTTCCCGGAGGGCCAAAAAAAATCAGACTTGAGAGCCCATCGGCAACAATGGCCCGCCGCAGAAGACGATTCGGCCCCACTATGTGATTTTGTCCTATAAATTCATCAAGATTGCGCGGGCGCATCCTGGCAGCCAGCGGCTTAATATCCGCATCTCCGGATTGCTCAAAAAGCTTCACGCAGCGGGACCGGCTACAGCAGCCCGCGGATTTTCGCCTTGCTCTGGCTCAGAACCTCCGCATATTGGCTATCGAGCTCCGCTAGCCTCTCGCCCAAAACCTTGCCGAATTCCGGATCCTGCTCCGCTGACAAACGAACGGAGTAGCCTACTTGCTGCCGAAGCCTCTCCTCTTTTTGCCGCAGCCTATCATCCCATCCGGCTCGGAGCTGGGACTCCAAACTCCGGACATTCTCAAGGTACTGCCGAAACAACTCCCCATATTTACCCATCAAATACTCAAGATTCCTAGCCGCGCCCGCATCCTTCGCCATGCATCTTAGCCCTCTGCCAATCAGATCGAGCCGCCCCAAGTCCTCTTCGGAACGGGGCAGATTGATATTCGCAAGCAAGTTTGTGCTCAACCCCTCCTTGAACCATTCCCTCTCCTCGCCAAAAAGCGCTCTGATTTCCTTTTTCAGAGTCTCATCATTCCCATCCGATAAAAACCTGCCGGCAGAGGTTTTCCCTCTAAGGACAAGTCTTTCCTTTTTGACAGCCCCTTTGTCAATCTTAACATCGGCGCTTCGTTCGAGCGCTATCTCCAGTGCCGATTTAATCTTACTCATATCGATAGCTCTCCAGCATTTTCATAAAAACCTTACCATCGCAGGCAAGCTCTTACCTATTCGGATATCGAAGAAAACGACGATCGCTTAACACCCCATCCAGGCGCTCGTCTCCACTGCCCATCGGTACCCTTTCCACAATTTGCTCGTCGTAAGCATAGCCGATAAAAAGAGGTCTTGTCACGGCAGAATCATTCTCACCCAATCGAAAACTGCGAATGAAGCGATCAAAAAATCCACCCCCTCTGCCGAGACGTCCGCCATCTTCATCAAAGAGAAGCCCTGGAGTTAGCGCCAGACTCGGCCCCTTCCCAGACTCCCATACTTCAGATTCACCCCTCCTCGCCGCGGGCTCGCGAATTCCGAACGGCCCCTTTACGAAGGGGCCGCCGCCCGAGAGGATGCGGAAGAAAACTATGTCTCCGGCGAGTGTCTTTGGAATGAATACCCTCTTGCTGTCATTCAGGGCCAGCTGAATAACGGGCGCACAGTCGAGTTCCGAACCTAGGGACATATATGCAAGCAGACAGTCATAGGCCGCCCAGATATTTGAGAATCGCAGCGCCCTGCCGGCATCCAGCGCCGCCCTTTTCCGCCGCTTCGGATTCAGCTCTGAGAGAATATGGCGCGCCCGCGCCCGTGCGGCCCGCTTGAGCTCCTGGAGATCATCGCCAGCCATAGTAGGTGATTTACATCATTTCGCGGCCGCAAAGTCAACTCGTTTCCTCCGCACGGCCGGAGAGGCATTCGGGCTATCGTCTGCCGCACGGGCCGTCAATTGCTATTTCGTTCGTACGCATGCTAGTTTAGGGCTATGAGAATAGGAAGGGCAGCTAAAAGCTTCGCCGTAAATTTTTTCCTCTTAGCCCTTGGAGCGCTCTTCTTTGCCCTTGGCTTCCCCAACTTCTTCGCGGACTGGGGGTTGGCGCCCTTTGCATGGATAAGCCTGGTACCGGTTGCAATACTAATCCGCCGCATACCCTGGTGGGGCAGCCCTCTATGGGGAGCCCTCTATGGCTATGCCGCCTACGCCCTTTTCAATTATTGGTTAGCCACATTCAATCCCGTCAGTTTCATTCTGGTTCCCTCAATTTACGCCGGCTGGTTCTTCATCCTCTTCCCCCTGCTGAAAATTGCCGATCTCGCCTTTAAGCGCCGCGCCTATCTAGCCCAAACGCTTATCTGGGCTGCTTTCGAGGTTATCAAAGCCAAGGGTTTCCTTGGCTACGCCTACGGAACACTTGGCTACAGCCAGTACGGATGGCACTCACTGATTGCAATTGCAGACATATTTGGCGTAATGGGGGTGAGCATATTGGTGATCTTCTCCTCGTTTCTAATTGCCGCGTATCTGCTGGAATCAGGGTTGGCGTCCGATAATCCTGGATTTGAGCCTATTCGGCGCTGCAGACCGAGCAGACGCCTCCATGTTTCCGCGAGTATCTGGGTTTTCCTCATTTTGGCGGCCAATATCTACGGAGTCGCCAGCAAGGTGGACTACAGTGAAAGCAGGAAATGGCGTCCGGCCCTCATTCAGCACAACGTCAACACCTGGCTAACGGGAATTGAAGCCTGGCGGAAATCCCTGAACTCTCTGATCGAGGAGAGCGAAAGCGCCCTTGAAGAGGAGCCCGATCTGCTGGTTTGGTCGGAAACCTCCTTCGTGCCGTCCATTGAGTGGCATCAAAAATACAGACGCCAGAGGGACAGAGTGGCGCTGGTAAACTCCCTGATGGATTTCCTGCAAGACGTAGATATTCCGGTGATTATTGGAAACAACGATTCCGTGATGGAGGGCGGCGAGAGACTGGATTACAATGCCGCGCTGCTTCTGGACAGCCGGAAAATTATCGGCAAATATAGAAAAATCCATCTTGTGCCGTTTAGCGAGCACTTCCCATATGCAAAACTGTTTCCACGCCTCATGGAGTATATTCAGGCACAGGGCACACCTCTCTACACCAAAGGTGTCGAATTTACAGTTTTTGATTTGGCTAGGTGGGGAGGACCGAAGGTCAGCACGCTGATCTGCTTCGAAGATACATTCGGCTACCTTGCCAGAAATTTTGTCCTAGCGGGCGCGGAGGTTTTGGTCAATGTGAGCAACGACTCATGGAGCACTGCCGCCACCTGCGCGATTCAGCACCAAAACATGGCCATCTTCAGATCTGTGGAAAATCGGCGCAGCATGATCAGAGCAACCACCTCAGGCATAACCTGTGTGATAGACCCGAATGGGCGAACCACCGCAGATATCAGCCCATTTGAGCAAGGCAATCTGGTTGCCGAAGTGCCTATTTACACCGATCGCAAAACCATTTACTCGCGTTTTGGAAACTGGTTCGAGAAGCTGATCCTTATTCTCGCCCTGCCTACGCTGATTGCCGCGCTGGTACTGGCAGCGAAGGGGAAGAATCGTTGAACAGCCGCGAGGGTATTGAGCGGGTCTTACGCATATTCGACGAGATAAACAGGATGCCTAGACCCACGGGATACTACGAGCGCATCCATCCATGGCTAATGAATTGGGGAAAACGGCGCGGCCTGAGAGTTCGCAGCGACACCGCGCATAACATACTGATGGAAGTGCCGGCAACGAGCGGTTTTGAAGACGCCCCCGCCATTGTTCTGCAGGGGCATATGGACATGGTTTGTGAGAAGCGCCCCGATAGCCAACATGATTTTCGGAAAGATCCGATTATCTCATGGCGTGATGGGGATTGGCTTAGAGCGAAGAATACGAGCCTGGGCGCGGACAACGGCATCGCTCTTGCGATGTTTTTCGAGCTTGTGGAAGACAGGGAGGCAGAGCACCCCGCGCTTGAAATACTGATAACCTCCGATGAGGAATCCGGGCTGATTGGAGCGCAGAAACTGAAGAAGGGCTTTCTAAGCGGCGGAGTCCTTTTGAATCTGGACTCCGAAACTGAGGGTGTGTTTACAATCGGCTGCGCCGGCGGGATAGATATGAACCTGGTTTTCCCCATAAAGCACGAGGCGGCTCCCAAGGCATACGCAGTGCGCGGGCTGCTGATTGGCGGGTTGGAAGGGGGCCACTCGGGCATCGAAATCAATGCCGGAAAGGCAAATGCCAATGTCCTGCTGGTTAGGGCGATTCGCGAGCTCAATCTTGCCGTGCCGGAGCTGCGGGTTGGCGAGTTAAACGGCGGTTCGGCGCGCAATGCAATTCCGCGGGAGGCAGGCGCGGTTCTAGCCCTGCCAAAATCGCATCTTCCCATAATCCAATCAGCCCTGGAAAAATTCTCAGGGGCAGTGGCTGAGGAATTCGGTGATGCTGAGAAAAATTTCTTCGCGAAACTTGAGGAAGCATCCCCTCCGCAAAGAGGCCTAATCAGCCTAGCCCATCAGGCGCGATTGGTAGACACGCTTCGCCTGATTCCACATGGAGTAAGGAAGATGTATTCCGATAACCTGGTGGACACAAGCATGAATTTTGCCGTGCTCCGCAGTAAGAAAGGAGCAGTCGAAGTGCTGGCAAACAGACGAAGCGCAAGGCTGAGCCGCGGAGTCGATTTCTCGGATATCACCGCGGGGCTTGCCCGAATCTACGGCGGCAGCTTCAGCACGGGGAATTACTACCCGAGCTGGGAACCGAATGAGGATTCGGATGTGCTAAAGCGCTCTAGGCGCATATGGGCCGATATCTTCGGCACGGAGTGCGAGGTGGAATTAACCCATGCCGGCCTGGAATGCGGCGCAATCGGCGAGCGCTTCCCGCATTTGGATATGATTTCTTTTGGCCCCACAATACTCCAGCCCCATTCGCCCGATGAGCGCATGAACCTTCCCTCGGTTGGAAGGGTTCGCCTGTTTCTTCGAGAGCTGCTTAAAAGCTATGGTGGAAAAGAAGAAGCGGAGAATCCGGGTTCAGCCTAGCGCAAGCCCTCCCTATCCGCCGGGCGGATAAGGATTTTGGGGGTAGTGTCTCAGTTTGAATTTTATTTCGCATGATACTCGTCCGTCACTTCTACAATATCTTCCATACTCCATAGTTTGTTTGTAGTTCCTGCTTCTATAACCGGAGTGACTTTCAGGGTCTTATGGATTCTTACAAAGTTATAATACATAAAAATATAAAGCAAGTGCACGTTCATGATTAAGCAATTTTTTACTAAATCCATTTTTTAAACGTGTAAATCTTCTCATGCTCATGAACATGGTTAAGTTCTGACGTTCAACATAGCTTGCTGAAATGTGGGTCCGGTCAGAATTCCCGACAACAGCCTTTAGTTCTGTTCCGACACATTTTGCAGGGCTGTATCACTTTTGCTTCTTATCTTCCGGCAGGTTGCCGTAGAATTTCACTAATATGGCGTAGTCAATATCAATGCCAGAAGACCCCTTAAATCGCATCAAGATAAGCCTTATGACCATCACTGGTAAGCTGAACACGGGTATTTTGAGCCTATCCTTGAGGTCGTCCATCAAGGCTTTGGCATATTCAGTATCACGGCCACCACATACCCAGTTACAGATGAGCTTGTAATCAGCGCATATGCTTGTCCATATATCATCACCCCCCTCAACCTGCTTTTTGGCCTTTTCGACGTTCTTTTGCTTGACATAGTAAAGAGACCATATTTCATCCACCTGAATACGCTTACATTGCAAACCCCTGCTCATCATGGTAAGCTCTGCAAGCCTCACCGGCATCTACTAACAGTTTGGTTACAGTGTTGATAGAAACGTCCACAACACGGGGAATAGAGCGTAGAGAACTATCCTCGCATAGTAAGTGAATGTTATGCAAAAAAGAGACTTTCAATCTTTTTCGCTTTTCGTTAAGCTGTCGGCATGGCTGCGCCGCTGAAACCAGAATTAATTCATGATAGAGCTACTGGAAAGTCCGTAGATGGTAGAAAAGCCGAAGAAGCGGTCCGGCAAGCGTATGAAAAAGAACTATATGAAGAACACGATTATCAATACTCCCAAATGGATATTGAGGTTCCGATTCAACGGGGCGTAAAGGGCAATAAGAAGAATCGCAGCGAAAAAGCCGATATTGTAGTTTATAAAACGGACAATGTTAATGAGCGCAGTCAGAATAAAGATATTCTTGGAATTGTTGAAACCAAAAGCCCCACTCGAACAGACGGTATAGAACAACTTAGCAGTTATATGACCGCAACCTCATGCTTATGGGGAGTATGGACGAACGGCAAAGAAATTGAATATCTGTACCGTGATCCTGCTAAAGGCACTATTAAAAAAGACTTCATTTTTCAGATTCCCAAACGAGGCGAATCGTTTGAAGATATTGGGCGCATTTCAAAAGAGAAATTGCAACCGTCAAAACAACTCAAAATTGTTTTTAACCGCTTACTCAATACACTATATGCCAATACCAATATAAGCCGCAGGGAAAGATTAGGCGCAGAAATGATACGTCTAATTTTCTGCAAAATATGGGACGAAAAATATGACGGGGGATCACTCCCAAAGTTCCGAGTCGGATTTAAAGAAGAACCCAAAGAAGTAAAAAAACGTATCAATGAGCTTTTTGCAGGTGTTAAAGAAGATCTTGGCCATGATGGTGTTTTCGATTCCAATGAAGAAATTAAACTGGATGACAAATCAATCGCCGAAGTGGTTGGTCAACTCGAGCGATTTAGCCTGCTCAAAACAGATAAAGACGTTATAGGCGATGCTTTCGAGGTATTTGCTGAAAGCAAACTTGTCGGCGAAAAAGGGGAATTTTTTACTCCACGGGAAGTGGTAAAAATGGCGATTAAGATCGTTGATCCGCATCTCAAACAATCTATTGTCGATCCAGCATGTGGTAGCGGGGGATTTTTAATCTACGCTTTGGAACATGTATGGGACTTAATGCCAGAACAAAAGAAATGGCAAGGATTGGGTACGGAAAGATTAAAAGGGGAACAGAAAGAAATAGCTCAACACTATTTTTACGGTATTGATAAGGAGATCGATTTAGTAAAAATCGCAAAAGCCTATATGTCAATTATAGGCGATGGCAAAAGCAATGTTGTTCAGGAAAACACACTGCACAGCCCCGAAGTTTACAATCAGAAAGCGCGGGAATTATTTGTTAAGAATGATGCTTTGAAGCAATTTGATTGCGTTTTAACTAATCCCCCTTTTGGAAGCAAAATCAAAGTATTGGAGGATGATTCAAAGCGCTTTGATTTGGGCCATAAGTGGAAAAAAACAAAAGAGAATTGGAAAAAAACAGATCAACCTAAAGAAACGCCACCGCAGGAATTATTTATAGAGCGTTGCTTGCAACTATTGAAGAAAGGGGGAACAATGGCGATTGTTCTTCCTGAGACTTACTTTCATGCTCCTAAAGCTCAATATGTATTGGAATATATTGCCCGTGAAAATAATATAAAAGCTATTATTGATTTAGCTCATAATACTTTTCGCCCCTACTGCAATGCTAAAACACTTCTGATTGTTCTTCAAAAAGGAAGACTGCAACAAGAACATATAACAATGGCGGTATGTGAAGAGATAGGACACAACCACAACGGAAAGCCTATTTTTCGTTATGATGAAAAAAAAGGTAAATTCACAGATGAAATATGGGATGACAGCAAAGTTATTTTAGAAGAACTGGACGATCCTTCTGCTTCAAAAAATCTCTATACTTTTGTTGTTCCGAAAAAGCGTATTCAAAATAATATCTATGTTCCGAGATATTATTGGAAAAAGAGCATGGCTAAAATTGAAAAAGAAGCCAGAGCCGCTAATCTTCAACTTGTCAGCATCAAAGAGTTAATTGACCAAGGCATTATTTCTTCCTACCCAGGACATGGATCACCTGAAGGAAAGTATAAGGGGCTTGGAAGTGTTCCATACATTCGAGTAAAGGACATTGTAAATTGGTCTGTATATAAAAACCCTACGGCTTTGATTCCTGAAGATGAATACAATCGGGTCAAAGCTAACGGGGTTGATTTAGAAGAGAAAGATATACTTTTTGTAAGACGTGGGAGCTATCGAATTGGAAGTGTTGCGCTTGTTTCACCCTTCGATATTGGTGTTCTGCTTACACGAGAAATCCAGGTATTTAGAGTCAACAAAAAGAACAATGACTACGATCTCGATCCTTTTTATTTACTTTATCTAATGTCTCATTCTTTAACGCAAAAACAGATTTACAATAAGGTATTCATCGATACCACACTGCCAAATATCGGCGACCGATGGGGAGAATTAAAACTGCCTATTTCAAAAGACAGCAAGCAGCGTAATGATATTCAGAAGCGGATTGAGATGTCCTTTCATAAGAAATGGCAAGGGCAAGAGGAAATCGAATCTTTGACAAAAGAATTTGGAATTTTAACGACCTAATCGCTCCACCGAGCTTTAGCTGCCTTTTTCGCTATTTCCTTACGCGCTCTTTGGCTGTTAATGACTTGGCACGAACAGGGCCGCCCTTTAAGGCGGAAAGCCGAATTCCCAAGCGGCCCGAGTATTCCGAGAAAATAAGATAGGTTCGACGGGGGCCCACCAATGAGCTCTTGCGGGATAACCATCCTGGGCAATGCGATAATTCGCCACTATATTATGAGGTATTCTTTTAGCAGCCGAACCGGCCATCATGTTAGAATTGTTTTTGGAGAAAGCTAGCGGTGACTTTTTTTTGGTTTGATTTGGAAACCTTCGGACGGAATCCGGGGTATGACAGAATTGCTCAGTTCGCCGGCGTGCGAACTGACGAGGATTTGCGGATTATCGGAGAGCCGGTTATGCTCTATGGCAAGTTGAGTCCCGATTACCTGCCGGATATTGATGCCTGCCTGATAACCGGCATCACCCCCCAGGCTGCAAACAAGGCAGGAATTCCCGAAGCGGAGCTAATAGAGAAAATCGACAATCACCTTTCCGTTCCCAACACCTGCGCGGTTGGCTATAACTCAATTGCCTTTGACGATGAATTCATTCGGAATCTCTACTACCGCAACCTGCGCGACCCCTACGCGCGGGAATGGGAAAATGGAAATTCCCGCTGGGATCTGATAGATCTTACAAGGGCTGTAAGGGATTTGCGGCCAAAGGGCATAAACTGGCCTCCCAAGGAGAATGGCAATGTTCCAGTAAGACTGGAGCTGCTAACCAAGGCTAACGGCATTGATCACGAAGAGTCCCATGATGCCCTTTCGGATGTCTATGCAACGATTGGTTTGGCTCGCCTCTTGAAAGACAGGCAGCCTAGGCTGTTCGACTGGGCCCTCCGGCATCGTGGGAAAAAGGCAATTCGCAGTTTTGTCGAAGAGGCGGATGGGGCGCCGTTAATCTACACTGGCTATGCAAACTTTGGCAGTAGGGGAAATACAGGTCTGATCTACCCTATATCATACAGCCCAGCCCAGCCGAACACATTCCACGCCTTTGATTTGAGCGCCGACCCTCAGCCCCTTTTGGACTTGGAAATCGAAGCAGTGTGCGGGCTAGCCTTCCCTTCCCAACTCGAATCAGGTGAATTCGATGCAGGGCGCATCCCTCTCAAACGTATCATAACAAGCAAGTGCCCCTTCCTCGCGCCCATGTCGGAGCTCACCGACAAAGCCGCCCAACGGCTAGGAATTAACGTCCATCTCGCTGTGGATAGATGCCAAAGGCTGCGGGAAGACGATGGCTTGGCGGAAAAGGCTTTGAGCTTTTTTCCCCGACGGCGCGAAGCAAGTCAAACAGCAGAAAAGAAAGATGCGGATTTCAAAATCTATGATGGTTTCTTCCCTGACGAAGACAGACAGGCATTGGAGCTGATTCTCAGAAACCCGCCCGAAGAGCTAAAAAAATTGGACTATCATTTCAAGGATGCCAGAATTCCGGAGATGATACAGAGATACATAGGGCGGAATTTTCCGGAACTGCTAAACGGGGAGGAGCTGCGCCAGTGGAGGAATTTCTGTGCCTCCCGCTTGAAAAATCCACCGCTTGCCGGAGTGCTGGATTTGAATTCCTTCAAGGTTCAGCTTGGGAAACGGAAAACAGAGGCCGAACCGCTGGCGCTAAAGATTCTGCAGGAGCTTGAGGATTATGCCGAACACCTCAAGACCCTTATCCAAATTCCTTTTTGAGCCGCGATAAACGCGATAAAAGTGTTATCCTCCTAAGAAACCGCAGCCGTTGCGCCAGAACCTCAAGGGAGGGTAGCATAAGGGCTATTGGAGGAAGTATGCTAAATTTTAGGTATGTTAGCCCAACTCAGTTTGTATTCGGCCGCAATGCCGAAGCATCCCTAGTTGGAGAGAGCTCTAAGCTTGGTAAGGTGATTTTGCTGCACTACGGCGGCGGCAGCATCGTGAAATCCGGTCTCTACGGGCGGGTTAAAAAATACCTAGCCGAAACAAGCGCCAAAGTTGTTGAGCTGGGAGGGGTTAAACCCAATCCGAGTCTGGAATTAGTTAGAAAGGGAATAGACCTCTGCCGCTCTCAGGGAGTTACCGGTGTGCTGGCCGTGGGCGGCGGCAGCGTGATAGATTCGGCAAAGGCGATCGCAATTGGAACGCCGTACTCGGGGGATGTGTGGGATTTCTATACCGAAAGGGCCACGGTGGCCGCGGCGCTTCCCCTGGGCGTTATACTTACACTGCCTGCGGCGGGCAGCGAGGGCAGCTCGAGTTCCGTAGTCACCGATGTCCCAAACAAATCAAAATTTGACTGCGAACACGACTTGATGCGGCCGGTTTTCAGCCTGATGAATCCCGAGCTTACCTACACCCTTAGCCCGTTTCAAACGGCCTGCGGCATTACCGATATGATTTCCCATGTCATGGAGCGCTATTTCACTCATACCGAGGATGTCGGGCTTAGCGACAGGCTATGTGAGGCGGTTCTGCGCGCCATTATAGATATCGCTCCCAGGGTATTGGCCAACCCTACGGACTATGCCGGACGGGCCGAGCTAATGTGGGCCAGCACCATAGCCCATATTGATATTGTGGGCCTTGGCCGCGTGGGCGACTGGTCCAGTCATCGCATCGAGCATGAGCTGTCCGCCCAGTATGATGTGGCCCATGGCGCGGGTCTGGCAGTGATATTCCCAGCGTGGATGAAATACGTGCTAAAGGAAAATTTGGAGAAGTCGGTTCAGTTTGCGCTGCGGGTTTGGAACGTGGAATACACCGCAGGAAGGAAGGAGCAGATAGCGCTTGAGGGAATAAGGCGGCATACGGAGTTTTATGATTCTATCGGAATGCCAACAAACCTCAGGGCGTTGGGAGTGACGGACAACCGCTACGATGTGATGGCTGAAAAGACTATGCGCAGCGGCCCCTTCGGGGAAGTGAAGAAACTCAACAAGGAAGACGTTGTGGCCATCTACACATTGGCGGAAGCCTGAAGCTTAAGGCTGGCTCAAGGAGCACTGAACCACAGGCTGCTAGCGAACCCCGATTCGTGTATAATTCCTTATGCCGAAAACGCGAAGCACATCCTTGAAATTGGAATTGCGAACCGTCATGTATATCTTCATTTCTGAATTCAGGGCCGCGTACAGAAGCTTTGAGTGACCTCCGGCGCCTAGCTCGATCCGTCCCACCTCGTCGAGGAAGAAGGCATCGGCTCTCATCCTTAGCGCATCTTCGAAAACCTCCCTTGCCCAGATAAAGCCGGCGGTGTTGAAGTAAAATGAGCCATTGATAAATCCTTCGGCAGCACATTCACCCGAGAGGGCGCGAATCCGGGCCAGGGGGATGGCGGCCCCGCTGCGAAGGTTGACAAGATTATATCCAACTGGGGAGTTCCCATCGAAAACCTTGTCGGCAGCGAAGCCGCATGCCCCCCTCATGGAGGAGAACATCTGCCTGAGCCGGGTAGTTTTACCCTCGTTTTTTTCACCGCAAATCAAGTGGACCATTCCAATATGGGATTTCTCCTTTTGGAGCATAGCTATGAGGGCGCCTGAAAATTCCAAGTGACGCCTATATGGAAGAGGATGTCGACCCCTTCCCAGGTGAGGATGTCTTCCCCCACATAGACTTGCCGCCCAAGGCGGCCGATATGCCCTTTCAATCCTGCCTTGAGGTTGGTTTGAGATAGGGTGAACATGGTGTTTGGACCGAAGAGGCGATGTGTGAGCCCCATTTTGCCCAGGGTGCGCCTTGAATGCTTAGCTGGGTGAGAATTGAGACAAGCGCGGGAATTGTCTGAACCATTGCCTCCAGCGGTATGATAATGCAGGTTTTCAGGTGGAATTCTCAACGTTTCCGGAAATAATTCCGAGCTGCACCAAAAACTCCAAAGGGCCTGTAATAAGCATTTTCCCCAACTTAGCCTTTTCGAATCATCAATGATAGATTTATTGAGATTCCGCGATTTTCATACCTATGCATATCATTCCGCAGGCCCGCTGCGCGGCATCCCGGAGAGCTTCCGAAGAGCGGGCCATCGCCTCATCTTTTCCCATGGCGCGATCCACGGTGCTCATAATCGAGTCTATTCCGTATTTGAACACCCTCTTTGCATCCGCTCCAATATCTCCAACGATGGCCAACACCGGGATGCCGCACTTTTTAGCCCGCATTGCAACTCCAACAGGCACTTTCCCCCGAATAGATTGGCCATCTATTCTTCCTTCGCCCGTGATAACCAAGTCTGCCCCCTCAAGCTGGTTTTCAAAGTCCACCAAGTTGAGAATGGTGTTTATTCCACTTTCCATCCGGGCATTGCAAAAGGCCATCAGACCAAATCCCAGTCCGCCGGCGGCGCCGGCCCCAGGATTCTTTCGCAGCTCCGAGCCCTTCCAGCGTTCCACCACATTGGCAAAATTTGTCAGAGCTGCCTCCAACTCTTCCACCGCCGCCTTATCAGCTCCTTTTTGCGGCCCGTAAACAGCGGAGGCGCCGTTTGGTCCCAAAAGAGGATTATCCACATCGCAGGCCACACTGATTTTCGCTTCCCGCAGAAGTGGGTTAATTTTCGAATCGTCCAATCGTGTGAGCCTTGCCAATGCGGCCCCCCCTCCGGGAAGTTCCCGGCCTTCCGCATCAAGAAATCGATAACCCAGAGCGCTGGCCATCCCCGCCCCCCCATCATTTGTGGCCGATCCGCCGATGCCTATTGTGATATTCCTATAGCCCGCGTTCAGCGCCGCAAGCAGCAGCTGCCCGGTGCCAAAAGTGCTCGCCATCAGCGGATTCCTCTCGCTTTTGGCCAGCAAAGGCAGGCCGCTTGCGGCTGCCATCTCCATTACCGCCTTGCCGTCCAGAACTCCGTAGAAGGAATCTATCGGCCGCCCCAGCGCATCCCTCACCCTCACTCTTTCAATTCTTCCCCCTAGTCCGCTCGTTAGGGCCTCAACGGTGCCCTCTCCTCCGTCCGCAATGGGAATTTTGATGTATTCGGCTTCAGGGAATACGGCCCTGGCTCCCTCTTCAATAAGCTCGGCAACGCGCATACTTGTATTGCTGCCCTTGTATGAATCCGATGCGATAATAATTTTCATCATTTTCAAATTTAGCACAAATTTTGTCTCTTCCCAATCAAACACTGCGCTAAATTCCTATACTTCTCCCACATTTTGAATTGCTTCTGAGGGGGATCGTTTTCAGCAGAAATCGCGCACACCTAAAAGAGAGCAATTCTATGATAATCATGAATGTGGACGCTATACAGCTTGCAGCCTTTTTTTTTCGGTGATATCATTATTTCCGCTTATCGGGAGTTTCTGGAAAATGCCGGATAGTCTAGTTGTTGCGCTTGGCGGCAATGCGCTGATTGAAGACCCTCATCACGTTTCAATTCCCGCTCAGTATCAGGCTGCCAGACGCACCGCACGGAATCTTGGTCCGCTGCTTGCCAAGGGATACAATGTCGCAATCGTTCATGGCAATGGTCCTCAAGTGGGATTCATCCTGCGCCGGGCTGAATTATCGCTTGGCGAACTGCACGATGTTCCCCTGGATTCCTGCGTTGCCGATAGTCAGGGGGCTATTGGCTATAACATTCAGATGGCTATGAAGAACGAAACTGGTGTTGGGGGCCGGAACACGGTAACCGTAGTAACTCAGGTGCTGGTTGACAGGACAGATCCGGCCTTTCTGAATCCGGTGAAGCCCATTGGCGGCTTTATGGATGAGAAGAAGGCTCGGGGACGAGGTAAGCTCGATGGCTGGGTGGTAAAGGAAGATGCCGGCAGGGGCTGGCGGCGCGTGGTTCCCTCACCCGAGCCGATAGAGATAATTGAGTTGGATGTTATACGCTCCCTGGTGGAATCGGGCGTGATCACGATTGCCGCCGGAGGCGGCGGAATTCCTGTGGTTTTAAACGACAACGGAGAATTTGAGGGCGTGGAAGCCGTTATCGACAAGGACAAGGCGGCCTCGCTTTTGGCCCGTTCACTAAACGCGGATAAATTTGTTATCTTAACAGCTGTCCCAAAGGTGTGCGTGGATTTCGGAAAGTCGACACAGAGGGAATTGGATGTGCTTTCGGTGTCGAAGGCGCGGGCGCTTGCGGCCGAAGGGCAGTTCTCTCCCGGAAGTATGCTGCCAAAAATCCAGGCGCTCGCGGATTTCGTTCAAGCCACGGGTAGGGAGGGGCTGATAAGCGATCCCCTGCATTTGAGGGCTGCCCTTAATGGGGCTGAGGGTACGAGAATCGTACCATAACAGTGTTTCAGGAGGAAACAATGAATCGCCCGGTTAATTTCTCGGCTGGTCCTTCCATGGTTCCTGTGGAAGTTCTTGAATCACTAGCCGCCGAAATGGTGGATTACCAGAAAACGGGCCTGTCCCTGGTGGAAGTGAGCCATCGAGGCGAGGTTTATGGGAAGGTTCACCTGGAAACCATCGCCCTTATCAGGGAGTTGATGGGTGTGCCGGAGGATTATTCCATCCTCCTTCTTGGGGGAGGGGCGACATTGCAGTTCTCGATGCTCCCGATGAATCTGCTTCCAATCGGAAAGAGCGCGGATTACATCAACAGCGGTGCATGGGCGCGTAAGGCGATTGATGAGGCCAGGAAGGTGGGTAGGGTAAATGTGATTTATGATGGAGCGAGTGAGAACTACATAAATTTGCCCGACCCCAAATCTATTAAACCCAGTCCCGGCGCGGCATATCTGCATATCACCACCAACGAGACCATTGGAGGGCTGCAATGGAAATCCTTCCCCGAATTTCGGGATGTTCCCTTGGCTGCGGATATGTCAAGCGACATCCTAAGCCGACCGATTGATGTTAGCAGGTTTGGCCTTATTTATGCGGGGGCCCAGAAGAATTTGGGGCCAGCCGGTGTAACCGTCGTGATTATTCAAAATGAACTGCTCTCCGGAATCTCAGAGAACATCGGCTCATATTTGAGCTACTCGATGCACGCGAAGGCCAATTCCCTATATAACACTCCTCCGGTGTTTCCTATCTGGGGAATGAAGCTGGTTCTTGAAGATGTCAAGAGGCGCGGCGGAGCCGCGGCGGTTGCAAGGGCAAACACGCAGAAGGCTGCTAAACTCTATGAGGCCATTGATTCCTCAAGGGGCTTTTATCGCTGCCCGGTGAACAGGGCGTTTCGATCGGATATGAATGTAGTTTGGCGTCTGCGGAATGAGGCTTTGGAGGCAGAATTCGTTGAGGCTTCCGCCAATGCAGGGCTGATTGGGCTAAAGGGGCATCGCAGTGTTGGCGGATGCCGCGCCTCCATCTATAACGCCCTCAAAGAAGAGGGTGTGGACAGGCTGATCACCTTCATGGCGGATTTTTCGGCCAAGAACGGGTAAGACGATGTTTCAACCGGACAAAGTGGATATGGAATTATTGGGCGCTGAAACTTCCATGGTTTACAAGGATGTCCTGCATTGTGGACGGCATGAGACTATATGAAATTAGCGCTTAGCGAGCGCCTTTCGAGCTTGGGCATTGAATTTCCCGAAATTCTTATTCCGGGAGAGGGGATTGACTTTGAGAAGTGGGCTGTTATCGCCTGCGATCAATTCTCGTCCGAGCCCTCTTATTGGGCGGAAACTCGGCGGCTAGTGGGGGATGCGCCATCCACTTTGAATTTGTTTGTCCCCGAATGCAATTTGAAAGATGATGATTTGGATGAGCAGATTGACAAGGCTCGAATGGCCATGCTGAGTCTCATCCGGAGCGCCGCCTTAAGGAAACTCGATCCGGGTTTTGTCCTAGTGAATCGTTCCACCCCTCATGCAGCCCGGCGCTCGGGGCTAGTTCTAGCTGTCGATCTTGAAGCCTACGATTTCTCGGATGATTCACGGAGTTTGATAAGACCCACCGAGGGTGTCATCCTGAAACGTTTGCCGCCTCGAATGGCGGTGCGCAGAATGGCCCCTCTCGACCTGCCGCATATAATCATGCTTATTGACGATCCGAATGATTTGGTGATGAGTGCCGCCCGCATGGCGGCGAAAGTTGCAGGAAAGCGGATTTACGACTTTGATTTGATGCAGAATGGGGGCCATGTCAGCGGTTTCCATATCAAAGAGGGTGATGCCGAGCCGCTTGTTTCGGCTTTAGAAAAAATCGTGAATGGGTCGGGCCTGCTTTTCGCGGTGGGAGACGGCAATCACTCCCTGGCGTCGGCGCGGGAAATTTGGCTCGAGAAGAAAGCTGCATCCCCTCCGAATCATCCGATGCGCTGGGCCCTGGTTGAGGTGGAGAATATTTACGATCCGGGTTTGGTCTTCCATCCCATTCATCGAATGGTGTTCGGAGCTCGGAACGATAGGCTTAAGGCATATTTAAGAGAGCAGTTGGGCGCCGTAAAAATGCCAAAAGCCGAGGGTTTGCTCTCATCGGATGAGCTCAAAATTCTAGGCTCGGATGGAGCCTCGGAACGTTGGAAAATTAGAATATCGGCTGGCCAACTTGGTGTTGAGCCCTTGCAGAGGGCCTTGGATTCGTATGTGGAGATCCACCCTGAAGCCTGTTTGGATTACATTCACGGGGAGGATTCCGTTCACAAGCTGGCTGCATCCGTTTCTGAGCAGAGACTCGGCATAGTTCTGCCGGGAATAGAGAAGTCCGCGTTTTTCCGCCGTATAGCCGATGTGGGAGTTTTCCCCAGAAAAACCTTCAGCATTGGCGAGGCCATTGAGAAACGCTACTACCTGGAAGCCCGGCGCATGTAGGGGCAAAGCCATGCGGGAAGACCCCGCCTTTGCGGAAAACATCCCGAATTCGGAAATAAATATCAGCATCTTTACTTGCCATAAATTTGGGTGCGCCTGTAGCATTGATTCCCATATACTTGATTTTCGGAGGATGACAATGCCTAACCTTAAGTTTGAGAATCTAGAGAATCTCTATAGCGTAAATTGCTTCAGCGAGTCGCTTATGCGTGAGCGTCTACCCAAATCGGTTTTCAGCCAGTTTAAGCGCGTACAGACCGGAGAGATAACGCTCTCTGCTGAGATTGCGGAAGTTATTGCGAATGCAATGAAGGATTGGGCTCTGCAAAGGGGCGCAACTCACTACACACACTGGTTTCAACCCCTAACCGGTTACACTGCCGAAAAGCATGACTCCTTTATTTCTCCAAATAAGGATGGGACGGTGTTGATGGAATTCTCCGGTAAAGAGTTGATTATGGGCGAACCGGATGCATCTTCCTTTCCCTCTGGAGGGCTCCGAACCACCTTTGAGGCGCGCGGCTACACCGCCTGGGACACCGAATCGCCGGCCTTCCTTAAGCGCTTCGGTAACAGGGTGACCCTCTGTATTCCCACCGCATTCGTATCTTACACGGGTGAAGCGCTCGACAAGAAGGTGCCCCTGCTGCGATCGAACGAGGCGCTCAATAAGCAGGCCCTCAGGGTTTTGCATGCCATGGGTTATAAGGACGAGAAGAGAGTCAATTCATACTCAGGTCCCGAACAGGAGTATTTCCTGGTAGATCGCGAGTACTTTGACTTGAGGCCCGATCTCAGATTAACCGGCAGGACTGTTTTTGGAACGATGAGCGCAAAGGGTCAGGAAATGGACGATCATTATTTCGGCGCTATCAAGGACAGGGTGGCTGACTTCATGGCGGAGGTGAATATAGAGCTTTGGAAGATTGGCATTAGCGCCAAAACCCAGCACAACGAGGTGGCTCCGAATCAGTTTGAAATTGCCACGGTGTTTTCAACTGCCGCCATCTCTACCGACTGGAATCAGCTGCTGATGGAGACCCTTTCCAAGGTGGCCGAACGGCATGGATTGGAGTGTCTCCTGCACGAAAAGCCCTTTGCGGGTGTCAACGGCTCAGGAAAACACATAAACTGGAACATTATCACTTCCTCCGGTGTGAACCTCTGCAAACCGGGGGAAAATCCTCACGAGGACGTCCGTTTCCTGCTATTTTTCACCTCGGTTATCAAGGCTGTTGACGTTTACGCTCCTATTCTCAGGGCATCCGCGGCAAATGCGGGAAACGATCATCGTCTCGGCGCCAATGAGGCGCCGCCGGCAATAGTCTCAGTTTTTTTGGGAGACCAGCTGATCGAAATTCTCGACAAGCTGATTGCAAATGAAAAATTTGAGACAAAGGAGGGGAAGACGATGTTTCTTGGGGTAACTTCCCTGCCCGATTTGCCCATGGACGTCACCGACAGGAACCGCACAAGCCCCTTCGCCTTTACCGGAAATCGCTTTGAGTTTCGTATGTGCGGCTCATCGCAGTCCATTGCCGCTCCTAATGCCGTGCTTAACACGGCGGTAGCTGAGATTCTCTCCAACATTGCAGATCGCCTTGAATCGTCTGCTGACCCTCTGGCTGCGGCGCGGGACATTATTCTCGAAAACTACCGAAATCACCGCCGGGTTATCTTTAACGGCAATGGCTACAGCGATGAGTGGGTGGCCGAGGCCAAAAAACGAGGCTTGCCGAATATTCAATCCGCGGTGGAAGCCCTGTTAACCTACCTTGAGGATGACTCCATAGAGCTTTTCGAGAAGCACAAGGTGCTAAACCGCATCGAATTGCGAAGCAGGGTTACCATCTATCTTGAAACCTACAGCAAGCAGATAAACATTGAAGCAGGCGTGATGAAAGAAATGGCCGATAGGGTGATATGCCCGGCCGTGGCCGAATATGCCACAGAGCTTAGCAGCACTATCTCCGGATTGGAGGAGAAGGGCGCGGAGTGTAAGGAACTAACAGCCCAGCTAAGGGAAATTGGGAAAAATCTTGATAACCTGCTTGGCGCATCAAAGGATCTACTCACAAAAATGGAATCGGCTCTCGCAATGGAGGAGGATGTTAAGGCCCAGGCCTTCGCCTACTACAAAGAGGTGGTCCCCGCGATGGCTCAACTGCGAGTCTACGGAGATGCTCTGGAAAAGCTTACCGATAAGCGCATTTGGCCTTATCCGAGTTACGAGGATCTTCTATTTAACATATAGTTAGCGCTGCCTACAGCGTGAGGGATACTGGCTTCCGGCCTTCCAATCAAGGAGCAGTTACTTTGAGTATACGCATATCGAGAAGCCAGTTGGGATGTTTCTTTGAGTGAGTTCACCTTGAGGCATCAGGGGCGGATAAATATGCTAAGCAGATAGAACATTTGGGAATAAATGTGAAAATCACCACATATTGATCTGATATTTTCATTTCTTGCTATAATAATATGTTCGTGATTCCTGCGAATGATTCAGAATGATTCTCAAAGGGATTCTGAACGTTGTTGACTGTATCCAGGAGTTTGCGTGTCAACACTCATGCGATCGCCGTGGTTGTGAACTAAAAAATGAATTAATAAGGTGGGTAAGATGAAAAAGTTTGTCCCGTTATTGTCCTTGTCCCTTATCTTTGGGACTGCGTTGTGGGCCAGAGGTGCACAGAAAGATACTCTTCATATTGGCGTGGCAGCCGCTAACTTTGATGATGAATGGATGTCCTTCATGCATGAAAGCATGCGCATCGAAGCAAGAAAGCGGGGCATAAAGCTGACAATGCTGGATGCAAAGAACGATCCCACAATTCAACAGGCCCAAGTTGACACCCTTATTGCCCAAGAAATAGATGCGTTAATTTTGGTGCCCGTTGATCCATTCGCAACTGCGCCGCTCCTGAATGCAGCCCGCAAGGTCAAGATTCCGCTGGTTGCGGTAAACCGGGCTCCGGAGGAGCCGGAATTTAGCCGTTTAGCCACCTATGTCGGCTCAGACTCCCTTTATGCTGGAACAATTCAAATGGAAAGGGTTGCTGAATTGCTTGGGGGAAAGGGTGACGTGGTTATTATGTGGGGTGGGATGGGTCAAAAAGCTCAAATTCTCAGGACGGAAGGGAACCACAATGTTGTAGATCAGTACCCTGGGATCAACATTGTCAGAGAGGCTACAGGCAACTGGCAGAAAGAGAGGGGCTTTCAGTTGATGGAGAACTGGATTCGGTCCGGTGTCATCTTTGATGCGGTGGTTGCCAACAATGATGAAATGGCAATTGGCGCGATTATGGCCCTTGAGCAGGTGGACATGCTTGACGATGTCATAGTTGCGGGTATAGACGCCACTCCCAGCGCACTTGAGCTTATGGAAGCAGGCAAGTTGGATGTAACCGTTTTTCAGGATGCTTATAGGCAGGGCGCCAGCAGTATCGAGGCCGCAATCAAGGCGATCACCGACGAGGAGCTTCCGGAAATCTGGGACATTCCATATGAGTTGGTGATCCCCGAGGATGTGGATAAATACAAGGAGCTCTGGGCATACGGCTCTTCGGAGTGAGCCCCTCTCCCTCAAAAAGGGTTAATGCTGTCAAAGCACAAGCGGGCAATGCCTGCTTTCAGAGCCGGATTGATGCTATGGCGGCAGGATCAATCGAAAAACGCCTTCCTCATCTTCTTCCAGCTGGCTCTCTAGGCTCGGTGAGCCCTTCTTCCGTCCTATCGCCCGGAAACAACTAAAAAGCATGGGGTCTGCCATCTCCTTCAACCGTAACCCGATGCATGCCGCTGCGAACCGACTTGAGACAGTGCCGCAGTCAAACAGACGATTTTTGGCAGTAAGGCTTCTCAGGTCTGCCGCGCGGCATCCAGCATCATTTCGGCGATTCCTTCCGCGGCCGGCTGGGACAATTCCGGCGATATCAACTCCCCATCTGTGGGCAATGTGAGGAGCGCTCTTCTTCCAAACGCAGATCTGATTCGGATGCGCCTCGCACCCTTGGCCAACTCTTGAAAGATTTTCTCTCCTCATCAATGACGGCCGCCCGACTTTTAAAGCTCCTCGTCAAATATTCTCCGCTTATCTCAAGATGAGATATCCTTCTCACATTGCATCATGAAGAGAAAGAGAGATTCCACCTTAAGATTCTACTTGAGTCTGCTCAGGTTTTCTTCTAAGCTCAGCATATTTCGCCTTTGCCGCGTTTTTATGGATAGGGGCCGTTGAGTGGTCCAGCCAACATGCTTGAAATTAGCATTGAACTTGGTCATTCTGGTGTGATGCCCATCTACGTAAACAGACTATTAAACTTGAAAAAGATAAGAGTTGTCGGCTTCGATATGGATTACACGCTCGTGCCCTACAAAATCGAAGAATTCGAGAAGCTCACCCACACATTGGCCATCAAGCGGCTCATGGAAAATTACTCCTATCCCGAAGAGATAGGGAAGCTGAAATTTCATCTAAATCGAGCCATACTCGGCCTGGTAATTGATAAAAGAAATGGGAATATGCTCAAGCTGAGCCGTTTCGGCAAGGTGAAAATCGCCTATCACGGGCTTGAGGAAATCGATTTCCGCGAGCGGCAGCATATCTACCGTGAAAGGGTAATCGACCCTCGAGATTCCGACTTCCAAAGCCTAGATACAGCGTTTGCCATATCCAACGGTGTGCTATTCTCCCAAATGGTGCAGTTGAAAAGGGAGGGGATAATCCTTCCGGACTACAGGCGCCTAGCCTCCGATCTTGATCTTTGTATTGATAGCCTTCACAAGGATGGCACACTGAAATCCATTCTCAAAACCGACTTCGGCAAGTATGTTCAAGAAGATTTCAAGGTTGCCCCCATACTGGAACGTCTTAAGGCATACGGGAAAAAGTTGATGATAATCACAAATTCGGATTATGCATACTCCCGAACTCTCCTGAACTACGCTCTAAATCCCTTCCTGAAACAATATAAGAAGTGGCAAGAGCTATTTGATCTTGTTATCACCCTTGCGGAAAAGCCTAGTTTTTTTGCAAGCCCACACCGCTGCTTAAAAATCGACACCGAAACTGGGCAAATGAGCAACCATGAGGGCCCTATGTCCCGGGGAATCTGGCAAGGCGGTTGGTTCGGTGCTGTGCAGGAGGGAATGGGAATACCTGGTGATGAGATTCTTTATCTGGGCGACCACATCTATGGGGATGTCGTATCCATAAAAAAGCTCTGCGATTGGCGCACGGGCCTTGTCTTGAGCGGCCTGGACGACGAGCTTGAGGCCATTAGCAGGACTCATGAAATCCAACAGGAGATCGACCGCCTGATGAAGCGCAAGCAGTTTCTGGAAAGGCAGGCCGACATCGCTGAATTGAGACACCATTCCGGGAAAAGGGCTCAAATCCCCATGGCGCAAGCAGAGGAGCAGGAAATTCTCAACTCCCGCATTTCCAAACTTTTGGATGACCTCAAACCCCATTTCAACCCCTATTGGGGGGAAATATTCAGGGCAGGCATTGAGGAAAGCCGTTATGCGGAGCAAGTGGAGAAATACGCCTGCATTTATATGACACGGGTTTCCGATCTATTCGAATATTCGCCGAAAATCTATTTTCGCCCGGCCAGACGACTCCTAGCACACGAAATCATTCCATAACGGGTTTAAGCCCGCTGCACGCTAGTCGGGATCTCGTCTCTCCGGCAAAGTTTTGCAGCCATCCTCCCTTTCAATAGTGTCAGCTATAACTGACCGCACGTGCTCCGAAATTAGGCTCGTCTGCTTCCTCCTGGATAATCCGGGCTGTCTGAAATCATCAGGATAAACCGGAGCCCCTAGGAGAAGAGTGGTTTTTGGCGGCCACCAGGGGAAAAATCGACGAATCGGGCGCTCATGGAGCACCTCCGTCACCGGCAGAACCGGAACATTGTTTAGCATCGCAAAGAGAAAAAAGCCTTCGAAAAAGGGCCCGAGGGTCTGGGAGCGCCAGTTTAACTTGCCCTCGGGATAAAAAAGTATCAGAAAATTTCTTCTTAGCGCCTCTTTGACATAGTTAGCTATGCTGAGAGGATTTTTATCCGGAATTCCAAAGGCTCCAAGCAGCTTGATAAGCCATCCAATACTTTTGCGCGCTGTGTTTTCTTCTGACGCCCCACATATAACCTTGCGGGAAAACAGGGCCAACATAACAAAACCCTGCTCAATGAATTGACAGTGATTGGCAGCAATCATGCCGCTCTTGATGCCGCGAAGATTATGTTTTCCCCTTATCCGCAGATGGTATACGAGCTTTACCAACAGAAACGCAGTGGGAATTGCCACGAGATAACGGATAAGGAAGCTAGCGAGGCGGAAAAGAAAGCTTCCATTTACGATGTTTTGCTGTTTTCTCAACTTGATTCTAGATTATTTTTCTGCCCTTCCAGCTATATCCCCGTCCATTAACCTCATCAACCATGCTTTCCCAGCTCAGTATCACAACAAAGAGAAATTGAACTGGATAAAAGAGAGGCACATACCAGGGCAGCCGACGGTCGAATGCGGTTATAGACCAACCCAGCAGTATCCCGACATTCCCCCAAATAATCCAAGGCGTTTGCGGGAAGGAATAATACAGAGCGAAAGGAATTAGAACAGCGGGAACTACAAGAAATGCGATATTGAAAAAGGACATAATGATAAGGGGGTAGAGCTTCATGTCAAAATACTCGTAGATAGATCTTTTCAGACCAGCTATGGTATGCTCCCAAGAAGCGTACATAAACCCGCTTAATACCTCACGCGCATCGAGAAAGACGTGTCGGTATCCAGCTCTCTTCATTGCCCTCCCCATTTGAATATCCTCAAGAATCTTGTCGCATACGATTGCGAAGCCTCCCGCATTTACATAGGCCTCCCTGCGAAACACCATGAGCTGCCCAATCGCGTGACTGAAAAGTGGCTGTTTCGTGATTTTAATGAGCCAAAACGGAAGTAAAAGAAGGTTAACAAAATAAACGAGAGGGAAAAAGATGTATTCCCTCACAGTTCTTGCCCTGTGCCGTGCGAAGGCGGATATGGAATCCGCCTTATGATGAATCATCTTGCCGATAATCCAGGAGAGAAAATCCGGTGCAGGGATGATATCCGCGTCAAGAAAAACAAGTATTTCACCCCTGGCAGCATCCGCTAACTGGGACATGGCATAGGGTTTACCCTTCCACCCTTCCGGAAGTTTTTTCCCCCGCAGGGCAGTCATGCACTCGTTTCTATCTGCATAGGTCTTGATGAGATCCCATGTTCCGTCACTTGAATCATCATCAATTACGATCATTTCGAAATTGGAGTATTCCTGTTTCAGTATTCCCTCTAAGGTGGGGATTATACGCTCCTCCTCATTTCTGGCCGGAATCAGCACTGAAATCATCGGATTATTCTTCACATGGGTTTTTCGTCTGCTTAGCCTGAAAAAAATGGCATTAGAGAGACTCAACAACACGCACCATACGCCGGTCAGAAACAAGGCCTGAGAATACCAAGTTAAAAACATGAAGAAATAAGGTGCCTCGGCATCATTGAAATCGCCCTCATCATAGCTTAGTTTCACAGAGCAGCAACATTGCGGCAGTGTATACATTGCCAGGATATATCTCCTGCGCCTTCCGGAAGTAGTTTGCCGCCTCCAGCTGGCGCTCGAGCTTCAAATTGGCAACGCCAAGCGCCACATTGATGTTGTGCGCATCCTCTCGATCGGGAGAGATCCTCTGAGCAATGGCCTCAATAATGCCAATCCCCTTAGCCGGATTTCCACCGAATATCGGGGGAGAATATATATATCTTGATGCAATAAGCATATGAGCCTTAATCTCATCGGGGTTCAATTCAATCGCCTCCCGTGCCAAGGATTGTGTTCTCGGGCCATGGGAAATCAAGTAGGATACAGTTTTCAAAGTGCTTATTTGGCTCAGGCTCTCGGCATACTGCCTAACTCCTCTGACATCACGGCCCATCGTTAGATACTGCTCCGAAAAAGACATTGATTCCTCAAGGAGTTGGATTATCTCTTCTAAATTCCTGTACCTTTTCTGAGTTTTCTTAAACCTTCCTTTGCGAAAATCCTCTTCAGCTTCGAGCACCTCACTCACTGTGTCGAAGGAAAGATAGCCTCGGGCCATGTAATAAGCAGCCTGGGATTTACGATAAAGCAGCTCCCGCTCATCCAAATCCAGCTCCTCTAACAGGGTCAGCGTATCAAGATACATCTCTTTCAAGGAGGCATCATCAATTCTCTGCATGTACATTTCATCTCGAAAATTTTCAACCAGGGCGCTGGCTGTCTCATATGGCTCGAGTGAAAACATCTCACACACGGGAATCAGGATTACAAGAAAGGGGACAAATCTATACATGCCCTATTGAGAATAAATGGACTTTCCATTAGTCACAAGAGTCCCCCATGAGAATTGGAGGATTCCCGGCTATCTTAAGATTGTTATGATAAGGCGAATAGAAAGTTAGACAAGGCTGGATAGACTTCAAGGGGGCTTATCGATACTATCTGCAGCATGCAAAGCTATCCTTTCCAGGAAATCGAGCTCAAATGGCAGAAATATTGGGAGAAGAATAAGACCTTCAAGGTGGTTGAGGACGAAAAATTTCCGCCGGAGAGGAGGCAATATGTCCTGGATATGTTCCCCTATCCCTCCGCGGCGGGACTGCATGTCGGGCATCCTGAGGGCTACACCGCCACCGATATCTACTCTCGTTATCTTCGGATGAATGGCTACAACGTGCTTCATCCCATGGGTTACGATTCCTTTGGGCTTCCAGCTGAAAACTATGCAATAAAAAGTGGTCAGCCTCCACGCAAAATAACTGAAAAGAACATTGTCAACTTCACGCGGCAAATAAAAAGGCTCGGATTCAGCTACGATTGGGACCGTGAAATCCAAACCCATGGATCCGATTACTATCGATGGACACAGTGGATTTTTTTGCAGCTTTACAAAAGGGGTCTGGCATATGAATCCGAGATGCCTATCAACTGGTGCAAATCATGCAAAACAGGCCTGGCTAACGAGGAGGTTCACGAGGGTAAGTGTGAACGCTGCGGATATCCGGTTCAAAGGAAAAACACCCGTCAATGGGTTCTCAAAATAACCGAGTATGCCCAGGCTCTTCTGGACGATTTGGATCGTCTCGATTGGACCGAATCCATAAAGGCAATGCAGCGCAACTGGATTGGGCGGTCTGAGGGAGCCAATGTAATTTTTTCGCTCGCTGGCGCCGCCGCCCGCGCGGGCTCGATTGAGGTCTTTACCACAAGACCCGACACCCTGTTTGGAGCCACCTACATGGTGCTTGCTCCCGAGCATCCGCTTGTGCTGCAAATATCCACACCCGAGCATATCATATCTGTGAAGGATTACATTGAGCAAGCATCTCACAAAAGCGACTTGGAGCGCACGGATTTGGCGAAGGACAAGTCCGGAGTGCCCACCGGAGCCTACGCAGTAAACCCCGTCAACGGCAGGGAAATACCAGTCTGGATTTCCGATTACATACTGATTTCATATGGGACCGGCGCAATTATGGCCGTTCCCGCCCACGATCAGCGCGACTGGGAATTTGCAAAGAATTTTGGGCTTCCTATCATTGAGGTCCTCAAGGGCGGAAACATCGAAAAGGAAGCATATGCAGCCGATGGCCCGCATGTTAACTCGGACTACCTGGACGGAGCCGACAAAGACACTGCCATCAATAGAGTCATTGCCCGTCTTGAAAAGGACGGAAAGGGTCGGAGGGCCGTCAACTACAGACTTCGCGATTGGATATTTTCACGCCAGCGCTACTGGGGGGAGCCCATCCCCCTAGTCCAATGCCTCAAATGCGGCACTGTTCCAATCCCTGAATCTCAGCTTCCCCTAACCCTCCCGGAAGTCAGAAGCTACCAGCCCACCGGAACCGGGGAGAGCCCACTGGCAGGCATCGATGAGTGGGTGAGCACTGTCTGCCCCTCCTGCTCCGGTCCGGCAAAACGCGAAACAAACACCATGCCCCAGTGGGCCGGTTCCTGCTGGTACTACCTGCGTTTCATCGATCCTCACAACAACACCTGCCTGGTGGACAGGGAGAAGGAAAGGTACTGGATGCCCGTGAAGCTATACGTGGGTGGGGCGGAGCACGCAGTTCTCCATCTGCTCTATGCCCGTTTTTGGCACAAGGTTCTATACGACATAGGCATTGTGAGCCATAAAGAGCCCTTCGAGCGGCTGGTTAACCAAGGCATGATAACTTCCTTCGCCTACCGCCGCGCCGACAAAACACTTATCCCGGCCGACGAGGTGGAAAAAAAAGATTCCATCTATGTGCACAGAACAAGCGGTGAAGAACTTGAACAGGTAATCGCCAAGATGTCAAAAAGCCTCAAAAACGTAATCAATCCGGACGATATAATTCGGGACTATGGTGCAGATTCCATGCGTGTCTACGAGATGTTTATGGGGCCGCTGGAGGTATCCATGCCCTGGCAAACTAGGGGCTTAATCGGCATTCACCGATTTTTGAACCGCGTATGGAATATCTCAAACAGACCCATGGACAGCGGCAGCCCCCCCGTGAGAGCCCAAAAAGCACTTCACAAAACCATTAGGAAGGTTAGCACGGACACGGCAAACCTCGCATTTAACACCGCCATTTCTCAGATGATGATATTCATAAACGAAATCTACAGGGAAAGGGTCTGTTGGCGGGCGCTCTGGGAGCCATTTGTGCTAGTTCTTGCCCCCTACGCCCCGCATCTTGCCGAAGAGATGTGGCAGATGCTCGGCAATAACAGCAGCCTCGCCTATCACCCCTATCCTGCCTGGGATGCCAATCTCGTACAGGACAGCCAAAAGGAAATCGTCCTTCAAATCAACGGCAAGGTGCGCGCCAAGGTCAAAATCCCCAGCGGCGCAAATTCGGCGGAGCTGGAAAAAATCGCCCTCGGGCACCCTAGGATAATTGAGCTTAGCAGGGGGAAAAAAATCCTCAGAACAATTGTAGCCCGCGACCGTCTGGTAAACTTGGTCGTTAGTTAGGAATGGCGCAAAGCGCTCGAAAAAAACACCTATCCCGCATCGGCCTTCTCGCCCTTCTTAAAGAGAATAAGTATGGGTTGTGTTAGAAGAAAACACACAATTCCTGCCAAATACCCAAAAGAAATGCCGAAACGCCCCGCAAGGGCTCCCAGGCTAGGCTGCCCTATGATTGCGCCGCCGCTGCTCACTAACGAATCAAGCGACACAAGGGTTGCCCGCTTTTCCGAAGGGATACGGCTGTGCAGGGCGTCACGCAGGAGCGGCCCCGCATACCCCAAGCTGCCCATAAGAAGCATCAATCCTACAATCGCCAGTGTCGGCGTAAGCAAGGCGCCAAAAAACGCCTGCACGGAATTCAAACCCGCCAATCCCGTAATCAAGGCTCCTAAGGCGGCAATAAGCATTGCTCTTGAAAGCTTCGAGCTCACCGCCTTTCTGGGCCCCGTATCATTTTTATTCCGCCTTCCCGCCAATAGCTGGCCCAGTATCTGAGAGAGTGTTATCAGCGCCGTAACCAAGCCGGACAACCAAGCCGCTCCCGGCTTACCCGCCAGCTCTGTTACATAGGGCTGCAGGGCATAAAAGCCCCATATCAAAAAAACTCCCAGCAGAAAGGAAATTCCCATCAATCTCCGAAGCGGCGCCACCTTGAGGCCATAGCGGACAGTGTCTTTCAGAGTGCTCCTGATCCGAGCCATCGGGCTCAGAACCTTCCCATCCGGCTTCCACCCGCGTTCCGGCATGGCGAAAAGCGTTAGTCCCAGCATCAGAAGGAACAGAGAAGCCCTCAGCAGATAGGGTATTCTGTAATCCAAACTTCCAAGCAGGCCGCCTGCCACAGTGCCCGCAAGCATAGTGATGCTTGAGGCGGTTGCGGCCTTTGCAAACAAAGAGGCTCCGCCGCCTCTTTCCCCCAGGAATATGAGTTCATCCACAGCCCAGGCCTCCGCGGCGCCGGAAAAAAAAGTGAAGCCCAAACCCAGAAGAACTGAGGCCGCCGCAAAGGCCGCGAATCCGCCCCCCCAGGTTCCCGCTCCCAGATATCCCAAAGTTCCAACGAAGAGCATCACCGAGCTCCAAGCTAGGGAGACCCTCCTCCCCTTCGTGTCCGCAACCGCGCCCGTTGGAATCTCAAAAACCGTCATTGCCGCGGTGAACACGGCATTCACCAAAAAAACCTGAGTGATATCAAGGCCCGAATCCAATAAGAAGAGGGTGTTTACTCCCCAAATAATGGAAGCCGCCAAGGTATGGGCGCCTGTTAGAAGATAAAATCTTCTGCGTATGCCTGCTGCAGTCATCCTCATAATCAAGAAATCGTAAATTATATGCCCGTCAAAGACAAATGAAAAGCCTCCCCCAGCCATTCCGGCGAAGCAGCCAGCTCCCTCCGGCATTAGGGCATTTAATCCTCAAAATAAGCCCACCCTAAAGATGATCCCAGACTTCCCTTCAGCAATATCCCAAGGAGACTTCCACAAGCGGCAGCTCGGATAGGCCAGGGAAGCGCCAAATGCACAGCCTTAAGCCAGTTACTCAAGAGATCCCCGCTTGAATCTAAACCGGCGGTTGAGTATTAGCGCTCTTGAGCGTGGAGATTGTTTGGGCAGGAAATAAAAAAGGCAGCCTAGCGATTAAAACGGACTGGGAGTCCGCCGACCCTTAATCGCTAGAACTACCGGATAATTTTCATCGGATCGGGCTTCATAAGCAGCTTTGCATACTGAGCTCGCTTATAGGTCCAGGGATCAGTGGAATTCTTCCTACTCATCTTGCCTCGAAAATCTTCCAGGCTGGCATAGCTCTTCTCTTCCATCCACCTTTTCAGCTCATCCACAATGCGCCCGGCCTGTGTAATCTTGTTCCGATACAGGGTGCTCACAATCTGAACGACATCGGCCCCGGCAAGAATCATCTTTGCGACATCCAGCCCATCCATAATGCCGCTTGAGGCGCAAATATCTGCGCTCGTCTCTCCAAAAAGCAGGCCCGCATAGCGTAGGGGTAAGCGGTTTGTCATGCTGACACTCAAATTCAACGGGATCAAAGTTCTCTCGGTTTCGACATCAATGTCCGGTTGAAAAAACCTGTTAAAAAGCACCAGCCCCTTCGCCCCTGCCCGTGCAAACGACTTTGCCACCGATAAGGGAGCCGTGTAAAAAAGGCTCATCTTGATAGACACCGGGACATTCACATTCTTTACAACTTCAGTCACAGCAGAAACCTGATCTCTCTCAATCACAGCCCCCTCGCCTTCCTGAAGCTCCGGATTCGCGAAGAAATTCAACTCAATGCCGTCAACTCCGGTGTCTTCCAATTTTTTTGCCCACTTGACCCAGGTATCGGCATTGATGGCGTTCAAGCTAGCGATAACCGGAATAGATATCGATTCCTTTGCCCTGCGCACCCACATGAGGTGTTCCTCGGGGCCGGAATGCTCCATCGTGGGATAGATACTGGTCATCTCAGCGTTTATTCCGTCGTATTGTGCCTGCTCCTCCTCAAACCTTGCCTTCTCAAGCTGAATCTGCTCTTCAAAAAGACTCTTTATGACAAGGGCCCCAACTCCGGCTTCTTCGAGTTTTTTTATCGAGCTCATATGAGAGCTTAGTTCCGAAGCTCCGGCAATCACCGGGTTTTTTAGCTCTATACCCATGTATTTAGCCTGCAAGTTAGCCATACGACTCCGTATTCTAATACCTACGGGCTTTGATGTCCAGAGTATTGGCTTATTTACTGCCGAAAATCCTAGCGCCAGCCCATTTCTCGGCGTGAGTGAATAATAAATCCAGATTCAGATTCGAACGTATTCCAAATCGGCTGAGCGCAAAATCGTATTTGACAGGGTCTTCGGGATTTATTGAAGACAGCGCTGCGCTAACTTCACGAACCGTTTTCATATCAACGCTCTTCCTCTTGGACCATCCCGCTCTTACGGCGATTCGATAAGTCCAGGTGTCCAGTGGAATCAATAAATCAGCCCTGTCGACTGCCAACCATCCCCCGGGGTCCACATTGTCCAATCGCACCATCCATCGGAGATAGAGAAGAAGCCTCTTGCACGCACTGCCTCTCCCAGGCAGCGGCAGCAGATAGCCTGTTTGGCCTCTTCCCCCCTTGTTAACTTCACTAACCAGCGCCGAGAGCCCTCTAAGCACATTCCCTCTCGCCCGGTGAATCCGATTTGTCTCAAAACCACCGTCGCGGAGGAGCTCACCCTGTTTTGGTCTCTTGGGATCAGCTTGAATGGGGGCGAATTGCTCAGCGCCGTCTACTCGCACTCGATTTCTCCCATCCGATACGGAGTTGGGGCGCAATCTGTAGCCTTCAAGAAATGCCGCCTCAAGGCTTCCACAGCGTCTTAGCGCCGCTCCCGCACCAGCAAGCAGGGCGGCGAAATGGCGGGGCCTGGCAAAACGATGCACTATACCCTCCAAGTCCAGTTCAATCCGCCGTTGGCTCCGATGGCAAACGTAGTCCCTTGGCGAAATTCCAACAATCGATAGAATCCGCCTAAGCGGCTTCAGAAGGGCGTTAACTCTGCCATAGGCCATCGACGCGGCCAGCAGCCCCGCCACTTCGCGATCGGCAATATTGGGATAGGCGGAAAGCGTCTCCAGGGGATCCGGCATTATGCACTCGGCCTTATTCCACTGATGGTATAGGGCATCAAGCCTTTCTCTACCTAGGCGTATATCGGAATCATCCAATCGCGGCGCCAATCCGGACATCACCGCAATCCTAACTTGGATACGGCTGCTGACGCTAAGGGTGTCACTTGCAAATATTGACATTTCAACCTCCTAAAAGAATGATGAATAGGGCAATGTTCAAAAAAAATGAGGCTGCTGTCATGAGTCGCCGGATAAGAAAATTCACCGCGCTTGCGCAGCGGCTATTGGGCGCATCCACCCTGCTTGCCGGAGAAGAGATTCATCTTCTGATAAACCCTATTTCGGGATGTCTTAAACGGTGCAGGACACATAGACGGATGATGCGAAGGCTTAGAAGACTCGCTGACATTGATAGGAATGGCAGTGCGAACCGCGAATCTGGTGGAATCGTGCGATTTGAGAGATCAGAAGGCAGTCGGAATAAAACAGGCTCCACAGATAAAATGGGAGCGCGAGACGACAAGGGGCCGCCGAAATTTTACTTCTATGAAACGAAAAACCTCAATATGGCGTGTAAGCTGGCGTTGGAGATTGCACAGAATTTGTCCGAATTGCACGAGGGACAACTCCGCCTACTTGTGCTGGCAGGAGGAGATGGGTTTCACAGGGGCATATGCTCCGCTCTAATGCAGGAGGCTCCGCGTCTGCTCCAAGACATCATTTTGTTTCGACTGCCCATGGGCACCGGAAACGACAGTGCCGACGCAAAAACAGTGGAGGAATCCCTGTTCATACTCAACACCTCACGGACAACCAGGAAGGATGCGCTTATTGAAATTCAAACCAGCTTGGGAATTACCCTCCATGCCTGTAACACCGTGTGCTTTGGAATCGATGCCTTCGTTTGCCTGTTAACCAACAAAATGAAAAAACTGCTCGGAGCCTCCTTCATATACCGCTTTTTTGCGAATGTGGCGGTTTTGCTCTATGAGCTGCTCCATCCCCTCAAGGAGTGGAACGTCACAGTTTTCAAGGCTGATGGTGAGATTGAGAGGAGGCAGGGCCGTTATTTGCTGAATATTTTTGGAAGAAAGGGGAATACCACCTACGGCGGCGGAATGAAGGTGCTGCCTGACAGGGAAAACTACCTTCTGGTTCATCCTCTGACGCTGCCGGAGAAGATTAGACTCAAGCCCCTGTTTTACAGGGGAGCGCATCGATCTTTGCCAGCCATGGAATTTTTCCTCAGCGATAGGGTGGAAATGAGCCATGACGGTTCGATTCTAATGGCCCTTGATGGCGAGGTAGTGCGGCTGCGCCCCGAGGATTTTCCCCTGGTGCTTAGAAAAATTCCGGATGCGCTTACTATACTGCATTAGAAGCGTGCTGGGTCTTAGCGCGTTTACCGCAGCATTTCCTGGAGACGCGTAAAACGGCGCTGCTGGCGATTCCGCCATATTATTCGAGATACCTCCTTACGCTGTCCGACAAGGGCGCAAACCTCCCGTGCGCGGCTTACCGCCGTGTAAAGCCAGTTCCTTTGCATTATCATAGGGCCGAAGCTGCGATGGATGGGGATTATAACGATTCGCGCCTCGCTGCCCTGGAACTTGTGGCAGGTGACAGCGTAGGCGAGTTCAAGATCGTTTTCGTAAAGCGGCAATTCGATCAATCGATGAGGGTTTTCAAACCCAACCGTGATGCTCCGGTTTGACTTGTCGATGCCATGGACGTATCCGAGGTCGCCATTGATAATGTCGAGATCGTATCGATTCCTGGTTTGGATAACCTTGTCTCCCAACTTGTAGTAAACGCCCTCTATTCTCGGCTCAGTGTTGCTTTGCTGCTGAAAGAGTTCGTTCAAGGCCCTGCAGGAGAGGGTGGTTCTTTCCCGAAGCGGCGCAATGATCTGAACTCCATGCAGCATATCTGTCTGATAGGATTCCGAAAATCGATGCAAGACGAGCTCGAGAATCATCTCCCGTATTCCTTCCTCATCTTCGTGCTCGAAAAAAAGGAAGTCCTGAGTCATGGAATCCCCATGTTCAATATCCTCACCGTTCTTTATCCTGTGGCAGTTGCGGATAATGAGGCCCTCATCCTGCCGCTTGATAATCGTGAGCTCCGTCGAGGGGATTGCGCCTGAAGTAATTAGATCCTTGAGAATGTTTCCGGGGCCGACAGAGGGCAGCTGGTATCTGTCGCCCACAAGAATAAGACGTATACCGGGCGCAACCGCCTCAAGGAGCCGTGCCATGAGAGGTGTGTCCACCATGCTAACCTCGTCAAGCACGATGATATCCGCCTCAATGGGGTTATCGGCATTGCGAGTGAAAACAAAATCATCGTCAATTCTCTGCGGCTCAAGAAGCCTATGGATAGTGAGGCAAGGCCGGCCGCTTTGCTCGTAGACCCGCCTGGCCGCCTTACCCGTGGGGGCCGCAAGCGCAATTCGCGCCTTGGGGAAGGAGCTGATAATTCGCTTAATTGTGTAGGTTTTGCCGGTGCCGGGCGCCCCTGTTAGAATAAACACCCCACTCACCATCGCCTCGGTAAGCGCTTTTGCCTGGTCCTCGGCCAAACCCTCGAAATCGGGTTGCCCGGGTGCGGGCGCCTGATCAATGAGGTTTTTCAGCCTTTCCGCGATCAGCTTTTCGTCGCAAAAATAGCATTCGAGATAGATGAAACCGTCCGCGATGATAACAAATCCGTCCTGCTCCAGCGGCCCTAACTCCTCATCGATCCGATCGGGCGGAATTTTCAGGATTTTCTCAGCTTCCGAAAGAAGATACATTCTCGGAAGGCAGATATGCCCATGGCTGTGCGCCTGCTTCTTCAGTGTGTGGAGAATCCCCGCCCGCAGACGGGATGCGTCCGAGAATTCGCAGCCAAGTTTCCTGGCTATCTCATCGGCCGTAAAAAAACCAATACCCTCAAAAGTGTCAATAAGGGCATATGGGTTTTCGCGAATACGCGCCGGCGCATCTTTTCCCCATTTCTCCAGAATCCGGTTCCTCGCCCGACTGCCCACTCCCGTCCCGTCCAAAAGTTCTTTGAGGGCAAGTTGGAGCTGTTCACTCTTCTCGGCATCTCGCAGCATCCTCGCAATCTTTCCGGCGCGGCGAAGAGAGATGCCCGAAATTTCGGAGGCAACGCGGTTTGGGCTCTTTTTGCAAATGGTGAGTGTTTCTGCCCCATAGCTGTCGATAAGGCGCTTTGAGATAGCGGGGCCTACCCAGTCACAGCTTTCTATCAGGTAAGAGTGTATCGCACTGAGGCTGGTGGGGTAGGACGTACGATAATGAGCAAAGGAAAATTGTTTTCCCCATAGGGGATGCTGTTCCCAGCGCCCGTGAAAGGTATATTCCAACCCCACCTGTGGCGAAATCATGTCTCCCTTCACGGTGTTTCCGTCTTCAAGAATCCCGATTAGGTAATTCGCCTGGTGGTATTTGATGGCAGATAAAATTCCCTGAAGCTGCCCGCCGCTCATATAATTTTCTAAATCACCCGAAGGATTCCCCACAAGGCGGATTTCCAGCCGTGCGCCGCCTTTTTCGGAAAAGATTGCCGGGTATAATGATCGGAAGCGCCAGTGTCATAAACCCACCCTATATCCATGCATTTTCTTCGTACTTAACTTCATAGTTTAACTGCGGCAAATACAAGGCGCGGCGTTCTTCGGGACGCGCTGACAGGAGGGAGGGAAATTCAGCGCCCGGCCGCGATTATCGTCAAGCCTTCGCTCTATCTAATCCGGCGGCCATGAAGGATGGGCGCTTGGGTTTAGATGCCGTCTTCTTATTCGTAACCCTTCTAAATTCGACCTCACGGGCAAATTTGAGAATTTGCAGCTCTTTGATTTCTGACTCAGACAAATCCTTCCCTGTTTCCAGAAAATAGATCCGTCTGTCCATATCGGCCATCTCTAAATGCTGTCGATTCCTATTCACCAGCTCCAACGCCTCTTATTTTGTACTCTCGCATCAAGTTTGTATCTTCCCACACCCTGTCATTTTACATCAAAATTTTCGGCATACCACAGGATCAACCGAAAAATATTGCGGAAAATATGCTCCATGTGAAGATTTTTTGAACAAAAAGAGGTTGTTTTGTGCTTATTGTGTTTTTTACGGATTGTCTTGGTGAATATTTCGAGGCGGCACACAGGGCGCCCAACCCTTCGTCGGGGAAGCAGAAAAGCCAGATGAGATGCAGCTCAGGGAGATACGCACACGCTCAAAGAAACGCAAGCCCGCTGTGCCTTTTTTTGAGTTACCGGCAATCAGATTTTGCTATTGCGGTAGTTTCGCCCTCTGCTCCTTCCCCAGTTTCCGCCAAAAAACCAGGCTGGGGCTAACTCTAAAAGAAATCAGTAGTCACGATTCACGCGTTTGCTCCTATCTCGGGCGACACTCACTTTCACTTGGCGTCCATTGTTTTCCTTGCCATCTAGGGCCTTGATAGCGGCATCCGCTGCCGCATCATCTTCCATCTCGACAAATCCGAACCCTTTGGAACGATTATCATAGCGATCCGTTATCACTTTCGCACTGATTACTGTCCCATGCGGGATAAACATGCTTTCAAGCCCATCATCATCAACAGAGTAAGCTAGATTTCCGACATAAATTTTCTTGGCCATTCTTGGCGCTCCCTATTACCTAAATTCGTAAGATTGGTATTGTTCAAGCGGTTGTTTCGGGAGTAAGTAGGAAAAGGAGGTTGATATCCGCAGCTTCAAAAACTTCTAATTCTCATCTATTTACACGATGCAACAGCCGGTTTCGAACAATACCGATCTTACTGTTGGTTAAAATGATAAGTCTTTTGCAAGTGCCTGTCCATATGCAGAGGAAAAAAATTTTCGATTTCATCGAATTTGGACTTTGACGCAGCGCTATTAGGGAAACACGGCCCTAAGTGGAGCGTCTTTTTGACAAGGATCAATAACGAAAATGAATTCCAAGTAGTGCCGCCGCAGTGAAGCTGGGCCCTATTTTCCTCATCCCGGGGCAATTGGGCAGAACCGCTGTGAGGATCGGGCATGGGAGCGCCGAAATTGGATGATATCCTGGTGTGGGTGTCATGTATTTCGGGGAAACTGAAATTTTGAGAGTGTGAGAGGGTAGGATTATCCAAATTCATCACAGTTATTATTCGTTTTGCATAGATATTCAGGGAGGATAGTTCATTAATTATCTTCTGTTAAAAGAATTAACCTAGCAAAGACGATAACAGAAAAATATGCATTATGCATATTCCAGGCTATCTGCCGACCAGAGAATTCGGGAGTTAATATCTTATTAAGAAACAAATTAAGTCACTTGGCACAATATTTGCTTCTTTTTATGTGTGCAGCTAGCGCAGACAGCATGTTGCACACCATGAGATTCGGTTCTCCTTTGTTGTTGTTCCCCGGACCGAGACATTGCTGCTCGGTCCCCCCTTCACTTTGGTTGAAGCCGACGATGCTGAAGAACAAATGCCTTGCGATTGTCTAACTGTGGGGGCCAATCCGAGGATGAAATCCGCTCCAAGTGAGATTCATTCTCATCCTGCAAATAGTTGGAAATCGCATTGCTTCTCCTATTTAAGCCAGGGCGAAAGCCCTGGCTTTTTTCCGCCATGAGCCCTGTGAAGTGATGTGTCGGAGTATCGGCAAGGTCAGGATGTCCAGCCGTAAATGCCGGGATCTGTCAGAATAAGCATTCAACATTGTCAGCGGCAAATATTGCCTTAAGATAGACGGTGATACGAGATTCGCTTATTCCCACTTGAAAAGCAGCGAGGATAACAGAAGAAACAGAGCGCTCATCCCAACTAGCGTAATCAGGTTTGCACCGATATCGGTGAGTTTGGCTCCATCGAGCATTATTGCCCTGCCAGCTTCGATATAATGGGTAAGAGGAAATATACGGGAGGCCCTTTGCAAGGCAGCGGGCGAGCCCTCAAGAGAGAAGAAAATACCCGAAAAGGCCATCATCGGCCAGATCACAATATTCATCAATCCTCCGGCCAATTCTTCACTCCTTATACGCGACGCAAATACCAAACCTAGGGAAATCATGGAAATGGTGGCAAGAACAGTTATAAAAAGTAGGTTCCAATAGGAACCTACCATCACGAATTTAAGGAAGAAATTGGTTCCTCCATACACAATGACGGAGACAATGAAGACTATGAAAAGTCGGGACATCATCTGTGCAGAAACGAATTCGAAGGCGTGCACTGGTGTGGCCTTCAGTCTTTTAAGCACTCCATTTCTCCTATATCGAACAATTATCCAACCTGCGCCGAAGATGCACGAAAACATCATGTTCGCGCCTATTGCACCCGGCACAAACCAATCAACATAGCGTATGGGCCTCCCGCTAAGAGATTGATGTTTGAAATCGGCGGCCTCATCGCCTGTCAAAAAAATTCTTTCGGCCACTGAGGCATTTGTGGAGCTCTCGTTGACAAAATACTCTTTCGTTTCAAAATTTATCACCATATCTATCTGGTGATGACGAACCTTGTTTAAAGCGAGATTTAATTTCTCGTAGTTGACAACTTTCACATAGGATTCTTCAAGGAAGCCGAGACTGGAATCCTGATTGCCGTAAACTCCCACTTTGAATAGCTCGTTACTGCCGCCGGAAAATGCGAATGAAAAGCCGAAAATCAGAAATATTGGAAAGAGCAGATTCCAAAACAGATTCCCCTTATCCCGTACAAACTCCATGTTTCGCGCGTGCATAAGAGCTAGAAATCTTCGCATTTTTATCTCCTGCCAAAGTACAAGATCGGATTGATGGATTACTGCCTAAGCGACGTTCCTGTTAGTCTCAAAAAAAGATCCTCCAAATTCGGGGAATGTATGGACAGACCGTTTAGGTGCACTCCGTTATGAATTAGACTATGGAGAGTGGCGTCCACGTCCCTTGAGTGAATTTCGATATGATCGTCTTCTCGTTTCACATTTTCGCTAAGACCCTGGGGCAGCTCAAGTTCCTCGTTCCAAGGGAGTCTTACAAAAACACCATCAAAATTCTTGTTTAAAAGCTTGGCCGGGGTATCCCGAGCGATAATTCGTCCGTGGTCCATTATTGCCACTTCATCACAGAGTATTTCGGCCTCTTCCATGTAGTGGGTGGTTAGCAGAATGGTTTTACCCTCGGCCTTTATTTTTTCTACCAATGCCCAGAAATTCCGCCTAGCCTGGGGGTCGAGCCCTGTCGTTGGCTCGTCCATGAACACAACAGCGGGATCGTTCACCAGGGCTAGCCCCAGCAGCAGGCGCTGCCGCTGCCCGCCCGATAACTTGCGATTGTCCTGTTTGAGAATGTCCTGCAAATTACAAATTTCCACTATCTCCGCCAAATCGCGATTTACCTCATAGAGGGCGGAAAACATTTTCAGTGTTTCCACAACCGTAATGAATTCCTGCAGCGCCGTGCTTTGAAACTGAATCCCCACCCTCTCGTAAAAATGCGCTCCGATCGGTTTTCCCCGAAAGAGTGTCCTACCGGAGCTTGGTTTCAGTATCCCCTCCATCATCTCAACAGTGGTGGTTTTTCCCGCCCCATTGGGGCCTAGAAGCCCAAAGCAAAGACCCTCTTCGATTTCAAACGAAATGTTGTCAACTGCGAGAACATTCTTATATTTTTTTGTTAGATTTTCTACCGAAAGAATGCTCGCCATTGGGCTAGTATATGGATAGGAAATGAAATTAGTCAAATATCGAACACATTTTCGGGCTCTTGGCTTCCGGCGTGGGCGCTATTCCCACTTTCCCGATTTTCTTGAAGACGATGAAGTGCAAAAGACGATCGCATCGTGTTATACTCTTAAGGCGCATGCAATCTGCTGATGGCCGTGAGGCGCATGAGCTGGCGCCAGTCTGTGAACTAGGAAGTATCGCGTGGCCCCGGATATAGGTGATGCTCTGGTAATTGCTATCTCATCTCGCGCTCTCTTCGAGCTTGAGCGTGAAAACCGTATCTTCGAGGACGAGGGCCTCAAAGTCTATGCCGATTTCCAGAAGAATAACGAGTCGAACATCCTGGAACCGGGGCCGGCCTTCCCTCTGGTGGAAGCCTTTCTGAAGCTGAATGACAGGGTCGGCGAGCACCTGGTTGAGGTTGTGATTATGAGCCAGAATAATCCGCAAACCGGCGTGCGCGTTATGAATTCCATTGACTACTACAAACTTGGAATTTCCCGGGCGGCCTTTTCGGGCGGCCAACCTCTGGGACCCTTCCTCACCGCCTACAATGTCGATCTTTTGCTGTCCAAGAATCCTCAGGATGTGCAAGATGCCGCGGACCATTCTATTGCTGCCGCCCTGCTCTATCCTCCCCCTGAGAATTTCAATCCTGATTCCGACGAGATCAGGATTGCCTTTGATGGCGATGCCGTTTTATTCAGCGACGAGGCGGAGATTATTTACAAGCAGCAGGGTTTGGACGCATTTCTCGAACACGAAACAATTTTTGCAAAACATCCTTTGCCTGAGGGGCCCTTTGGACGCGTGTTAAAAACGCTTTCGAGGATAAAGGACCAGACAAAGGGCGATGTTATTCGCATCGCGCTAATCACGGCCCGCGATAGATTCACGCATGAAAGGGTGATTTTGACGCTGCGGAGCTGGGGGGTAACCGTGGACGAGGCCTACTTCCTGGGAGGTCTCCCGAAGAAGGAGATTTTGAAGGCCTTTAATGCACATATTTTTTTCGACGATCAGGACAGACACGCGGGCCCCGCATCCGAGATTGTCCCTTCCGCGCGGGTTCCATACAGACGCGATTCAAAACTCCATGAAAAAAATGCTGACTAAGCCTATTTCATGCCTATCCACTCTTGCCGCAATCCCCCCATGGAAGTAATAGTCGATCGCCTAACCGAATTCCGAGAGTCTCTACTGCATCATGAGCTCCTCTCCGTCAGCGCATTACTCATACTTGGTTATTTCTTCGGCAAATTGGCCGCGGCTATTCGACTGCCTGAAATAACCGGGTACATAATTGCCGGTTTTATTCTGGGCGATTCTGCCTTGGGCATTATTCACCATGAAATGGGTAAATCGCTGCAGGTTATTACGGATGTCGCATTAGGTCTGATCGCACTGACTATTGGCGGTGAGTTTTTAGTATCGAAGCTAAGACGCATGGGCGGCGAGGTTCTAATTCTAACAGCTTCCCAAATTTTTCTGACGCTGGCGGTGGTAACTCTCTCCCTATGGCTTCTACGGCTGCCCCTGCCCTTTGCGCTAATGCTTGGAGCGATTGCCACGGCTACGGCGCCAGCGGCAACCGTCGCGGTTGTGCAGTCGCTGCGCGCACATGGCCCCTTCGTAGACAGACTCTATGGAATTGTAGCCCTCGATGACGCGGGCGCCGTAATAATCTTCGGGGTGATTTTTGCCATTGTATCGGGAATACTAACCGGGGGAGGGGCGGCCCTGGGCGCTTCCGGGCCGGTCGGTCACAGCGTTGAGATTGGGAGCGCGAAGGTTGTCCTAGGCGCCTTCAAGGAAGTGCTCTTCTCTATTTTAATGGGCGCCGCGGTGGGTTGGATTATCCACGCGCTGACGTATAGGAAAGGCCTCGGCGGTGAGTTGACGATTATCGCTCTTGGGTGGGTTTTCCTGCTTACGGCCATTTCCCTGGTTTTTCACCTTTCCCCGCTGCTGTCCAACATAGCCGCCGGAATGACTATAATCAATTTATCACCAAGAAACTACAGAATATTCCGCAATCTTGAGCCGCTAACACCCCCCATCTATGCGCTTTTCTTTGCCATCGCGGGCACGAAGCTAAATCCAGGCATTTTTGCCCAAAAGGATATTCTAATCTATGGCATGGTTTTCATCGCGGCCAGGGCCTTCGGCAAAATTTCAGGAGTTTGGGGTGGTGCGATTCTGGCAAAATCACGGGCGAATGTGAGAAAATACCTCGGTATCTGCATGCTCCCTCAGGCCGGTGTCGCCATTGGGCTGATGCTGATGATTCAAACCTCGCCAATTATCGCGCTGCTTGATTTTGAACAAAGGAGTTTTATTGCCATAATGGTCAATATCATCCTTCTATCGGTGTTTTTTAATGAACTAAGCGGACCGCCCCTGTCCAAACTGGCCATCGTAAGAGCGTTGGATATGGAGGAAAATTCCGAGGAGGATAGTAAACCGTGAACCTAACTGATGTTTTTGCTCCCACATCTTGTTCCGTGAAGCTCAGTGCCCGCGACAAAAATGAAGCCCTCATGGCATTGGCTGCTCTGGCGGCCCGCAATGAAAAAATTGGAACATCCAGAGAGGAAGGCATCGCCAGGGCGTTAACCGAGAGAGAGGCTCAAGGCTCCACTGGATTCGGCAATGAAATCGCAATTCCTCATGCGCGAATCGGAGATTTGGACAGCTTCATCGTCTTCATAGCCCATGCCCCTAAGGGAGTGGATTTTGACAGTCTGGACAGGAAGCGGGTGCGCCTCTTCTTTGTTATTCTCGGCCCGGAAAATCGCCCCTCGGAGCATGTTCAAATACTTGCGGCCATTTCCCGTGTTCTCAGCAATACATCGCTCAAAAAGGAACTGCTGACAGCGGGTACAGTCGACGCGTTGCAGGAATCCTTTCTCCGGCATGCCAGCGAGAAACAGGAAACACCCGCGAAAAGACAAAAAATGAAACTTCTCATCCTGATCCTTTACATGGATGAATTGATTTACCACATCCTGGAATACTTTCTCGAGACCGGCATCGAGGGTGCGACGATTCTTGAGTCGTCGGGTATGGGGCAGTACGTTTCAAACATTCCGCTGTTTGCAACCTTCATAGGTTTCATGAACGAACAGAAAAATCACAGTAACACGCTTCTCGCGATAATTCCGGCCAATCGGGAAAATGAAATAATCCGGGGGATAGAGGCAATCACCGGCAACCTAGACAAGAAACAGGGAGCCATGCTTATGACCTTCGACATTGATCGCTACAAGGGAACCATGAAAGTCATTTGAAGCTCTAATCCTTAATGTTTAAAATTGCTCGGCGCCTGGATTGGAATTCCCCCCGTGGCCCATATCGGACAAACCAGCGTCGACAAAATCCTTGTTCCCCGGAGCCCTTTCCTGTCTACGAAAAGTTCCAGGAGCGTTGGGAGAAGTACGAGACCCGGGTATTCCGCTTCTCGTATCCGCCCTCCGGTACCCGGAGCTGTCCCCAGCGTTTCCCACTCTTCGGCGCGTTAACCGCCCGTATCGATTATCCTCGTTCCAAAAACGAACAAGAGCGCCTGTCAAAAACAGGTCAAGAAAAATTCCTATTCCAAACATGCCTCCGGTGAAAAGCCATAACAAACCGCTTGCATATCGCCCAAGATAGAAGCGATGTATGCCCAGGAATCCCCAATGTATTAGAAGAGCGTATGCGCTTACATAGCTTTTTCGCCCCTCCCTCGCAACCATTATAGCCATTACGCTTGGGAGTATAATCCCCGTAAGCAGACTCGCAACGAAGACTGAGAGTAACAAGTCTGGCATTCTGGATTGTATCCAGGCCAGGGTTACTCTCGGCCCCTTGGATACAAGGGTTGTAAGCAGCTGCACTGTCTCCTCGAAACTGGAAACAACGAAGATCTGCACAGCGTCGAATCTAGTGGTAGTCAAACCATAGGTTTTTGGCAGCCTAGCTCCTAGTTTCGCGTAGGCCTGTGCTACTTTGCGCCGCTTAACATTACTCTCTGCGTGCGAATTGGCAGCGGCCAAAGCCGGGCTTCCGGGGTTTTGCTCGGCAAGATAGTAGCTCGCCACGGCATATAGCTCCTTTGCAAGGCCAGCATCCTCACCCAGGTTTTGGCTGCGTAGGGCTTCGGCCGCCCTGTATATGGTCAGGCCATCATCACAGCCCCTAGCCAGCGCCCGCTTGTAGAACACCCACGCGGCGTTGTAATCATTTGCCGCCGCGTAGTCATCCGCGCGCTGCGCATCCTCCTCCCACTCCTGCCCCTGGAGTGTGACAGCGCACAGGACAATCGCAAGGGTAACAATGCTCTTAACGCGCATATTTATCCATCGTACCTAGCTTATCGGTAATGGGATACATTAACAGCAATAATAATTAACCTGTTTCCATTAACGCTTCCCACTGGAGACTATTTGCGCATTTAGGGTATGCTTCACACAATTTCGGGAGACTTGATGATTAGAATTCTAGCATCCGGCGCCTCGGCGATACTCAAGCATGGAATAAAACCTATCCAAAACGCGAAGGCCAAAGGCTCACTCGGGAAAAAATCCGGAGAGCTTTCATTCGAATTCAAATCGGTTCATTTGAGAGCCCTCTGGCGAGATACTCATATCGAGACGATTCTTGAGACAGATTCGGAAATCTTTGTGCGCAGCATTAGCCTAATTTTCCGTTTCAAATCGCCCCGCCCTATCAGAGATTTGGTGGTTTGGACTGAATCCTATTCAGATGAGCTCAAGCCCGGAAAAACTAAATCGCTTCCCGGAACCCTGTCGGGGAAGACTCGGCGCGAAGGCGCCTGGGCCATGTGGGTATCCGAATCTACCGCCGCGGATGGTTTGTTCCTCAAACAGGCTCATCCGGCAAATTACCCGATTATTTTTGAATGCAAACCTCTAAATCACAGCCTGTCCATCAGGTGGGAGATTAACCACCGCTTGGAAGCAGGGGAAAGGCTGAGTTTTCCCTCAGTGATGCTCAGCCGCGGACCGCTGGAAAGACTGGTTCCAGGATGGATGCAGGAATGGAGAGCGCCAAGGGCTTTCCCCAAGGGAGGAAGGCTAGGCTGGTGTTACTCAGGTGAATCGAAGACACAAAAAGACCTCTTGGCAATACTAGGCGCTCTTCGCAGCAATAAAATCAGGGTTGATTGGTTCGCGCTCGGCCCTCAATACGCATCGCAAATGGGAGATTGGCTCACTCCAAGAAGCTCGGACCGTATGAATATGCTTGTTCGCGCAATCATGGAGCAGAACATTGCTCCGGGTTTGCGCCTTGCGCCTTTTCTGGCCTCCAAGAAATCCTCGCTTGCCGCGGAAAAGCGGGCTTGGCTCGTTAGCGACGATAAGGGGATGCCAATCACCGTGAAGAGGTATGGATCCGATAGAGATAAATGCTATATCCTGGACCTCAGTAACCCACAGGTGCTTGATCATGTTCAGCACATGTTTTCGTTGATGCGCGAGCAATGGGGTTTTCGCGCATTCTATCTCGAACGGCTCGGCGACAGTCTTATGCCTGGACTGCGGCACAGGAAAAGCTATGGAGCCGATGATCTTCTCAACGGCGCCGCCATGGCAATACGCAAGGCCGTGGGGAATAAGGGGCTCCTAATTGCCGCCGATCTTCCGCTGCTTACCACTCGTGGAATTTGGGATGCGCGGGTAATGACACGATCGCAGGCATTTGTGAATAATCAGCGCTCAAAAATAAATATTGCATCAACACTGCTCCATCGGTCGGCCTGGAATGAGACTTCCTGGATAAACACGGCGGGGATGCTGCCTATCAATCTATTCAACACACGGCATGACACGGCGACAAACACATTGATCACTGCCATAGCTCTTTCCTGCGGACTTGTGTGTTTTTCGGGGGATCCTAGGGAAACAGATACGGAAACTCAAAGTTCAGTCCAGGACTTTTTAACTAAATTCTCCGAATGCCGAAAGGGCCGGATCAGTTTGATGCCGAAGACAAACGGCAGCATCGACAATCCGCTGGTGGCCCGGAACAGTCGAGGCTGGATGGCGCTGTTCAATTTCTCGGATAGAAAGGTGAGGATGCGCTTGGATACCAAACGTCTTCAGTCCCTGCTCGGAATTTCCACTCCTCTCTCGACGGGGAACGGCGCAGTCTTCAACTCCCCGGAAATTCATGTTTCCCTCCCGCCAAGGGGTCATCGGTTATTTCGAGGGTGATTGGAAATGATTTATGCGGGCCTGGATGAAGCTGCCCTCGGCTCCAGGCTCGGCCCTTTCTGCAGCTGTCTCACTTATTTTGAATACTCCGGCCCTCAAGCCGCGGGGCTCTATGAAATACTCTCCGGGGCTGTCTGCAAAACAGAAGATGACTCCGGCCGTCTGCAAATAGCGGACAGCAAGATCGTTTTTACCCAATCAAGAGGCTTGAAAAAACTTGAAAGAGGAGTTCTGACTTTTCTTGGCGCGGCTGGTATTCCCATCCCCCTCTCCTTTTTTCGCCTTCTTCAATCCCTTTGTCCAGCTGCCGATCTCCGAACTCTCTCTGAAACTCCTTGGTTTGCCGGCTTTTTCGATCCGTCAATTCCAATAAGTCAATCAGCCCTCCATATATCCGACTCTACAATCAGCGCGGCAATGAAAAATTCCTCGGTTAGAATGAAATGCCCAAAACTCCGCTTCATCAGCGCCAGGGAATTCAATCGCAGACTGGAAAGGCATGGGAGTAAAGGCGCGGCTGTCCAAAGCATAATCGCCCCTCTGCTTATAGGCGTTCTGGAGGATAACAGGGCCAATACCCATGTAACGATCGACAGGCAGGGGGGTAGACGCTACTATGGAGCATGGCTGCAGAATATTTTCCCAGGAGGAAAACTTGAAATTCTCTCGGAGGAGCCAGGGTGCTCCCGCTATCGGATTGGAAACGTTTTGATTGATTTCTTGGTTCAATCCGAATCTATCAGATTGGAAACCGCGCTTGCCTCAATGATATCCAAGTATGTTAGAGAATTGGCGATGCTGCTATTCAATACGTGGTGGGGGAAGAGAATTCCCGGAATTCGCCCCTGTGCCGGATATCCGCTCGATGCCAAACGCTTCCTGAAAGAAATCGAGAATGCTGAAACCATTGATGAATGGGAACCTACACTGGTGAGACGCAGGTAATGATGGAAGCTGTGCAATCACAGGAACAGGCTCATATGTCTTATCTTCCTTCACGGAGATTCTTTCGACATCTTTAGGGTATGCAATATGAAAATTATCAAAAAACCGAATTTCATCTCCACTATGCCCATGGCCCTGCCTTATGAAATCCATCCCCCGCAAGAGGGATCCCGGGCTGTGTTGGCGCTTCATGGCTATACAGGGGCCTCCGGGGAACTTAGATTTATAGCCAAGCATCTAGGCGCCGCGGGTTTCACCGTAGCGGTTCCCAGGCTGCCCGGGGCAGGAACGGATTTGAGAGATCTGTCAACCACCTCTCGGCGCGATTGGATAAGGCGAAGTTACGATGCCTGGTTGGACCTGCGCTCCCGTTATGAACGAATCTCTATACTTGGGTACTCCATGGGCGGCCTTCTGGCCCTGAAATTGGCCATGCACGTGATGCCGGAAAAATTGTTATTGCTTGCGCCGGCACTTGAAATCAGACAGAAAACCTGGAGGCTGATGCCCCTGCTCTCCCTAATCGCCCCAATCCTTCCCGAGTTGAAAACTGGATGGAAGCCCAATCCCGATCTCGACCCAGAGGTGCTGGAATTTGGCCAGCGATACTGGACTCGTCGGGACATTCGCAGTGCGGCCCAGCTGTATAAACTGCGGAGTGAAATTCGGCGCCGTCTTGGAAGGATTCAAGCGCCAGTGATGGCCGTGGTTTCCAAAGAAGATAAGTCAGTTCCTACCACTGTGTTGAAAATTCTCGAAGAGAGACTTCCGGCCGGGCTCGCCCGCACGCTGATAGTAAGCAACTGCGGGCACGACCTCCCCCAGGGCGCCGACAAGGCTCTAATTGCCGAGGCCGCGGCAGATTGGTTAGGGCCAGGTTCGCTCCCGGCAGGATAATTGATAAATTCCGGAGCAAGATAAGCGAAGCTGCAGCATTTCTCCCATACCAGGTCGGCAGGTATCCTATCCCCTAGGGAAGGGATTCAGTCAATTTTGCTGTGCTCAACTTCATGATTACTAAGCCGATAATGATGGCGTGGAAAGCTCACGGATCATCCTTCGCAATTTGGCAATCGCGTTGGGCACGCTGATGCTCCTGCTTGCAATCCCCTTCCTCCTGATATCTTTTTCGCGGGAACAATCCACCACCCTCATCTACACGGATTTCACAGTGCCGGTTGCCTCCGGGCCTGCTTCCCCCAGCCAAGAGGCCCGAATTCACAGATATGTCGTAGATAGGCATGTCGTTCTGATGGGTCAGTCTTTTTCCTTGATAACCGGCATCTACTGGGATAGTTATTTTCTTTGGCCCGATCTCTATATACACAATAACATGCGTTCTGAAGACCCCGATCTCATCTTCCCGGACGAAATTGTAGACGTATATAACCGGCTCGGCGCCGGAGACACCTACACCCAGACCGAGCGGGCCTTGATTATGGACGCCTACATCAAGGTTTACGATAGGTTCAAGGCACTCGGCCCACACAAAAATGGCTCTGCCTGGACCCTGCTATGGTGCGGCGCCAAATTCGATGAGAATTTTCTCGATAATTATTCTCACAGAATCGATCCTGATGACCTCGCAATAGCCAGGCGGTACGTGGATGAAGAAGGGTATCTGGACTAGGCCCTGCGCCGAAGTTCACTCAATCCTGACTGCCTACCTGTGCCCAGATAAAAAGAAACCAGGGAATCATGGCCGCTAGGAGCGCAGCAAACCATCCCCTCATCCTGCCTCCTTCCCTTTTTGCTATCGTTGTACGCTCCCTGTCCGGATCGAATCGCTCCCTAAGCAATTCATCAAGACTCGCAAAGAAATTCTTCCTGGTTAGCCGCCTCCTTCCCTCAAAAAGCAAGTCGAAGTAGTAAAACGTACGGCTCAAAAGCCCACCCATGGTTCCCGGCAATTCCAATTCCGGCCGCACCGCCGCAACGGACAGAAAAACCATTCCTACAAGTGTCAGGCCCCTAATCAACCCAGTCTCCAGGGCGCCGGCCGTAACAACAACTGGGCCAAACTCAAAAATCACACGCCCCCAGGGGAAAAACAGTTGGAAAAAAGAAACTGAAACAAGCAGAACCAGGAAGTATCCCCAACGCAGCCTCTTTCCTGAAAGCAGCGCCAGAATAGTGAATATCACCGTCAGGATGGCCTTTAACAAAATCTGCTTAATCAGCAGAAAAGGAGGCAACATTGCCATACCGGCCGCAAATCTGGCAACAGGGCCAACATATCTCCCTATCCTATCGAGCGTTTTACGCTCATACGGCGGGCCTTCATAAGCTTGATTAGACGTTTTCATCATAATCGCCCCGTCTTATTCTCATCCTAGCCCTCAATACTCAAAGTCCACGCTGCATAGCGGCGCTCAAGTTGCCGCAGCCAGGTGGATTTCCGTACAAATCGTTCGCCGAATATACCGACAAGCAGGCCCGCCGCGACACCCGCTCCGATTGAGAACGGCGCGATAACCCGTGCTGCTTCGCCAAAAATAAAGACAATGGCCAATACCACCTGGATGGAGGAACTGGCCAGCGCACCCGCAATCGACACACCGATCAAACTCACATGTCGTCCGCCGAAGCGATAAACGCCGAGCATAGCTGCAGCCGAAACCAATGTGCCCGAGGCGGAAAATAGAAACACATAGGAAGCCAACGTGCCATTCAGCAGCGCCTGCCCGAAAATCTTTAAAAGAATCACTAAAACCAAATCCGCGGGGCTGAGAAAACGCAGCCCTAAGAGGATTGGCAGATTTGCCAATCCAAGCCGAAAAAAGGGCAGCGGTTTGGGAATTAAGTACTCCACTCCTGACAAAAAAAGGCAAAGCGCGCCAAAAAAAGCGCAAACCTCCATCCGTTCATGTCTGCTAAAAAGCGACAGAATCCACCTCCAAGGGCTGGGCATCTCCGGAAACTACAGCGGCTAGCCGAACAAAGACCCTATTCGGAAGACAGGCCACCCAGGCAGAGGGGGTGGAAATCTGCCCCATTGCAACGCATAGCCTATCCCGACAATCCGAATCGTAAATAAAAACAACTCCGTTTTTCACTTCAACGCGGGTTTCACCAACAGGCCCATCCAGAATAAAACTGCCATCCTGTGTAAGCGGGAAAACAAAATGTTCATCAAAGGTTGCAATTTCAACTCTTACTTCCCCCTCTCTACCCATTGCGGCCCAAAAAATCGATCCAATGAAAACCATAATGGAAATTATCAGAACAAGCCAATCAAGCGTCTTCATCGTTAGTTACCGGCTGTGATTTTATAACACGATGTAAGTTAAAGCATCGTTTTTGCGCACGAAAGTATGAAGGAGTGATAGTATTGTAATTGTACCGCGTCAAAAGATAGTATCGTGATTGTGTCACATTGGATGTGTTATTGTATCTTGAGGAGGAAATATGAAAAAGAAAATGCTGCTAATTGCGGGGCTTTGTCTGGTTTCCACAGGGCTTGCCATGGCCGAGGGAATTGTATTCCATGCCGGGCTGGGGTATCATGCCTCGTTTTTGGGAACGCCAATCAGGGCTGGTGATGAGTTGGGGATCCCCAGTATTGGTAGAGAGGATATATTGGTTTTTAAGAACTTGCCACTTGGGCTATCCCTTTTTGGTGGAATTGGTTATGCGTTTGGATCTGAAGAAAAATTCAGTGTGGGCGGTGAAGGTGCATTGGGCTGGGCAGTGTCTCTGAAGCCCTTAGGAGCTTTTCACGTCTTCCTACAGGGGCGGGCCTTTGGCAGATACGCCCCCTTTGAGATGTTCAGTGTGGCTGGATTCGCCGGAGTCAAGGCTAACTTAGCAGTATCTCATTGGGTGATGCCTAGCGGAACCTACCCCGTGTTTGGAGTCAGGGCCGAATTCTTTCTCTTTTGCTTCGAATACGGTATTGTGCTAAGGGGAAATTTCTCCAAGGTTTATTCGCACGATATTGTTATAGGTTTTATGTTTATCAGTTGATGTTGAAAAGTATGTGTCGGGGATTTTTTGGCTTTGCAAGCGTTCGAAAGAGGCTTAAAGCGATAGTTGAGAGGCCGCCCCCGCATGGGCAAAGCTCGCAAACCTAAGGGGGATAAGCCCTGAAATCCGGTGGGGGATGCTGGCTCCCCGCCAGCCTCTTATCAACCCCCGGAGAAAATCAAGGCTGCTTGAGAGCGCTAAGGATAAATCAGTCCTCATACTCGGGGATACAGAAATCCACAAGCTGGGTTTATGAGGAGTTATCGAAGCGCCCTGATGGGGCATCCCTCCTGGGTATAAAAATGCCGGATTCTAGCTTCATGGCTAATCTGTTCATCAAACCGTACTACCACTGCAGACGGTACTGCGCCCTCCTGTAGCGAAATTTGAACTTCTGCTGCTTAAAGATGTTCACCGCCGAAATCTCCCATACCGGTATCGCTTGATAAAACCGAAGTAGAATGAACTATCCTGGAATTTCTGCAGCGCACCCTCATCTTGGAAAGCATCAGAATAGCCACTGGGAGCCTAATAAAATAGTTCGTCAAAAAAATTACGATGCTGTGGATATATGCTTTGATACTTCTCATGTTTTAACTACTCTAATTGACCTCTGCCGCGATGTCGAGAAAGACTCAAGCCAAACAACCCTTGCGAACAAGGCTCATCCTCTTCCCTGCCCGAGGCTCAGGATACCAAAGCTCTTCGAAAATCTGTTCCTGGCCTGCAGAGAGGTGGCGAAGCGAAATTGAGGGCCGTTAGACTGCTCAAGGGAGGCCCTACACGTGAGAGAAGGCAGGGCTACACTGGCTTCGAGCTGCCATCGTCTAGGCCCCTTGCGTCCCTCTTGGCGCGGCAGTCGGCGCATAAATTGCCGTCCATGAAATAGAGGGCTTTGATATCCAGCCTTCTCTCACAGCCAGCGCAGTTTAACCGGTAGGGGAAAACCCTTTTGCGCAATATGACGGATGCAAGCAGGATCGCGGCAAGTCCCGCATAGAAATAGATATCCGTGAGCTCGCGTTCTACTACGAATGCCGCCAGGATTGTGATCAGAAAAACCGCTATGGC
>Ga0056121_1000055_pt1 | contig 58586 bp, 49 predicted proteins | sample WorMetHEROISLAND_FD_83872 | JGI IMG/M metagenome (GOLD analysis project Ga0056121, IMG submission 83872) | Marine gutless worms symbiont microbial communities from Max Planck institute for Marine Microbiology, Germany - Olavius sp. 1 HERON ISLAND ...
ATTATCCCGCCGGTAGAGCTCCGCAAACCAGGCGGCCGGCTTCTCGGCCTGGAAGTTGGTTTCCGGCTGCTGGCCGTCCACCAGGGTCCCCCCAACGATCTGTTTTACCTGGCCGTTGTGCAAATCTATACAGGGTCGAAAACGCATGCCTCAACCTCGCTTTAGAAAAGCCGTCATACAGTGGATCGCGCCGACACCTTTTAATATCTCCGGGATATCCACCGCAAGCACTTCAATCCCGGCGGCTTCCAGAACAGCCCGGGTGCGCGGATTGCCGCCGGGCTGTAAGACCAGACCGGGTTTCAGGGCCACAAAATTGATGGCCAGGTTCTGCTTGGCTTCAGTCTGGGAGGGGGCTTCCAGTATGTTATATCCCTTTTGCTTCAAAACAGCCAATACATCATAGGATACCTGGGACGCGTGGATCATGGCCACATAATGGGCGGCGAAATTCAGCAGGCCGTCGATATGGGCGTGGCCATAGGAAATAGCCATGGGGATAATCTGCCTCACCCCCATGCGGGTCAATTCCCCGGCCACCTGGTCGTAACCGCTGCGGTTGGTGCGGACGCCCGTCGCCAGGATAACCGTCTCCCGGTCGACCCACATGCCCATGGCGCCCTCGAAAAGGCCGTCGCCGTTCACTGTCTTTACAATGGGGACACCCAAGGCTGCCAGCGCTTGGGCGGCATAACGTTCCTCCCCGCGGCGGGCCTGCAAGGCCGGCCGGGCCAGGATCGCGCCCTCCGGGGTCATGAACACGAGATCCCGGCAGAACAGGGCGTTGGGGCGGTCATCCCGCTGGGCCTCGATGTAGTGCACGGTGACGCCATGCTGCCGGTATAAAGCGGTCAGGCGGTCGTGCTCAGCACGCATCTTCTCGGCGTCCACAGGAGCCCTAAACCGGCCCTCGCGATAGTCGAAGTCATCGACTTCCCGGCCGGGTCGGCGCATGAGAACCGCCTTGAGGTCATCCACCTCGGAGGCCACACCCCAGTCCCCCCAATAGCGCGGCAGGTCTTCCTCGAAATTGGCCGTATCGGGAAACCACCTTTCTCCCGGCAGGGCATCTATATCTTGCATAGCAGACATCCCTATAAGCGGTTTCAAAACCGCCCCTCGAACTCACCCTCTGTGTTGGTTGCTCGGTTTAAATCCTCGAAATACCCGAGTAGTTACCACGCAAGGCATTGGCTTCGTTGGCACCTCCGGTTTACGACCCACCATAAAGGAGGTGATCAACCGGGATGTCCCGCAACGCGGGACACCTCGCATCCGCCTTGATTTTGAGCCCGATTTAAGGTTTTTAAATCGCTTCTAAAACATATGGTGGACACCGTGCGGCCGCTGGCGCGCTGTTTAACCCGGTCCGTCTAAAAGCGGGTCCAGGCGGGCAACCGTCTCGGCAAAAAGATCCTTGAACTCGTCATTCTCCCGGGAGGTAAACGTGCTGAAATCCACCGCCTGACTGTCACGCAGGCAGTTGAGCAGGGTCAGCACCCGGCCTTCCAGATAGGGGCGACGATTTTCAGCGGCTACGGTATCCGGGGCCACCGCCGGATCACTCTGCCCGGCCGGGTCCGGTTCCGTCTCCTGCAGCTGCCGGGCCGCCATGGCGTAAACAAGTTTAAATATGGCCGCCACCCGGTCAAGCTTCAATAGCACCGGGGTGTGCACATAGGAATGGTCCGGCTGAACCGGAGCGTCCATGCGGCTGGTGTCGACCAGCCGGGTAAACCAGTTGAGCGTGTAATCCAGATAGTGGTTGGCTGACCACTTTTCCTTACGCCACAGATGCGTCCGGATCAATTTAGCCAGGTTGCGGATGCAGTCCGCGCTGCTCTCATACTCATAATTACCCAACAGGGCCCCCTCTTCAAACAGGTCGGCCCCGGGTTTCCAGGCTTCCTTCGAAATTTCGGCGCACAGGATACGGGGCTGGCGGCCCGGTCGCCGGCACAGCAGCATGGTCGACGTATTGTCCGCGTGTACCCGGCGCAGCGTATCCACGGCTGCCGGGGGCTTGAGCACCCCGCCCATGGCGGTCGGTAAAAAGGCTGCCTGGACGTCGGGACTCAGGTCGAGTAGCGCGTAGAGTTCGGCAAAGACGGCGTAGGACGTGTTGTCCAACGCCTGCAACGGCATCAGTTGACCGGGCTTCAGGTGGGGTTCCAAACTGGCCATGGTGGCCTCCAGGGCGCCATGCCAATGGGCCAGCCCGGGATTGCGGCCGGCTGCGATCCAGGCTTCGATCTTGGCCGCCATCTCCTTTTGATCTGCAGTCATGTTAATTCTCGCACTCTTTTTGAAATGTGTCGGAAAGCACCTGCAAACGCTCATGGATCCTGCGACCTTGGTCGACCAGCGGATCCAGTGCCTTCTCACGGGTATTCAGATAATCAAAAAACGGTTGCACGCTGTCGGCGATATCCTGGTGCACGCGATCGAACTTCTCTCCCAGGCGCCGTTCCAGTTCTTCCTCAAAGGTCTGGCGGCCTTCCGCCAGGCCCTGGGAAAATTCCCTTAACAGTTTGCCCTTTTTAACCACCAATACACCACCGGCCATCAGAAGGCCGGCCCCGGTAAGAATGCCGCCGGTGAGGTCGAGGAAGCTGGCATGTGAAGCAGACAGCAGAATGGCGCCGATAACCGTCAAGGCGCTGCCCCCCATGAGGGTGGAAGGCATGTTCTGCGGTTTAGAGGCCATTAGACGGGCGAAAAAATCGGTTGCGGCGAGGTCGCCGACCTTGCGTTTGATGTCCAGGATGACATCCTCACGCTGGCCGCCCAGGTCCACCACCCTGGCGGTCTCCAGGCTGCGGGAGTCTTCAATATCCGCCAGGGCCCGGCGGATGTCTTCCAACAGCGTGTTCAAGGAAACGAGGAACTGCCGGGCACTCTCGGTGGACAGCTCTTCGAAGGAGCGGGTGAGGCGGGCGCTGAACGTCTCCTGCAATTGTGCCATCCAGGCCTTGATCGACGGTTTGCCGCTGACCGCCGAACCGAACGCGCGCCGCAGCAGCACCGGCATGGACAGGCCTGCTTCGAACTCTTCCTTGAGATCACTGGTGAGCTGATCATATTGCTCCAGGAGACGGTCCACGGCGGTGCGGATATCCTCGGTTGTGGCTGCCCGGCCGGCAAACAGCAGATGCTCAAGTTTCGCAGCGACCCGCTTGTCGGCATCTAGCTGCTTACGCAGTTGCTGCAGGGCTTCATAAACCCTTTTTAATACCTGCTCACCAGTGTCCATCACCGACCTGAGTTTGAGATAAAAGTGCTGACCGCCGGTAACGGTGTCCCGGATAAAGTCCCGGATGGCATCAAAGCCGCTGCCGGGTTCACCGGCCAGCTCTAAGCGGGCCGATGCCGGAAAAATAATCGGCTGCTCGATTCCGCGGGCGGTGGCGTACTCCTTTACTTTGGCGGTGTTCACCACCAGTTCGGACGCGTCCGCCAAATCCGCCTGCTGGAGTATGAAGACCACCCGCTTGTGCCATTGCCGGTGAACGAAATCGAGAAACTCCCAGGCCGAACGGGTGTGCGGGTTTTTAGCCGGAAACATGAAAAAGACCAGATCACAGTTGGGGATGAACCCCTCGGTGATCTCCTGGTGGTGATCCACGATCGTATTGGTGCCCGGCGTATCGACAATGGCGATCTGTTTTAGTATGTCGGCGGGCAGGGTGACCCGGCGAATATGGGCGGAAACGTCTGTGCTGTTTTCCTCCGGTCCGTAAACTATTTGTTGGATCACATCGGTGCAGGGAGCCGGATCTACAGCACAAACATCGGCCTGCAGCAGGGCATTGACAAAACTGCTTTTTCCGGCCTTGATCTCGCCAATCGTCACGAACAGGAAGGGTTCTCCGGCCATGGTTACGAGGTCGCCGGCCAGAACGAGCAATTCCGGGTTGTTGATGTCTTCGATAAGTACCCGCAGGTCGCTGAGGATCTCTTTTAGATCCGCCCGAAACTGTCGGAAGGTTGCATTGATCATGGGGTTTTCCACAGCACCCCCTCACTGTAGGTTAGCGGATAGCAGCCACCGTGGCGGCTGCCGCACATCGCCCTATAAAAGCAAAAAACAGCTTACAAATCAAGAATATACATTTGAGAAAGGAAAGAAATGCAGATATGGAAAGGACTAACCTGGTTCCTGTGAACAGACGCCGGTGTGCGCTGCTCGGGCTGAAGAATCGGCTCTCATCGGGATCGCTGTCGCTAAGGAAATCGGGGGTCGATCCCGATCCCGATTTCGATAGCGATTTCGATCCAGGGTAACAAACTGCTAATCCTCTTTAAGTTCCGGAAGATCGGCAAAGAAGTCCAGGGACTCCGGATTGCGCAGGGCATCCTTATTCAATACCGCCTTGCCTTCGACGATCTTTTTTACGGCCAATTCCACTTTCTTCATGTTAAGGGTATACGGTACATCCGGCACCGCCAGTATTTTGGCCGGCACGTGACGCGGCGAGGCGTTGGTCCGGATGGCCGCCCGGATCCGGGCTTCCATGTCGGCATCGAGGGCCTGGCCCGGCGCCATTTTAACAAAGAGGATCACCCGGATATCGTTGGCCCAACTCTGGCCGATGACGACCGAGTCCTCGATCTCCTCGAACTGCTCCACCTGGCGATACAATTCGGCTGTCCCGATGCGGACGCCTCCCGGATTCAAGGTGGCGTCCGAACGGCCCAGCATGGTCACCCCGCCCCTCTCGCTCACCTGGATATAGTCGCCGTGGGTCCAGACGCCCGGATACTGGTCGAAATAGGCATTGTGATATTTCTGGCCCTCCGGGTCTTCCCAAAAATAGATCGGCATGGAAGGAAACGGTGCGGTGCAGACCAGTTCACCCTGATCGCCAACCACTGGTTGGCCGTTGTCGTCAAAGGCAAAGACTTTCATCGCCAGACCGCGGCACTGGAGTTCACCGGTGTATACCGGCCCCATCGGGTTGCCCAGGGCGAAACAGCCGTTGAGGTCCGAGCCGCCTGAAATGGAGGCCAGCTGCAGGTCGGATTTGATCTGTTCGTATACAAATTCAAAGCCTTCGTCGGGCAGGGGCGAACCCGTGGACAACACGGCGCGCAGGTCGGCAAGATCATAGTTCTCACGGGGTTTGACCCCGGCGTTTTGCAGGGCCGCCAGATAGCCGGCACTGGTTCCGAACACGGTAATCTTCTCATCCTGGGCCATCTGCCATAGCGCCCCGGGGTCGGGGTGAAACGGATTTCCATCAAACAGCACCAGGGTAGCCCCCACTCCCAGGGAGGTGGTCAACCAGTTCCACATCATCCAACCGCAAGTGGTGAAGTAGAAGATGGTGTCCTCGCGGGAAAGATCCGTGTGCAGGACAAGTTCTTTCAATTGATGCACGAGTACCCCGCCGGCGCTCTGCACCATGCATTTGGGCAATCCGGTCGTACCGGAGGAGTACATGATGTAAAGGGGATGGCTGAAAGAGAGCTGTTCGAACTCGATTGCGAGGTCATCCGCCGCGGATGTAAATTCCGCATAGGGGACGGCATGGGGGACGGCGCTGATGTCCGGTTCCGCCTGGGTATACGGCACAACGACCACTTTTTCAATGGACGGCAGTTGCTTGAGAATATCGGCAATGCGATCCAAAGAGTCCAGGGGTTTGCCCTTGAAGAAGTACCCATCCGCAGTGAACAGCACTTTTGGTTTTATCTGGCCGAACCGGTCGAGGACCCCCTTGATACCAAAATCCGGGGAGCAGGAGGACCAGCTGGCACCGGCACTGACGGCTGCCAGCATGGCCACGATCGACTCGGGCATATTGGGCATAAAGCCGACCACGCGATCTCCCGGGCCTACGCCTGCTTCCCGCAGGGAGCGGGCCAGGCGGGCCACCGCGGCATACAGTTCGGCATACGTCATTTCGCGGCGCACACTGTCTTCCCCCCTGAAAATCAAAGCGGTGCGGTCATCCCGATAGCGCAGCAGGTTTTCAGCAAAATTCAAACGGGCACCGGCAAACCATTTGGCCCCCGGCATCTTGGAGACATCGTCGATGACCTGTGTGTATGGGACGGATGCCTTGATATCGACAAATTCCCACAGGGCGGCCCAGAAATCGGCAATATTATCGACAGACCAGTCGTAAAGCGGGGTGTACTCGGTAAACGCCTGCCCGTACTTATCGTTTACAAAGTTCATAAACCGGTACATATTCGACTTTTGAATTTGCTCTGTGGTGGGTTGCCACAACATGTTAGCCATTGCGATTCCTCCCCTGTTGTCTTTCCAGGCTCACCTGGCTTCGATAGATTTGACGCAGTTATGTTTGGCGAGTTGATTATTGAACATGCTTACCGACCGACCGGTAGGCTGATAATCCACCTTGCCCCAGCCAACCGGTTTTGTCAAGAGACCATTTCAGATGCCGCCATCATTTGAGATGCACTGAGGGTGAGGGCCATCCTCACGGCAGGGCCGGACGGGTCAAGATCATTTGTAGATCACCGAGGGCCTTTTCCGCAAAACCGGCTTCACACAGGGCCAGGTAGTAATTCCATTTGCGCCGGAACCTCTGATCAAATCCCAGGGCAGACACCTGCTCGCGGTTTTGATTGAAACGCCGGCGCCAGGCCCGCAGGGTTTTGGCGTAGTGTAGACCGATAGCCTCTATATGTTCAACGATGAGACCGGAATGCGCCGTCATGGCATGGCACAGGGCCGTCAGACTCGGGATGCAAGCGCCCGGGAAGATATACTTCTGGATCCAGTCCGCTTCCCGTCGGTAGCGGGCATAATGCTGGTCCGGAATGGTGATTGTCTGGATCACCACCTTGCCGCCCGGTTTGAGCAGGCGGTCACAGCAATTGAAGAAGGCCCCCAGGTAGCCATGCCCCACAGCTTCCAGCATCTCTATGCTGACGATACGATCAAAGCGCCCTGTGATTCGCCGGTAGTCACAGAATTGGATATCAATCCGATCCTCAAGACCACTGGCGGCCACTCTCCGGCGGGCATATTTCAGCTGGCGCCTGGATACGGTGATGCCGGTTACCCGGCAGCCGGCAGTGCGCGCAGCCTCGAGTGCAAATCCGCCCCAGCCGCAGCCGATCTCAAGCAGGTGATCATCCGCGCCCACATCGGCTTTGGCGAGGATGGCCCTCAATTTGCGCCGCTGGGCCTGATCCAGGGACGCGTCCGGCTCCTCGAACAGGCCGCAGGAATAGGTCATGGAGTCATCCAGAAACAATTCAAAAAAACGATTGCTCAGATCGTAGTGCCGCCGCATATTCTTGCGGCTGCCCGGGATGGAATTGCGGTTCAACAGATGCCGCGCCTGGTTGACGATCCTGGCCGCCAAGGCGGACAGCGGATTCCCGTCGGAAAAAACATCGCGGTTGGCAATCAACAGGCGGATGAACCCGGGCAAATCATCACACTGCCACTCGCCGGCCATGTAAGCTTCGCCGAGACCAATGTCACCACTGGTGACAATTCGGGAAAAAAAGCGATATGACCGCACCTGCACGTGGGGAACCGTTCCCCGGTCAGCCTGCCCGAACGAGACCGATTTTCCGCCCGGAAGCACAAACACGACCGCCCCGGTGTGAACACCGTCGCACAGACGAAACACAATCGCCATGCATTGTTTTTGAAAAAGAGTTGGTGCCATGACCCCTAAGAAATAATGTCTTCGGTGCTGAAATCGGGTCGGCTGCCGGGGGGGGTGTGTTCCAGTGTGTGTATCCAGCCAGCGACCCGTTCTGCGCCGTAAGTCTTCTGCCACTCATGCAAAATGTGCTCTACCGGGACATCACTGTAGGTCCCGGTATAGGCGAGGTACTCCATAAAGGGCATCTGCTCTGAATTGTAGGCCTGCATTATCGCGTCGGCCTTTCCGTCGAACTCCAAAGGCGGCACGCCGAAACGCTGACAGAGTTCGCTGTTAAAGGCCGGGGTGGCCTTGACCCACTGACCGCCCAGGTACAGATCCGTGTACCCGTGGCAGACGAACAGGTCGGATCCCAAATGCGCGATCAACTGGCGCGTGGCCAGGTGATTCTTGACGGTGGCAAACCCGATCCGGGCCGGGATGCCGGCGGCCCGCGCAAGCGAACAAAGCAACGTGGCCTTGCCCACGCAATACCCCCTTTTGGCTCGCAGCACGTTGCTGGACCGATAATGTTCCGGCCGGTAAAAGGGCACGTACGGATCATAGCGGATTTTATCACGCACAAAGTAATACAGCCTGACCGCCCTGCCCAGCGGATCCGCACTGCTCCCAGCCGTAAGGTCGGCCACAAGCGCTATGATCGTGTGGTGATCACTATCGATGATCGCCGTGGGTGTCAGATATTCAGCCTGGGGGTCGCTAGAGTTCATACGGCGTCATGCTTTCCATTGCATCGTCGGTAATCAAGACCGTCTGTTCAAACTGGGCACTCAGTTTGCCGTCATCGGTCACGGCCGTCCAGTCGTTGTCCAGTATGTGCAAGAAGCGTTTACCCAGATTGATCATGGGTTCGATGGTAAAGACCATGCCCGGCAGCAATTTTATGCCCTGCCCCCGCTTGCCGTAATGCAGTATTTGCGGAGGTTCGTGAAACCCGAGGCCGACGCCGTGTCCTACGAATTCGCGTACCACCGAACAGCCGTTTTCTTCGGCGTAGCTCTGAATGGCCCAACCGATATCGCCGGTTGTATTCCCGGGGCGGGCCATGGCCAACCCTTTTTTTAGGCACTCGCGCGCTACGCTGACGATCTTGACGGCATCTTTCCCGGGTGTCCCCACGAAAAAGGTCTGGTTCGCATCGGCATAGTAGCCGTTCAAAATGGGCGTTACATCGACATTGACGATATCCCCGTCCCTGAGGACCCGGTCATCGGGAATGCCGTGACAGATCTCCTCGTTGACCGAGGTGCAGACACTTTTGGGAAAGCCCCGGTAATTCAGAGGGGCCGGGGTGGCCTGGTGGCTGATGGTAAATTCATGCACCAGGGTATTGATATGATCGGTGGTGATCCCCGGCCGGATTTCCTCGGCAACCATTTCAAGCGTCGCCACAGTAAGCTGGCCGGCTTTGCGAATGCCGGCAATCTGCTCAGGCGTTTTGAACCGGATGCGGTGTTTCTGCTCGTATTCCTGCCGAAGATCGATTTTTGGCGCGGTAGATTTTCCCTGGCAGCATTTCTTATATTTACGGCCGCTGCCGCAGGGGCAGGGGTCATTACGGCCGACTTTGCTTTTACGCTTCATGTGGGTATCCGCCTGAGGCATCACTGTTCATCGGGCTAAGGGGTATATCGCGCTCGCGCTCAAGAATGTAACACACTCGCTATCCAAGTCAAGCCGAAGCCCCTGGCGGGCCCCGCTGGCGTGGGGAAAAGATACCCCCAGCGGCCGGATGGCTTTTGGATTGGTTTAACTGCGCGGACGGTTGGTGAGATAAACGCCGGTAACCACCAGTCCGGCACCGATCATGAGAGAAACGGTCACCGGTTCCGAAAGGATTATAAAGGCCAGAATGATCGCGCTGACGGGAACGAAATTGATAAACAATCCGGCCCGCAGGGGCCCGAGCTGGCGGATGCCTTCATAGTACCAGACAAAGCCGATGACGGTTCCGAACAGACCGAGGTACACAATACTGGCCCACTCCGGAACGTTGTAAGACGGAAGCTGGCCCGGCATTCCTTCCATCCAGGCGGGTATGGCCAGGAATAGCATCCCGGCCAGGGCGGCATAGGCCGTTGCGACCAGCGGCGAGATGACCTGCATGACCGACTTGCCGAGCAGGCTGTAGGCCACCCAGCTCAGCACACAGCCGAATATCATCAATTCGCCGATCCCGAGTCCGTGGGTCAAAAGGTCCGCCGGACGGCCGCGGGTGATAACGACCACCGCACCGGTTACCGAGAGCAGGATGCCGGCAATTTTCAGGAGATTGAGCTTTTCGCCATATAACCAGGCCGAAAAAAGCGCAATCAGGACCGGGCTGGTGGCAATGATCAAGGCCGCGCGACCGGCACTGATCAGTTGCAGGCCCTTAAAGAAAAAGGCATTATATGCAAAAACACCGGTCAGGCCCAAAAGCCCGATCGAAAACCACTGCAGGCGGTTCAACTTTGGAAAGTGGCCTGTGCTTTTTCTGACGATGGCCAGCAGCAACACGGCCGCCACGGTAAACCGTAAAAATGCCGCCGAGAAAGAACCCACATTTTCCTTTAGGATACGTCCGGCCACAAAGGTTCCGCCCCAGAAAAATGCGGTCAGCATCAATTTAACGTACACCATCCGTTTCGCTCCCAGCGTTTTCAGACCACTGACCCAAGGAGCTGGTTCATAACATGTTCCTGGCCGACTGTCTATTCCAGCACACAATTGGGTTTACTTTTCAGTGGCGGCATTGCATGATTCAGGGGAGCATACAACCGGATGGCCTGCCAGCCGAAAGAGACTCAGCGCATGCGTTTTAGAAAACAAATTCTCGTAACAGCCTTGCTCCTTTTGTTGGTTGCCTGCACCCCGGGTGAAGTTGTGCGCGTCGCGCAGGTGGCCTCCACAGGAGACATGGCCTCGGTTGGTCGTCTGGCCACCGATAAAGCCATGGGCTATGCGGCCAACCCCGCCAAGCTCAATCGGGACGTCAAAAAGTTCAACCGCTATTTTTCAGCCCTGGTGGAAGCCTTGACGAAGGCGGTTACCGGCCAGTGGGGGGCCGATGACGTCAAAGTCCCCAGTCGGAAAAAATATGTGAAGTACACCCAGAATTATAAATCACGGGCCCTGGTGGATTTCGACGGTGGTCTGGTGACGGTCGAAACCGTTGATACCGAACAACCGCGGGTCAGCCTCAAAAACGCCATTGTCACGACCTTGCTGACGCCGCACGATCCGCGGGCGGTGGACCTTTACACCGCCAAAACCGTAAAACTCGGGGCGACCCCGTTCATGCTCGGTGAGGTAAAAGACCATCAGGGCAAGGATATTCGCTGGGCCTGGCGGGCGGAAAGATTCGCGGATCACCTGATTCAGAGCCGCCTGCAGACCCGCACTTCCCGAAGCGGCCCGCAAGTAATCACCGTGCATTATGTCAACATCGCCATGGTGAAAGATCACCTGCACATCCGGGCCCGCAAATATCGGCCCCATGTCGAAACGTATGCCGACCGCTACAAGGTCAGCAAAAACCTGATTTTCGCGATCATTAAAACCGAAAGCGACTTCAATCCCTGGGCCATCAGCAAGGCGCCGGCTTTCGGGCTGATGCAGATCGTACCTGGCAGTGCCGGGCATGACGTCAATCGCTTCTTGAACAGGCCGGGCCTGCCTTCTGAAAAATTGCTGTTGAACCCGGGCGAAAACATTCTCTATGGCAGCGTCTTCCTGCATCTTCTGGACACCCAGTACCTGGCTGCCATTCGAAACCGGGTCTCCCGGGAGTACTGCGTTATCGTGGCATATAATACCGGCGCCGGCAATGTGTTACGAACCTTCGATAAGAATCGTGACCGCGCACCGGATAAGATCAACCGCCTGGCACCCCTGGAAGTCTACCAGACACTGAAAGCCGACCTGCCCTACCATGAAACGCGGCGCTATCTGACCAAAGTGATGCGTGCCAAGAAAGATTTTGTCAATTTTTAGGGGCTCTCTTTAAATTGGCTTGGGGACCTGGCGCGGCGCCGGGCGTACGGTTGCCACCAAGTCCGCCGCAAAACATGCCACGGCTGCTGGGGACAGGTCTCAAGGGCGGGCTTTGCAACCCCTGTTTCCCGGCCGGTATGAATTTCTTCTCCATATCAACGGAGGTCATCGCCCGCGCCTTGGCACTGGAAACCATTGCAAGAATCCTCGTTCGCTAACTGGAGGCCACAGCGATCTTGACAAATTGACCGCCCGGCTTGAAAACCATATCAACCCGGGCGACTCGAAACTTGAACTTGAAGGCCGGTAGCTACCGGCCGCCAAAGACATTTCCAGCCATGTTGCGCTGGTGTGCAAAAGCATGCTGAAAACGTGGGCCGTAGATGCCCTGCTTATCAAAACCGGCAGTGATGAAACTTTTTATGCTTGTCATTCTATGGTTTTTTGCCTGCCCCCCCTTATCTCCGGCGGAGTTCTATAAGTATCGGGATGCAGACGGCGTCCTGCGCTTTAGCGATACACCGCCCGAGAGACACACCGGCCCGGTCGAAGTATACCCGGGCAGTGAGACGCCTCCCCGAACGGACCCGCCTGCCTCTGAATCTCGAAAACCAGTTGCGGCACCTACAACCAAGCCGGCCGCCAAAACCAGCCCCCGGCAAATCGAAACACCCTTTGCGCTGCTCAAAAACAGAATCCTCCTGCCCGTTGAGATCGTCGGTACCCGCGGTCAGGCAAAAGTAAACCTGGTAATGGATACCGGTGCCCAGCAAACCTTTCTCTGGCGAACTGCCTTGCCGGCTATCGGGCTGCGTAAAATCGGCCGAATGCGCGCCGCCGGCATCTCCGGAAGCAAATATGCCAGCACGGTGCGGGCGAAAGCCATCAATGTGGGGCCTTACAGTCTGAAGAATGTCCCCATCGCTATGATGAGCCCGGGCCGCTACCATCAGGATTATGATGGTTTGCTGGGTATGGATTTTTTAATGAAGGTTCGCTATGAAATCGACTACGAGCGGCGGGTCATCATTTGGAAAGGAACAAACTGACCACCTCTTGCAGCCGCCGGCCCGGGTGCCATAACAGCTGAACCGGGGCGTTGTTGTGCATTTTAAAACCTGGTCCTCAGAGCCGGGTAAGGGACTATGGGTAGGCCCTGCAAGATGATAGCCGGTGCCGCGAGCGATCTAAAGTTCAAAGTGATCTAAAGCATGGCGGTAGGGGTCAGGATTCTCTACTTGCCGGTGCTGATGGAATCCCAAAGGGCTTCCAGCTCGGCCTGCTGTATCTTCTCGATATCGAACAAGCTGCTGTTGACGGCCTTTTGATATCTGGCCAGGACCTGGTCCATTCGATCGATGAAGCCGGTGATTTCCATATCGCTCAGGGTCTGGACCATTTTCAGGTCATCCTGGGCCTGCTGATACAAAAAATCGACCTGCTCGCGGCCTTCCTCGAAAAAAGCTATCCGTTCCGAAACGGCGGCCAGGTAAGCGGTAATCTGCTGGACAAGTTTCAGGTTATTGCGCACCCGATACACCTTGATGGCTTGCCGATAATTCTTGAGAGCCCGGGCGTCGCGTTCCTTCCGGATCTCTTTTGAATAGGCATCAACCTTACCATGCAGCGTGCTTTGGAGGGCAACGGCCTGGCCGCGAATCTCATCCATACGGGTCTGCAGCGCTTGAATCTCCGTAATACGCTGCTGCAAAAGATCCAGCTTGACCATGTTGACCGCACCGAATGCGGAGTCCCACACGCCCAGACAAAGGATCATCGTTACGGCCCATCCTGTTAATTTTTTTTTCATGAGGGATCATTTCCTGCGATAGAATTTATTCGGGATATACAACTGTCCACCGGCATTTTTCCACTCCATAAAGTAGACGGCCGTTTTATGTGAAAGCATCTCCAGTCCCATGAGTTCGAGTTGTTGGCCCTTCCACTTGGCCAGATAACGCGCAATGCCGGGCGGAAATTCGGCAAATCCGTTCAGGGACAGACGTTTTCCTCGCCATTTAAACAGGGCGCGGGCGGTGGCCCGGTCCATCTCGGTTAATCCATTGAGGCCGATCCATTCGCCTTCCCACTCGGCGAGCGCCCGGGCCTGCCGGGAAGTCAGGGTGGTCAGACGATTTAAAAACAGTTCCTTGCCCTCCCATTGGGCCAGACATGCGGCGGCCTCTGTGGTAAGTTCCGTGAGCCGGTATTTGTTATCTGGCTGACCGTTGCATATTTGCCCCCAGATTTCGCTATTGGTCAATTTGACTTCTGCAACCGGCGGGCTGCTGTCGGCCGGGTTACGCCCGGCTGCCCGTCTGCTGGCCGGATTTTGGATGCTTTTCTGCAGGGCGGCCCGCCAGAGGGATTCCAGGTCGGGGACCCCGGCGTCACCGGTGGCCACCTGCAGTTTGTCGCCGGTCAACTGGTGGCGGTCAATTTCGGCGTCGATGCGTTTGAGAAGCCGTCCGGTCCCCAGGCCCCCGACAAAAGGTGCCACGGCCAAGTCGATTTCCGTCAACCGTTTGACATATAAAAGGGCTTCACTCCCTGACAGCAAGCGGTTATGGGGATCTTCCAGCTTATGTATGTAGGCCTTGCGCCGCTGTATGGTCTTAAGTTCCAACGCGATGCGCCGCACAGCCAGGGCGTCCTTGAATTCCCTGATCTGGTTTTCAGCTGCCAGCCGCGCAATCACCCCCAGGGACTGTTCAATCCCGGATTCATAGTCCTGCTTCAGATTGACGATTTCGGCCTGTTTAACCTGCAAGGATTTGCGCAGGGCATCAATAGCTGTAAATCTGTCCTGAATGATGGCATCCGCCGGATCATCGGCCGCTATCGTCCGGGAATCCATTTCGGCCTGCTCAGAAGACGTCCCCGGCTGTGCTTGCATATGCGGGTCACCGGCCGCCGGCGACGTTGATTCTTCCGCAGGGGCCACCGGCTTGGCAGCGGTCGCGTCGTCCCGATTCTTATAAAACGTGTACCCGGCAAACAGGGCGGCTACCAGTATGGAAATGGCCGCCGAGATCAGGAAGATCCGCGGCCAGGGTCCCCGCCGGGAACTCTCGGGCAGGGCAGAGACACGCTCTTCCGAGATTTTGAACAGCGACTTGCGTTCCCGGGGAACCGGCTTCCGCTTTAACGCCGGTTCCGGTTCGGCGGCATCTGCGGCGGGTGTTTCCGCAGTGACCCCATCATCGGCTGCTACGTCCGCATCGTCCTCGTCGCCAGCCAGGTCTTCTTCATCGTCTTCCAGGGTTTCAAAGGACTCCTGACCGTATCCATCGAGTTGAGTCTCGTCTTCATCCAATGCGTGAAAATCGTCCTGGCCGGTATCGCTCGGGCTACCTTCGTCGTCATGGTCCCCTTCCGCGCGGTCATCCGGCGGCGCCTGCCCACCGGCCTCGCCTTGCAGTTCGGCCATCAAGCGGTCCATCTTTTCCTGGTCACTGAGATTTTCTTCCGGATTATCAGGTTCGGAGGCTTCCGCTGCCTCGGACGGCTCCGGCTTTCCGCCGTTGTCGCCGCCCTGCAACTCGGCCATCAACTGGTCCATTTTTTCCTGTTCACTGAGTTCTTCCCCCGGCGGGTCAACTTCTGCCCCGGCGGTATCCGCAGTCGTGGCCTGCTTGCCGGCGCCATCGCTCTGCAACTCAGACATCAGGCGCTCCATCTTCTCCTCTTCACTGAGTTCCCCGTCCGCTTCAGCTTTCGACAGGTCGGCTTCCGCCTGCGAATCGCCATCCGTGCCCGCCGGGGCTTCACTTTGCAGCTCGTCCATCAGCTGATCCATTTTTCCCTGCTCGGAGAGCTCCTCTTCCTGATCCACGGCTTCCCCTTCGTCAGGCGCATCTGCCCCGGCATCCCCAGGTTCCTCGGCGACCTGCCCCTGAGGTTCGGCCATGAGTTGATCCCTTTTCCCCTGCTCACTGAGATCTTCACCCGAATCGCCGGCATCTCCGGAGTCCGGTTCGGGTTCGGCTGGTTCGCCCCCCCCCGCAGCCGCCTCCCCCTGGAGTTCGGCCATCAATTGATCCATCTTTTCCTGTTCGGTTTGCGTTTCCACGACTGGTTGTCTCCGTTGCAGCGCTTATGGTGATTGTTTTTCAACAGGCAATTGCCGACCCCATCTTAACGGGTCGTTGCTCTAATAGGCACCAAATCAATTATGTCATCGGTCATATTTAGAAAAACTTGATATAAATATTGTACAATTCCCGCCCATCACCGGACTGTGCTGATCCGGGCCGCCACCCTGGGGTGCCGGGGTTGCAAATCTTAGCGGCCCGCAACGGGAATATGCTCTTCAAGCGCCGGTTATTCTTGAAAAATCCCAGATCTTCATCTACGCTGTTACCCAACCGCAAAAACTGGAAAAAATGAATGTGATTTCAACAAGGAGTCCGTAGCCATGCGCATCGTTACCCGGCCCGACTTTGACGGCATCGTCTGCGCGGTGCTTCTCAAAGATGCCCTGGATATTAGTGCCCCGGTCAGGTGGATCGAACCCGGGGACTTGCAAAAAGGGCTGGTAAACATAGCACCGCACGAAATTTTGGCAAACCTGCCGTATCACCCGGCTTGCGCATTGTGGTTTGACCACCACGATTCCAACCGACCCGCTGGGCCTTTTGAAGGTGCCTTTGAAATTGCCCCCTCGGCCGCCGGCGTGATCCATAACTATTACCAGGGCCGGTTGACCGGAAACCATACCGCGCTTGTGGCGGCCACCGACAAAATCGATGCTGCCGATCTAACGCTGGAAGAAGTCCTGAAACCTGAGCGCCACCCCTATATCCTGCTTTCCATGACCGTCTACGGCGATGACCCGAACGGGCCGACCTACTGGAACACCCTGGTCGATCTGCTGGGTAAAAAGCCGTTTGAAGCGGTGATGGCCACCGAGGTGGTGCAAGAACGCTGTCGTGCAGCGACCATCCAGAACAGCCGGTTTAGGGAAGTCCTGCTGGCCCATACAACGGTTACCGGGGCGGTCGCCGTTACCGATCTACTCGCCTTCGACCCGACGCCGTCCGGCAACCGGTTTCTGGTTTATTCGCTATTTCCCCAAGCGGTGGTCAGCGTCAAGATTCGCTATGACGACCGCGATCGGGAAAAGGTCATCATCAGTGCCGGGCACAGTATTTTCAACCGTCAATGCCGGGTCAACCTGGGCCGGATGTTTGCCCGGTTCGGAGGCGGCGGACATGCCGGGGCCGGGGCCTGCAGTTTTCATCATCGCAAATTGAACCACTATCGGACGGAAATCCTCGCGATCCTGCGCAGGAATCAATCCCTGCCCGACGACTGGTCCTGAACAAGTCGCCTCCCACCGGATGGCAGCGCTGCGAGGATCAGGTGGGACGCCCTTGGTAAGGCCATGACCGGGGCTCTGACGCCTCCGCTCACATGGGGTTGGGCCCCGCCACGGCTTGCATTGCAGGCCGCAATGCGCTATACAGCCCCCATGAAAAACCAAAACAAAATTGTGACCTTTCTGGGCAAGAATACCGTGTTTGACGGCGTTCTGCGGTTTCAAGGCGCCATCCGGATCGATGGTCTCTTCAAAGGCCGGATCGAAGCTCCCAAGGGAACCCTCGTTATCGGGGAGGCGGCTCGCCTGGAATCCAATATCCATGTTGACAGCATTATCATCAGTGGCGAAGTTCGTGGGGACATAACCGCTGACCGCAAAATCGACATCAATGTCCCCGGCCGGGTGTTCGGCAATATCCAGGCGCCAACCGTAGTCGTGCAGGAGGGGGTGGTGTTTGCCGGCAACTGCCAGACACTATCACCTAAAAGTAAAAAATCCGCCAAGTCGGAGTCCGAACCTGAGACGCCTGCCGATTCCCGCAAAACGGACATATCGAACCCCTGACCCGTGGTGATGATCCCTCGGGCCCGGTTCTCAGCAGCGGAATGGATGGATGGCCGAATTCGGCTACAGGCGCAAACGCCCCGGCCGGATTGAATGTTCCACGCGGCAGGCTGCGGGACAGCGGCCCGGTAAGGAATCTTCTTATTTGGAAGCGGGCACCTTCCCGGCAGGCCCCAGGGGGTCGACTGGATCCACCGTCACCCGTTCGAAACAGCCGGCGGCTGTCATGAAATGGGAAGCTTTTAGGGACCGTCGTCCATCCGCAACCCCTGTCAGTCGAGATGTTATGACCGGCATGCCTTTTTTTTCCTTATCATATGGTATTTAGCGTTGACTTTATAATTTGTTTTTTGTAACCATCTAACTTACAGGTTAATCTTGCTGGATATTCATCACAACCATCAGGAGGAGGGCAAATGACAAAAGCAGAATTGATAGAGAAAATGGCTAAGGATGCCGGTACCACGAAGGTTACCGCTGGCAAAGCGCTTGAATCTTTTTTGGGCCATGTTTCCAAAGGACTCAAAAAGCGTAACAGTAAGGTAACCCTGGTCGGGTTTGGTACCTTCAAGACCGTTTATCGCAAAACCCGTTGGGGCAGAAACCCCCAGACTGGTGAAAAGATGAAGATCAAGGGCAGGAATGTGGTTACCTTCAAGCCCGGTAAGAACCTGCAGGCCTAGCGCGCTGTATACAGTTTAAAAATTCATAAGCAGGCTGGATCCAGAATCTGGATCAGCCTGCTTTTTTTATGGGCTATCTTAAAAATAGGCTTTTGGTTCCCCGCTTAAAACGCGGGATCTGCGACAAGATCCCGTCTACGCTCGCGAGCTTCCGTCTTCGCTTTTTTAGGCTTCCGTCTTCGCATTCCAAGCTTCCGTCTTCGCATCCCAAGCTTCCATCTTCGCTTTCCAAGCTTCCGTCTTCGCTTTCCAAGCTACGCCGGACAAGACGCCGGGCAAGACGCCGGACAAGATGTTTGACAAGAAGGCATTCTTGAGATAGCCGCTATTTTCCGGCCGGATGAATACTACCCCATAAATACGGCCAGCATATCTCGGCGGGCATTGACATGTTGAACGGTGACACTGATCAGATCTTCGGGTTTCAATTCAATGCCGCTGGAAAGGGCCAGCTCGCACTCCAGCAGGTATTCTTTTAACAGGATCTGATAGCTGCGGCGGCGTTTGCCCAGTACGATCGCTTCTTCCTTGCAGCCGATACGTCCTTCCAGAAATTTCAGTAGCCAATATCTGTTCCGGTTCCGCTGGATAAGCGATACCTGGTTCATGGGGACTTCCAGTTGTTGGATGAGCGTGTTTATTTCCGTGGTGGTATAGGGTGGTTCGAGATCCAGGGCCGCTCTGACTTGCCGCTGGGTGATGAGATCGAAATACTTGCGGATGGGCGACGTCGCAGTGGTATAGCGATCGAGTCCCAATCCGGAATGTTTCCCGGACTTATGGTCCAGAATAAAACGGCTTAGGTGCCGGCGTTGCATCCAGTTTTGGAAAAGGGTGCCCCCTTCGCCCTTGAAAAGTCGCTCCCGGGGATCGGCCTGAGTCCTGAAAATGGCGGGCAGCTGCCGATCAGCCAGAAACCCAGCCATCACCCAATTGGCCATGATCATGATCTCCGAGACCAGCATACGCCCGGGGCTTTCCCGGTTAATCCGGTTAACGGCGATTTCATCCGGACCATTGAGCCACACATTCACGTCCGGCAGGGATATCTGCACGGCCCCCCCGTTCAGTCGATCCCGGCGGAACTGCTCGGCAATATTTCGGAGGGTGACGATGTCGCGGTTATCTGCAGCCATCAGGTTTACATCGTAGTAAGATAGCTGGTGCATCACCCTGATCCAGCTCGGCAGGATTTCGTAGCCCTTGATTTCGTAGGTACTGCTCAATTTGATCAAAATGCTGATCGCCGGCCGGTACTCCCCGGCCTTAAGGCTGCATAGATCTTCGGCGAGAATTGAAGGCAGCATGGAGATCTTGCGGTCGGGCATGTAGATCGTGCTGCCCCGATCCAGGGCGGCCCGGTCCACCGGATCTTCTCTTTTTACATAATAGCCGACATCGGCAATATGAACCCCCAAGCGGAGGTGATCTTCCCGGATTTCGAGACTAATGGCATCGTCGAAGTCCTGGGTTGCCTGACCATCGATCGTCATGATCGAGAGCATGGTCAGGTCCTTGCGCTCCGGCTCAGCCACCAGGTTGCCGGGATGTTCCACCAGTTCACGACAGCGGTTTAGAACCGTAGGCGGGAACTCGACCGGTACTTCCAGGCGCAGGAGATCAATGTTTTCGTGGGGTTCAAAAATGCCGGCTTTTACCAGGATGGGAAAAAGATCTTCGGCCTTGGCAATCCCGGCTTCATGCATCAGCGGTTTGGCCAGCGCATGGGCAGGGCTGAGTTTGCCGTGCAGATACTCATCTTTGAGTACGGCCAGGATTTCATCACCGTTGGCCGGTAAAATAGCCGGTAGCGTCCGGTCGTCGTCGGCCGCCAGAGCCCGCAGCCAGCGGCCGCCTTCGGAAATGATTCTTTCCCGCCGCTGCTCCTCCTTCAGGCGGGCAATTTTCAGTTCAACCTGGGCCAGCGTATGCGGAAAGAACCGGTCCTGGTTGAACTTGAAGTAGAGCCGGTTGCTGAAAAAGGCTCGGACAACGGCGGATTCCTCGTCGCTGGCCGGGTTGTCGGGAAAACAAAAGGAGGTCATCGTGCTCAGGTCGATCCACTCCTGTTCCTCGTTGAGCACATCCCATAGCTCTTCGATATCGATATTCTTGATCAGATTGCTGCGGCGGCGGGCGATTTTCCTGAGATTATCCACCACCTCCGTCCGGCCGGTCGTAAGATCCAGACGGGTATCGGAGGTATGGGAAATCCTGCCGGCCGAAAGGTTGATCTCCCGGTTGGCCTCGTTGAGCAGTCTCAATCGCTTATTTTTGATATCCAGTACAACCGCGCACAATATTTTCTGCTGATCAATATATTCAACAACATTACCTAGTTCCATAGCCCTTGAATGTAACAACCAGGGCATGGAAAGTCAATGCCCGGAGTGGTTTTCCCCAAGGGCCGCGGACATACCGGAACATCGATTTGGCAGTGGGAAAAAACAGCCGGGGACATGAACGGTTTTCAATAGGTAAATGGCACATATGGCTTGCCAAATTACAGCTTCCATGTTAGGAAATCCTCCTGTTGTGGTTGCTTCTGCGGCGATGGTCAGGCGGCGGCAGGTCAACCGGTAAATGGCAGAATCCGCCGGCTACCCCGGCTCTTGATCAAGATGCCGAGCACCGCAACACCCCACTTCAAACGCGTCACCGAACTCTAAACCGGGTCGTCAATATCCGGCTGATTGGCCGCAGTGATCGGACCTATTCTTTGAAACCCGGCTGGTCTCAACCAGCACCGAATTAAGGGCGGCCTACCGCCGTCTCAAATAGACAGGTAGCATAGGTTTAAACTTCAATCCAAAGGAGGACCTCAGATGCCTTACAATGCAGTAGAAATGGCGGACTGGCAGATTTCCGAAGCTGCCGAAAAGAACATGCCGACGCCGGATGAATGGGCGGACAAACTCGGCCTGGAGAAGGGCGAAATGCTGCCCATGGGTCGGCTGGGCAAGCTCGATTTTCTCAAGATCATCGATCGGCTCAAGGACAAACCCGACGGAAAGTACATCGAGGTAACCGCGATTACCCCCACCCCGCTGGGTGAAGGTAAAAGCACCACCTCATGCGGCCTGATGGAAGGTCTGGGTATGCGCGGTGTGAATGTCGGCGGTGCCCTGCGCCAGCCCTCCGGCGGCCCCACCATGAACGTCAAGGGGACCGCGGCCGGCGGCGGCAACTCCCTGCTGATCCCCATGACCGAGTTCTCCCTGGGTCTCACCGGCGACATCAACGACATCATGAATGCCCACAACCTGGCCATGGTGGCGTTGACCGCACGCATGCAGCACGAGCGCAACTACAATGACGAGCAGCTGGACCGCCTCACCGGCATGCCACGTCTGAACATCGATCCCACCCGCGTGGAAATGGGCTGGATCATCGACTTCTGCGCCCAGGCCCTGCGGAACATCATCATCGGTATCGGCGGCCGCATGGACGGCTTCACCATGCAGTCCAAGTTCGGCATCGCGGTCGGTTCCGAGTGTATGGCCATCCTGTCGATAATCCGCGACCTGGCCGACTTGAAAGAGCGCCTGAACAACATTACCGTGGCCTTCGACAAGAGCGGCAAGCCCGTCACCACCGGCGACCTGGAAGTGGGCAACGCCATGACGGCCTTCATGCGCCAAACCATCAACCCGACCATGATGTGCACCGCCGAGTACAACCCCTGCCTGGTGCACGCCGGTCCGTTCGCCAACATCGCCGTGGGTCAGAGCTCCATCATCGCCGACCGCGTCGGCCTGAAGCTCTTCGACTACCATGTCACCGAGTCCGGATTCGGCGCCGACATCGGCTTCGAGAAGTTCTGGAACGTCAAGAGCCGTTTCTCCGGCCTCAAGCCGCACGTCTCGGTTCTGACCACCACCATCCGCGCCCTGAAGATGCACGGCGGCGGCCCCACGGTCGTGACGGGCAAAGCCCTGCCGGATGAGTACACCAAAGAGAACCTGGAGTGGGTGGAAAAAGGCTGTGCGAACATGGTGCACCACATCAACACCATCCGCAAGGCCGGCATCAACCCGGTGGTCTGCATCAATCGCTTCTACACCGACACCGACGCCGAGTGCGCCGTCATCCGCAAGGCCGCCGAGGCTGCCGGTGCCCGCTGCGCCGAGTCCAAGCACTGGGAACTGGGCGGCGAAGGTGCACTGGAGTTCGCCGACGCGGTCATCGAGGCCTGCGAGGACGAAAACGACTTCAAATTCCTCTACCCGCTGGAAATGAAGCTGCGCGACCGCGTGGACATCATCGCCAAGGAAGTTTACGGTGCCGATGGCGTGGATTGGACACCGGAAGCCGAAGCCAAGGCCAAGATGCTGGAAGACGACCCCTTCTACGCCGACTTCACCACCATGATGGTCAAGACGCATGAGAGCCTTAGCGCCGATAGAACCGTCAAGGGGGTGCCCACGGGATGGCGGCTGCCGGTTCGCGACGTGCTGATCTACTCCGGCGCCAAGTTCCTCTGCCCCTGCGCCGGCACCATCAGCCTGATGCCGGGTACCGGCTCCAACCCGGCTTTCCGCCGCGTGGACGTGGATCCGGAAAGCGGCAAGGTAACCGGCCTGTTCTAATGGCCTGATTACATAAGGATGCCCGGGGCCCGAATGTAAATTCGGGCCCCTTTTTTATTATGCGCGTACTTCTGGTAAACCCTTTCTATCCCATCGGTGAAACCCCTTCCCCCCCGCTGGGCCTGGCATTTATAGCCGCGGTACTTGAAGCGGCCGGTATTGAAGTGAAAATTTGCGACTATGTCGTATTCCCATACAGTCGTGAATCGCTGGCTGATGAAATTCAAGCCTTTAATCCGGCCATTGTGGGCCTGACCTCAGTTACCATGACCTTTGACACGGCCATGGCCGTAGTACGCGATGCCAAAGCCATCAATCCGGCCGTCAAAACGGTCATGGGTGGGCCCCATGTAACCTTCCGGGCCGAAGCCACCCTGAAGGAGAATCCCGAGTTGGATGTCATCATCCTGGGTGAGGGAGAAGAGACGATTGTACAACTGGCCCGTGCCATTGAGCAGGGCGCTGCCTGGCACACCATCAAGGGGCTCGTATTTTGGGATGGTTCGCAAACTATAAACACCGGCTACAAACCGCCCGGGATCAACGTAGACCGGTTGCCCCTGCCGGCCCGCCACCTGTTGCCGCTGGGCCGCTACCGGGCCCTGAATCTTTCCATCAGTATGACGACCAGTCGCGGCTGCCCTTTCAAATGCATCTTCTGTGTCGGCCGAAAAATGGTAGGCGCCAAGGTCCGCTATCGCGACCCGGTGAAGGTTGTGGACGAAATGGAACTGCTGGCAACGTATGGTTTCTCCCAGGTCAACCTGGCTGACGACCTCTTTACCGCCAACGCCGACCATTGCCGGGCTGTCTGCGCTGAAATCATCCACCGAAACTTAAAAATCCAATGGACGTCATTTGCCAGAGTAGACACGGTGTCCCTGGAGATTTTGGAAAAAATGAAAGCGGCCGGCTGCACCGCCGTCAGCTTCGGCATTGAATCCGGCAGCCCGGCTATCCTGAAAAACGTCCGCAAGGGTATAACCCGGGATCAGGTGATAAAAGCCGTCAAGCTCTGCACCCGGGCCGGCTTACAGCCGCACGCCTCTTTTATCCTCGGTCTTCCCGGGGAAACCAAAGAGACCCTGGCGGAAACCCTGGCCTTTGGTGAGCAGTTGGAAAAATTGGGGGTTGCCTATGGATTCCACCTGCTGGCCCCCTTCCCCGGCACGGAAGTACGCGATCACTGTGATGACTATGAGATTCGGATTACCACCAACGACTGGCGTCAGTATCATGCCAACCGCGCCATCGTTGAAAACAGTGGTATTCGCCGCGAAGTGCTGGATGAAGTCGCTTCAGGCTGGATGCGGCGTTTTGATTTGTGGTTGGGCGATGTAGAGGAACGGATGGGGAGAGGCGCAGCCCGGCCCGATGAGATCGCCCAGGTGGTCAACCTGAGACGGACCGTCCTGATTTACGATCTCATGATGGGCCGTCTCATCGAACAGTACGGCAGCCTGCCGGCAGAGGCCGGATCCCCTGCGGAGGCGGATCGAGTAGCCCAACTGGCCGCTCGCTTGTCCCCGCACGTGAAAAACCCGCCTGAGGAAATCGCGGACACCCTTATACACGCCCTGGAAAAAGGCGACCTAGTCTGGGAGCAAGCGGATAAAAGTGCGGGCAGTCGTTTGCAATGGGTGGATTACTTATGAAGACAATCGGAAATATCCCAACCGTCCTTTTTCCGTAATATCAGAAATGGATTTAGAGCTTTCTATCGTGTTCAAGGTCAAGGCAGGCGTGTTATTTTAACCGGAGGAATACTGGTCCGTATTTCGAGGATTGAAATCACGCGCCAACACAGAGATTGGGCTCGAGAGAAAGCTCTAAATCCATTTCTTTAGGATTGCTGACGAATCCACGCCTCAAGCGTCGGCGGCGTGGCCAGGCAGGTGGGCGGTGAATCCAGGGCACATTGGGCACTTAACTCAACCCCCTCCATGATCACCGATACCGGCCGGTCGGCCGATACCACCACGACCACCAGTCCGGGATTGCCGGCTGTAAACCGCAAGGCTGAATTGAACCGGGCCCCCCGGGCACGATCCTCGCCGGGAATCGAGCGGCCGTCCAGCAGGCAGGCGAAACCATGCAGCTTGAAATCTGCTCCTAGGTGCAGCGCGCCGTCCACGTGCGCCAGCGATTTGGCCAGCGCTAATGATTCCGGTACAAGCAGGTCCAGGGGGGCTTTCAGTCCCTGCCCGGAAATTTCGACCGGCTCCTTGTTGAGGTCGATGACCAGGGTGGTGCCGTGTTTGTGGGTCTCGGCAGAATGCACGAGATCAGAAACAATGCGGAAAAGCGCGCTACTCGCATCCGGATTGAGATCGGACTCAAGCAGAATCTCCTCCACCTGGACCAGTTTGGCCCGGCGAATGTTCGATTTGAAATTTCCGTCAAAGAAACTGCAGATGAGTTGGTCGCTGAGCTTTAAAAACCCGTGACCGTCCCGAAAATCGGCAACGATACTGAACGGCGGTAGATCACCGTTGGATATGCCGACAATCGAACGGCCATCCGATACCAATTTACGCTGAGAGTTTTCCACGGCCAGCAAGAGTTTGCGTACGTGTTTGAAATTATCCAAAGCCGGCCGTTCATCTTCGGGAAACTCGGCTACCAGGTCCAATCCATCAATGGTCGCGGCTTCAACAAACATCAACTGCCCCCGCGCCCAGGAACCCTCTTCCCGCGTCCGTGAGATTCCCAAGATAGCATCGAGGATCGGGTAGACCCGAACATGGGTATCCCAGCCCAATACGCGATTCATCTCGTCAACGATACAATCCCGTACCGCGTGGGTTGCGTATTCACGCAGGAAACTGCCCGATATGGCCGTGTACTACTCGGAGGCACTGCCCAGGTCATGGCTCAAGCGATAGGCGGCGTGCTCCAACCACCGCTCTACGGGGGCCACACTACACATGTCCGGATGGTGTTCCGTGAACCACATCTGGTAAAATAGCGATCGGGAACGACCCCCATATGAGATAAGCCCCGCCAGACCGATATTTTGTTCCGGGTTGATGTGGCCGTGCTCCTGCAGCTGCTTGAATTCGGGTGCATCGGTGCGCCACGTCTCGTCGTCCAGATAAAGCTCCTTGAAACGCAGTTCATGCCCCACCAGCAGACTCTGGGGGTCATAGACCCGGATCGGATCGTTGGGCCGGATGGCATAGATGACTGCCGCCCGGCTGGGGTTGGAAAAATGTGAAAGGCCGTCGCAAAGACCCTCAACGGTGTCCGACAGGCACTGGCAGGTAAAGGCTTCCGTCACGTCTCAAATCCTCCTGGCGCGATGGTATACTTTTTCCGGCCGACTGTCGAGATCCGTTTTCGAAATGGATGGTTAGAAGCGGTTTAAGATCTTCAGTATGGTTCAAGATCCCGTCATCGCTCTACGAGCTTCCTTCTTCGCTTGCCAAGCTTCCGGCTTCGCTTGCCAAGCTGCGCCGGACAAGACGCCGGACAAGACGCCGGGCAAGACGCCGGACAAGACGCCGGGCAAGACGCCGGACAAGCAAGGCGCCCAACTGAGTTTATGAGCGATAGCGTCAGTGGAGGCTGAAGATTGGGACCGAGGGGCGGTTTTGAAGCCGCTGCTAAACGCTATTGGCTGAAGTGCTGCTGGCTAAATCCTTATACAGTTCGTAATACTGAAAAACCCTGGCAATGTAGGAACGGGTGGCTTTAAACGGAGGAATGCCGTTATACTGTCTCACCTTGCGGGCCCCGGCGTTGTAAGCTGCCAGGGCCAGACGGGTGTCGCCGTCGAAGCGCTCCAGCAGGATCTTAAAATAACGGACGCCGCCGTTGATATTGTGCTCAGGATCGAACCGGTCTTTAACCCCTAATGAATCGGCGGTCGCCGGCATCAGTTGCATCAAACCAGCCGCACCACGGTTGGATACCGCCCGCGGATTATAGCTCGATTCGGCCATAATAATCGCCTGTATCAGCGCGGCTTCCACACCATGTTTTCGACCGGCCTGTTCAATAATCGCGTGGTAACCGGTCTTGACCCGCAATGCTGAATTTTTTGACGTTCCTTTCTCCCGCCGGGATGTGGCTTTTGCCGCGGACTGGTCAGGTTGTTCTTTGACCGGCTCTATCTGATGCGAAACGGCCAGCTTCATATCGGACAGTCGGCCGCGCATGGCGGTGTCATGTACACCGGTGCTTTGACCCGGCACCAGCAATACAACCGCCAGGGTAACCAGCACCACATATAAACCCAGCCGCAGCGCTATCTCTTTTCGGCTGGAAAAATGAACGTTTCCGTTCATTGGAAAACCTCCGTGTCTTTGCCTGTATGTCCAAGGGATGGGCGGCACCGAATGGGAACGATGTCACCTATCTCATATCAATAAAACATTACATCTGGTATGTCAACAGCAACTGGACCACAACATGTGGTACTCATGCACATCTTGATGCAGACACGCATTCAGCGCATTGCGTCTGATAGAATGATAACTGAGCAAAATGATAAGGCCCAGATTGAATGTGTCAACTGTATTTGAGGAGGATATCAACGGATCAACTGTAGAAGCTTATGCCAGAGCGCTTTCACTTGACGCCTGGTTTCAGCCTCGGTGCCACCGTTGTCGATGACATAGTCGGCGCGCGTCACTTTTTCGTCGATGGGCAGTTGGGATGCAAGCATTTTCAAAGCAGCGTTTTTACTGATACCATCGCGGGCCCTCAGGCGGGCCACCTGCTGATCCGGGCTGGCATATACAAGGAGCACTTTCGTAAACAGGGATTGCAGGTTCATCTCCATGAGCAGGGGGACGCCCGCCTGGATGATGGCTCCGGGGTGTTCGGTGGTAAGACGCTCTACCTGGCGGCGGTATTCCGCGAAAATGGGGGCATGGGTCAACGCTTCCAGTTTGCGCCGCTGGTCGGGGTTGTTGAATACCAGCCTCGACATTTTTTCGCGATCCAAGGTCCCGTCGGCGTGCAGAACCATTTTTCCGAAATGGGCGACAATGGCTTTCAGGGCCGGGCGACCCCGTTCGACAACAAGGCGGGCCAATACGTCAAAATCGATGAACGGCGCCCCCAGTTCCAAAAACAGGGCACATACAGTTGATTTGCCACTGGCAATGCCCCCGGTAACGCCGAGAACAAAGGGCTCGGTTGTTGTCTGTCGGCTGGCCATATGCGCCTTCTCCTTGCAGCCTATACCCACTGCGGCTGAGTTGATGTAATATATCAGCCGCAGAGAGTCAACCGACTCCGGCCATACGATCACCAGTTGACCCCCGGCCACCTTTCCAGTATGTAGGGCTCTGTTTCCTGCCGCAACTTCTTGACAAATATTCAAACCTTCCCCAACGGTGAGAGGAGCATGGTATGCAGGTTGATTTGAGCGGTGTCGAACAGATGGACCAGGAGCAACTCCCGTACTTTATCCTCGATGCGTTCAGGCGTATCGTGGTCCACTACGGGCAATGGTTGGCCCAGGCGGAACACCAGTTCGGCATGGAAAAGGCGCTGGAATTAGAAGCGACGGTCTGGGAGGCCAGTTTCAACAACCAGATAACGCGCCTTGGCAAAACCCTGGGATTTGAGGTTAACGCTGGGCTGCCCGTTTTCCTGGCATCCCTGGACCGCGAAACCGCTATCCGTCTCGTTCACAGCCTGGCCGTCAACTGGCTGGCCAATGACGGCATCTGGTTCCAGGCGATCGAAAAAAACCGGGGCATGAACGACGCCAAACGGTGTAACGATACCTGCTGGTCACGTTATTCACCGTTCGAAGCTACCCGGATCAAAGAACTTTTGAGCCTGCCTGATGAGGGCGGCCTCGATGCCCTGCAAGAAGCCCTGGCCTATCGGATGTACGCCCAGATCAACGAGCAATCCATCGTACAAACCGACGCCCACACACTTGTTTTCTATATGAACAATTGCCGCGTGCAGGCCGCCCGCCAACGCAAAGGGCTACCGGACTACCCCTGCAAATCAGCCGGGCTGGTCGAATACCCCACCTTCGCCGCCGCCATCGACCCCCGCATCCGGACCGAATGTGTCGGGTGTCCTCCGGATGAGCATCCCGACGAATGGTTTTGCGCTTGGAAATTTACGCTGGCGGAAGAGTAAAGAATCCTGGCCCATAGGACCAGACTGTGGATTGCCCCTGAAAGGGGCTCTTCCAAATGGGCTGAGTTTAAAGTGCCTAAAGTTGAGGAGTCGCTACGCTCCACTGATTTTATCAAAATTGGCAGAATACCTTAACTTTAGATCACTTCAAACTTTAGTTCACTTTAGTCACTGGCCGCATTCTTCTACGGCATAGCCAACTATCTCTGACCCAGCCCTGAGGACCGGGTATTGAATGGCAGAAAAAAAGGGGCCCTCCGGGGCCCCTGCGATCAGCTTTTGGCCTTTAGCCGTTAGCTCCTAATAATCATTGAATCAACTGCTTTTCCTAACTGCTAACAGCCAAAGGCCAAGCGTTTATGAAATCAAATCACTACCCGTCATACACAACCGCCACAATCGTCGCCTTGCCGCCCTTGGCAGAGAGCACATGCGGCGTCGTTGAAAGGTAGTAGGCACTGTCCCCGGGATCCAATTCGAAAGACTCTTCACCAATCTTGAGCAACACCACCCCGTCCAGAACAAAAATGAACTCCTCGCCTTCGTGGACGGAAGCCTCTTGGTCGGGATAGTCCTCCAGTTGGACGACCAGGGCCTCCATGTGGCGGCCCTTCACTTCGGGTGCCAGGCTTTTATAGGTATACAGCTTCTGACCACCGGATTTGGATGAGGTGGACCTGACCGTGGCTTTGCGCTCATCTTTGCGGGTGATGGAATACAAACGGTCGCCCTGCCCGGACACCAGGCGCCCCAGGGCACTGTCCAGAGCCTTGGAAAGTTTGATTACGGTTCCCAGCTGCGGCTGGATCTCATTTTTCTCGATCTGCGCCAGCACGTCGACATTAAACCCGGTCATCTTCGACATGGCATCGAGGGTTATGCCTTTGTCTTCCCGCATGGCCTTGATTTTCTGGCCCAGGGCCTCTATGCCCTCGTCGTCCCGGGCTTCGATGTCACCGGTAAGATCTTCGAAAAAGTCGACATTAATATGGGGTTTCTCGCTGTTTTTCACCATTTGAAACTCCTGCGTGCTAATCCTGTTAACGTTCCAGGTGCCGAATCAGCCAGATTAGGCCCGATACTGTTCGGGCAGATTCGCCTCCGGCGCCCAACCGGCCGGCCATTGCTGATCCGGGGTTTCGCCCAGTTTTTCCTTTCTTTTCTTGAGCCCCGGACGGGCATACATCATGTGGCCTTCTTTCAGGGTACGGCCGTTAATGACCGCCTCCGACCGCAGTCGTTGACCAACGGTTTTCTCCAGGGCGCGACCCAACCAGAGCATGCGGTCCACATCGTAGCCGTGTTGGATGCCCATTTCGTCAACCTGGACCAGCAGATCTTCTATACAGGTCAGGCCCACATACCGGGGATCGTCATAGTAATAATCTCCGGTGCCCTTGACCGGGCAGTCGTCCAGGAAGTTGGCCGGCTGGCCGCCGAGACCACCCAGGGTAGCTTCAAAATTGGTGATGCCGGCCTGTAGGGCTGCGAGAACCGAGGATGAGGCCACTCTTTTTGTTTCATGGAAATGGGCGATGTGCAAGTCCGTATTGGGCATTTCGTCCAGAATCATGGAGAAATAGCGGTAGACGTCCGGTGCGGAGGCACTGCCGTCATGGTCGGCATGTTCGATATCATGCGCGCCGATTTCCAACCAGCGTTTTGAAAATTCCACGGCGTCTTTCATATCGGTGGCCCCGCCGATGGGGCTGCCCCAGATCGTGCTCACGGTGCCGCACATCATGATACCGGCATCGTTGCATTTTTTAATGCTGCGTTCACATTCGGCCCAGTAATCCGGCAGGGTGGTGCCGGAATTGGCAAAGTGGTGCTCCTCTTCCGTGCTGACCATCATGAGGATCCGGTCCGGACCGATGCCCCGCTGTTTCAGGTCGATGGCCCGATCCACCGCGGATTCCCGGATGGTAATGGCGGTCAGCACAATGTCATCGTAGTTGATGCCCCGGCGCTCACATTTTGATTTGAAACGATCACTGCGCAGGTGGGTGAGCAGCTCTTCGGCATCCCGGAACTGGGGCATGAGATAGGGATTGCCGAGGTTGGTGACCTCGATATCCCGGCAGCCGGCAAAAATGAGCTCTTCCAGGTAGAATTTCTTGGCTTCCGTGGAAATGAACTTTTCCAGGTGTTGAAACCCATCGCGAACGGTAATGTCGCCGATGGTTACTTTTCTGGGCATGCGCGGGAAAATTTTCCAATAATCATATTCTGTCATGGTGTCCTCCTTATTAATGTAATGTCCTTATATCTGAATTTTACTCACCTTTATAAACTGGTTTACGCTTCTCCTTAAAAGCCGCCAGACCCTCGAGGCGATCCTGGGTGGGAATACAGACCCAGTAGGCATTGGATTCAATGGCCATGCCGGTATTGAGGTCTGTCTCCAGACCGTAGTTGATCGCATACTTGGCCTGTTCAATGGCCACCGGACCGGTCTCGCAGATCATGGCGGCCATCTGGTGGCATTCATCCAACAGGGCCTCCGGTTCACAGATGGAGTTGACCAGACCGATCTCCAAAGCCTCGGCCGCAGCCACCCGCCGGCCGGTAAAAATCAGCTCCTTGGCTTTACCTTTGCCCACCAGCCGGGGCAGGCGCTGGGTACCGCCAGCGCCCGGAATGATTGCCAGGCGCGTTTCGGTAAGCCCCAGGGACGCGTTCGTTGAGGCGATACGGATATCGCTGGCCAGGGCCAGTTCTGTTCCGCCGCCGAGAGCGATGCCATTGACCGCGGCAATCACCGGCTTGTTGAGGTTCTCGATGGTGGCAAACAAATCCCGGATGGTAAAAATGTACTCTTTAACCTGGATCGGCGTCAGGGTCGCCCGTTCTTTCAAGTCCGCGCCGGCGCAAAATGCCTTTTCACCGGCGGCCGTGATGATGATGACCCGTACTTCGGGTTTGAAGCGGATTTGATCGACCTGTTTTTTAAGGGCGTGCAGAAGTTCGAAGTTCAGGCAGTTCATCACCTTGGGCCGGTTCAACGTCAGGGTCACGATCCCATCTTGTTCCGCGGTCAGTAATACTTGCGCCTCCATGGACTTCCTCCCTCAACTGGTTTGGTGCCGGCCTGGAAATCCGGTATCCGGCAGTGGCGGCTAACAGCCGATATATCTGGAAATGACGATCCGCTGCACTTCCGAGGTGCCTTCGCCAATATCCAGTAGTTTTTGGTCACGATAGAAACGTTCTACCGCGTATTCTTTCATGAGGCCGTACCCGCCATGAATTTGGACAGCGTGATTGGCCACCCGGCCCATCAGTTCACTGCAGTACAGCTTGGCCATGGCGGCTTCTTTTTCGAACGGACGTTTCTGGTCCCGCAGCCAGCAGGCTTTGTACATCAGGTTCCGGGCGCATTCGATCTCCAAGGCGCAGTCGGCCAGTTTAAACGCAACGGCCTGGAACTTGCTGATGGGCTGGTTGAACTGCTCCCGCTGTTGGGCATATTTCAGGGCCGCTTCATAGGCCCCCTGAGCCCCGCCCAATCCCATGGCAGCGATGGACAGGCGGCCGCCGTCCAGGGTCTTGAGCATTTGGTGAAAGCCGTCCCCCTTTTTACCGAGGATGTTATCGACCGGAACCCGGACATTGTCGAAATAAAGTTCAGCGGTATTTGATGAACGCCACATCATTTTCTTTTTCATTTCGACGGCTTTGAATCCGGGTGTGCCGGCTTCGACCAGGATACAGGAGTACTCCGGCTTGCCGTTGTCGCGCTCCCCGGTAATGGCTTGCACGGTCACCCCCATGGTCATGTCGCAAGCGGCATTGGTGATAAATATTTTGGAACCGTTGATCACCCATTCGTCACCGTCTCTGACGGCGGTGGTCTTGCTGCCGCCGGCATCGGACCCGGCCGTGGGTTCGGTTAAACCAAATCCCCAAAGCCCTTCACCGGCGCAGAGTTTCGGCAGATATTTTTTCTTCTGCTCTTCAGTGCCGAAATAATACAGCGGGCCGATACCCAGCGAGTTTGCGGCCGCAATGGTGGCGGCCTGGGAACCGTCCACCCGGGCAATTTCCTCAACGGCAATGATGTAGGAGAGGTAGTCCATTTCCTGGCCTTCATAGGCTTCGGGAACGAACATGCCAAAAAGGCCGATCTCCCCCATCTTCCGGGTGAGCTCTGCCGAAAACGCCTCTTTTTCGTCCAGTTCGGCGGCCACCGGCGCGATCTCGCTCTGGGCGAACTTGCGGACTTCCTTTCTGATCATCTCCTGTTCTCTGGTGAGGTCAAAATCCAAGGTACCCTCCTTTCCCGCGTTCCAAAACCGGAAACCTGGCAGGCAGGTTAAACTGGCTTTTTCATTCCTTTTAATACAAAGTTCTCGTAGATCTCCGCGATATCATCCACGGCCAGGCGGCCCTCGGGTTTGAACCAGAAGGCACCCGCCGTGCAAAGGGTCAAAACCGCATAAGAGAGGATTTTGACATCCCCCTGATCAAAGATGCCCTGTTCGCGCCCCGTATTGATGAGGTCTTGAAAGATCTTTTCGTATTCATCGCGTTTGCCGACAACCACCTGGTAGTGCTCAGCCGAAAGACCCCGTAGTTCGCTGGTGGCGATAAAGGTCTCCTTCTGCTGTTCCAGATGGAATTGCACATGGCCGTGGACGGCCGCCCGCATCTTGGCTTCAACCCCCTCTGATTCGGCCAGTCCGGCCTTCAAGTGGTCAAGCAGACCCTCCATGGTCGATTCCATGATGAAAAACAGCAGGTCCTCTTTGCTGGCATAGTGGTAGTAGATGCTGGCCTTCTGAATGCCGCAACCTTTGGCAATATCACTGATGCTGGTGGCAAAATAGCCTTGCCGGAAGAACAGGTCCACCGCGACGGATTTTATGGTGTCTTTCATGCTGGCCATAAGGACCTCTGGGTTGTGGCGGAAGAGACAAACTTAGCTTACCGACCGACCGGTAGGCTGACTATCTCTGTTTCCCATAGGCCAGTGTTGTTTGTCAAGTTAAAATCTGGCTATTTACGCAGAAAGCCCACTTTCCTGATTGTACCGTCTATCATATATCCGGGAATACATTGCGTAACATCTGTAGTTGAAAGGGACTAAAATCTCTCGTAAAATTCGAAATCTTCAAAAATTTGTTCACTCTAAGCGAACAAAACACTTGACACGCACGTTCTTAACGGGGTATCCATGACCGAGCGCTCGCTCAGAAACGAACACTTCTATAGTCCAAATAACATAAACATCGGCCTCAATGATGCAAAACAGGCATACCAGCAACGTTGTCAATATCCCGACCCAGGTGAAAAACCGGAGCCTCGTTGAGCTGCGTCGCCGCCAGATCATCGATGCAGCCGTAACGCTGTTCATCGAAAAAGGGTTTCATAAAACAACCACCCGCCAAATTGCGCGCGCTTCCGGTCTCTCCATCGGATCTTTGTATGAATACATCGAGTCCAAGGAGGATGTCCTCTACCTGGTGTGCGATGCAATCCACGCCGAAATCGAACATGGCGTCAATGAGGCTTTGCAGCGCACTGGCAAGGGCCGCAATTCTCTGGCGGAAGTCATCCGGGAATACTTCCTGGTCTGCAACCGCATGAGCGACCATATTTTACTGATATACCAGGAAACCCAGTCCCTGCCGCCCCAGTGGCGCAACAAGGTGCTGGAAAACGAAGTACGGATCACCGGTATCTTCATGCAGGTATTGGCCAAGCTGATCGCCAAAGGGGAGTTGCCTGCCCTGCAGGAAAAGTTCATCGAACTGGTGGCCCACAACATTACCGTTCTCGGTCATATGTGGACCTTCCGTCGCTGGTATCTATCCCGGCATTACCGCATAGAAGATTACATCCAGATGCAATCTGATTTCATTTTGGGCATCTGCAACGCCGGTAGGTTTTAGGTCTTTAAATAGGTTTAGGGGTTAAGTTTGACTGATGAACAACAGGTATGTGGTCGCCTACAAGCGGCAGGTTTTGGTTCAGAGCAAGGCCTGAGCGCTTTTGAATCCGGAGGCATAGCAGTCCTATGTCGAGGAATTCAAAAGTGCGAAAACGCCGCTCTGGGCCAAAAGATGCCGCTTGTAGGCGACCACAACAAGGAGGAGTAAATGTCCGCCGACACCCAAGTCTACCAGCCTGAAAACAACGTCAGAATTGTGACCGCCACATCCCTGTTTGACGGACACGATGCGTCCATCAACATCTTCCGCAGAATTCTACAGGCCAGCGGCGCAGAGGTGATCCATCTCGGACACAACCGCTCGGTCAAGGAAGTCGTCGATGCAGCTATTGAAGAAGACGCCCAGGGCATCGCCGTCTCCTGTTACCAGGGCGGCCACGTGGAATTTTTCAAATACACGGTCGACCTGCTGAAGGAAGCCGGCGCCTCGCACATCATGGTATTCGGCGGCGGCGGTGGCGTCATCGTCCCCGAAGAAATCCGGGAACTGGAAGCCTACGGGGTCACCAAAATATATTCGCCGGAAGATGGTGCGCGCATGGGCCTGCAAGGTATCATCAACGATATGATCCGGAAAATGGATACCGCCCCACGGATAACCGCTGCTGCTTTTGACCTGGCAACCCTGTCCACGGACAACAAGCGCATGGTGGCCAATGCCATCACTGCGGTTGAACAGGCCAAGGCCAGCGAAAACGGCCATCTTGAAAAACTGCGGGCTGAACTCAAAAACCTGATCAAAAATCGCCGGGTACCGGTTCTCGGCATCACCGGGACGGGTGGTGCGGGCAAGTCTTCGCTCACGGACGAATTGATCCTGCGCATGCTGCATGACCTGCAAGATATCAACATCGCGATTATCAGTGCGGATCCCTCCCGTCGGAAAACCGGGGGCGCGTTGCTGGGCGATCGCATCCGCATGAATGCCATTGGCAATCCGCGCATTTACATGCGGTCATTGGCCACCCGGCGCTCGCATACCGAAATTCCCGATGCCCTGGCCGAATCGATCGAAGTCGCCAAAGCCGCCGGCTATGACCTGGTCATCGCCGAAACCGCCGGTATCGGCCAGGGGGACTCACACATTATCGACCTGGTGGATCTCTCCCTGTACGTCATGACCAGTGAATTCGGGGCCGCCTCCCAACTCGAAAAGATCGATATGCTCGATTTCGCCGATCTGGTCGTCGTCAACAAATATGAAAAACGCGGCGGCGAAGACGCGGTCCGGGATGTTCGCAAGCAGGTCCAGCGCAACCGCAATGCCTTTGACAAAGCTCCCGACGACATGCCGGTTTTCGGGACCATCGCCTCCAAATTCAACGATGACGGGGTAACCGCCCTGTACCATGCGATCCTGGATACGATCGCCGCCAAGACCGGGGTCCAGTTCAAATCGAGTCTGCCCAAACCGCAGGCCAAGGAATCCTCTTCCAAGACCATTATCATACCCCCGGAACGCACCCGCTATCTGGCCGAAATTGCCGATACTATCCGCACGTATCACCAGCACACCGAAGACCAGGCCGATGCCTTGCGGCGGGTATGGCACCTGGAGGAAACCGCCCAAGGGCTGTCGGAAAGTTCCCTGGAAGGCGACATCGCACAACTGCTGGAGCGCTTGAACACGGAAATCGATGCGGCGCAAAAATCCATCGACAAACAAACATCCGATCTGCTCACCGACTGGAATGCCACCCGCGAGGCCTATCTGCAGGATGAGCTGGTCTACGAGGTGCGCGGCCGGGAAATACGGGTCCCCCTGAAGAGTGAATCGCTCTCGCAACAGCAAATCCCGAAAATCGCACTGCCCAAGTTCAAAGACCCCGGCGAAATCTACCGCTGGCTGCGCCGGGAAAACCTGCCGGGCTACTTTCCCTACACAGCCGGGGTGTTCCCCATGAAACGCGTGGGGGAAGACCCGACCCGGATGTTTGCCGGAGAAGGCGATCCGGCCCGCACCAATCGCCGTTTTAAACTCCTGTCCGCCTCCAGCGACGCCAAACGACTTTCCACCGCGTTTGATTCGGTGACCCTTTATGGCTACGACCCGAACCGGCGACCCGACATTATGGGCAAGGTCGGAAATTCCGGGGTGAGTGTCTGTACGTTGGACGATGTCAAGGTCTTGTATGGCGGCTTCGAGCTGTGCGCACCAACCACGTCCGTATCCATGACCATCAACGGACCGGCGCCGATCATGCTGGCCATGTTTCTCAACACCGCCATCGATCAGCAGGTGGAAAAGTTTAAGGAAGCCAACGGACGGGAGCCGGATACGGCGGAATACGCGTCCATCAAGGACCAGACCCTGGAAAATGTACGCGGTACCGTCCAGGCGGACATTCTCAAAGAGGACCAGGGACAGAACACCTGCATCTTCTCCATCGACTTTGCGCTCAAGATGATGGGCGACATTCAGGAATACTTCATCGCCAAGAATGTCCGCAATTTCTATTCCGTTTCCATCTCCGGCTACCATATTGCCGAAGCGGGGGCCAATCCCATCTCACAGCTGGCGTTTACCCTGGCCAACGGCTTCACCTACCTGGAATACTACCTGTCCCGGGGCATGCCCCTGGACAGCTTCGGCCCCAACCTCTCTTTCTTCTTCAGCAATGGCATGGATCCGGAATACACGGTCATCGGTCGCGTTGCGCGACGCATCTGGTCCATTGCCTTGAAGAAGAAATACGGCGCCTCGGTCAGATCCCAGATGTTGAAATACCACATCCAGACCTCCGGTCGCAGCCTGCACAGCCAGGATATCCAATTCAACGATATTCGAACCACCCTCCAGGCCCTGTGTGCCATCTATGACAACTGCAACAGCCTGCATACCAATGCATTCGACGAGGCCATCACCACCCCTACGGAAGAATCGGTCCGCCGGGCCCTGGCCATCCAGCTGATCATCAACCGCGAATGGGGTCTGTCTAAAAATGAAAACCCCCAGCAGGGCAGCTTCATCGTCGAAGAGTTGACCGATCTCGTAGAAGAAGCCGTCCTGATGGAATACGACCGGATAACCGAGCGCGGCGGCGTCCTGGGCGCTATGGAAACCGGCTACCAGCGTAGCAAAATCCAGGACGAATCCATTCATTATGAGGTTTTGAAACACAGCGGCGAATTGCCCATCGTGGGCGTAAACACCTTCCGCGATCCGCACGCCGACAATGACGACTTTAATGAAGGGATTTCCTGCATCGATCTGGCCCGGGCCACCGATGAAGAGAAGGAATCCCAGCTAACCCGGCTGGCTGCTTTCCAGGAAGAACACAAAGAAGCGTCCCCGGATGCTCTGCAAAAACTCCAGCAAGCAGCCCTGAACGGTGAAAATATCTTCGCTGAATTAATGGAGACCGTAAAAACATGCAGCCTTGGACAGATTACCGAAGCGCTGTATGCAGTCGGCGGGAAGTACCGCCGCAACATGTAGAGGCTATCTCAAAAATGCCTTTTGGCTCAATCTCTGCGTTGGGCGTTCGGTTTCGGCACGGAGTGAAGCGTAAGCGCTATCCTCGAAATACTCGATGTATTCCTCCGGTTGGAACCTCACGGCCGCCTTGACCTTGAACCAAAATCCTATTTTTGAAATAGCCTCTTGGAAAAGCAGGGTTCAAAGGGTCGAGTGAAACACCAAAAACCCTCGAACCTTATTTTCGACAACGTAGTTGGCAAGAATAATTAACATATGGAAGCTATCTCAAAGATGGATTTTGGTTCAAGGTTCCGTCTACGCTCGGTGAGCTGCGCCGGACAGGCAAGGCTGCCAGCAGAGTTTATCAGCCGTAGCTTCAGCGAAGGCTGAAGATTGGGCCAAAAGACTTCTTTGACGTAGCTTCCACGGCTTAACCGGTGCCTGCCCTTACAGTTTTTAACCGTGGCAGGAGACAAAACTAAAGTACCCGGGCAGGCACCGGTTTAAAAACAAACCTTTACATCCACGGAGACCAATATGAAAGAGGCAGTCATCGTAAGTGCAGTCCGAACCCCGCTGGCCAGCTTCAACGGATCCCTGTCCGGCTTGCCGGCAACCAGGCTGGGCGCCCTGGCCATTGAGGCGGCTGTAGAACGGGCGGGTATTGATAAGGAGGAGGTCAACGAAGTCATTATGGGGCAGGTCCTGCCCTGCGGAAGCGGCCAGAACCCGGCCAAGCAGGCCGCGGTAGCAGCCGACATGCCGTGGGAGGTGGAGGCCATCACGGTAAATAAGGTCTGCGGCAGCGCCCTGAAAGCTGTGATGCTGGCGGCCCAGGCCGTTCAGACCGGGGACGCGGAGGTCGTCGTCGCCGGCGGCATGGAGAATATGTCGGCCGCCCCCTACTATCTGGAAAAAGCCCGCTTTGGATACCGCATGGGCCCGGGAAAACTCCAGGACCATATGATCCACGACGGTCTGTGGGACATCGTCAACGACTTTCACATGGGCATGTCCAATGAACTCTGCTCAGAGAAATACAATGTGACGCGCGAGGATCAGGACCGCTACGCTGTGCAGTCTTACGCTCGGGCCCTTGAATCCATTGCAGCCGGCCGCTTCAAAGACGAAATCGTTCCGGTCCAGATTCCGCAGCGCAAAGGGGAACCGCTACTGTTCGACCAGGACGAATGCCCGGCGGAAACCACCTATGATGCCGCCGCCAAAATGCGGCCGGCTTTTAAAAAAGACGGGGTCGGCACGGCAGCCAATGCGTCGATTATCAGTGACGGCGCCGCTGCAGTCGTGGTCATGTCCCGTGAGAAAGCCGAGGGGCTGGGTTGTGAAATCATGGCCAGCATCGGCGCCCAGGCCTCGTTTGGAATCGATATGAAGTACGTATTGGTCGCCCCGATCTGGGCCGTGCCCAAATGCCTGGCCAAAGAAGGCATTACCCAAGAGGATGTGGACCTCTATGAGATCAACGAGGCTTTTGCGGGCTCGACAATAGCCGTCATGAAGGAACTGGGGCTCGATGGGGCCAAGGTGAACGTGAACGGTGGTTCAGTGGCCCTGGGGCATCCCATCGGGGCCAGCGGCTGCCGGGTACTGGTCACCCTGCTGCATGAGATGGTCCGGCGTGACAGCAAAACCGGACTCGCTTCTCTCTGTCTCGGCGGCGGTGAAGCGGTCGCACTAATAGTAAAGCGCTAATAAGAAAAGGAGCGAACAATGGCTGATGTAAAAACGTTTGGTGTAATTGGTGCAGGACAGATGGGCAATGGGATTGCCCAGGTCGCCGCGGCCGCCGGCCTCGACGTTATCATGAATGATATTAAAAGCGAATTTGTGGAGAACGGACTGGCGGTCATCACCAAGAACCTCAGTCGCAGCGTAGACAAGGGCAAGCTGTCGGCAGACGACAAGGCCGCGATCCTGGCCCGCATCAAACCCAGTACGGAGATCAAGGATATGGCTGCGGCCGACATGGTTGTCGAAGCCGCCACTGAAAATGAAAACCTCAAATTCCAGATTTTCAAAGACCTGGATGCCACCTGCGCCGAGCAAGTAATTCTAGCCACCAACACGTCGTCCATTCCCATCGGCCGGATCGCCGCCCAGACCTCCCGCCCGGACAAAGTAATTGGGATGCATTTCATGAACCCTGTTCCGGTTATGCGCCTGGTGGAAATCATCCGGGGGATCGCCACCTCGGATGAAACCTTCCAGACCACCTGGGACCTTTCCGAAAAATTCGGCAAGACTCCGGCCCAGGCCAATGACTACCCAGGCTTTATCGCCAACCGGATCCTGCTGCCCATGATCAACGAAGCCGTCTATTGCCTCTATCACAATGTCGGTAAACCGGAAGACATCGACACGGTCATGAAACTGGGCATGAATCACCCCATGGGCCCCCTGGCTCTGGCGGATCTGATCGGCCTGGATACCTGCCTGGCCATCATGGAAACGCTTTACAATGGATTCAAGGATTCAAAATACCGCCCCTGCCCGCTGCTGTACAAATATGTCGAAGCCGGTTGGTTGGGCCGTAAAACCGGGCGCGGGTTCTATGAATACTAGTGTCGCGTCCCACAAATGAGGCAAATAAATTCGGCCCGTTTGATATCGAGTTAATTAGGTTGACTAATTTCGGAATGTTCTCAAGGCGAACGCCGCAAATACGAAGCACGAAACTCGAAACAAATTCAAATGTTTAAATGACCAAAACAGAAACTTGGTAACTGTAGCAATAGGTGTTTTTTGAACTTTTTGTTCATTCTGATTTGCTTTATTGTTTCGAATTTCGATTTTCGAATTTCGAATTTTAAGGTGCTCAAAACTACCATTGCGGCAGAATTATCTAATAAGAAACTTACAGTGCACAACATTAGAAACTATCTCAAAAAAACGGATTTTGGTTCAAAATCCGGAGCTATTCAAAAATGCTCCCCAAGGAGGCAACCTAGATGCCACGCAAGAAAAAACCCGCCATGACTCCGGTGGGCAAGAAGATCAAGCAGTTTAGAACCCAGAAAAAATTGTCACTGGAAAACGTGGCGAACGAGACCGGTCTGTCTGTCGAGCGCTTGAAAAAAATAGAAGCCGGCAAGGAAATCCCGCCCGTGGGAGCCCTGCTGCAAATCGCCCGCTCGTTGCAGATCGATTCCGCCCTGTTTCTAAAAGAACAGAGCGATGAAAAACTCACTGACCGGGTCGCGGCCTATGCCAAGCGAACCTCGAACTATGCCTATACGACGTTGACACCAGGCGCCGAAAACAAACACCTGAAAGCCTTTCGCGTCACTATTGACCCCCTGACCGACCACGAGGGCGTTGGTTACCAGCATGAAGGCGAAGAGTTTGTATACGTCCTGGACGGCGATGTGGAAATCACGGTCGGGGACCATGTCAATAAACTCGGCCCGGATGATACGCTGCATTTCAATTCCGGCATCAGCCATAACTTGAAGAATGTGGGTGAAACGGCTGCTAAACTGATCGTCGTCATCTATGGACCCTAGGGAGCTTGTTATGTCTTTTAAACTAACCGATGAACAATTGATGGTCCAGAGCATGGTGCGGGAGTTTTCCCGCAAAGTGGTGGCTGCGACCGCGGCGGAACGCGACAAAACCAAGGAGTTTCCCGCCAATAACCTGCGCCAGATGGGCGAACTCGGGCTCATGGGCATGATGATTCCGTTCGAGTACGAAGGTTCGGACGCGGACACCATCAGCTACGTCCTGGCCCTGTCGGAAATTGCTTACTCCTGCGCTTCCACCGCGGTGGTCATGTCGGTGCAAAACTCTATTGTGTGTGAAAGCATTTACCGCTACGGGACCGAGGAACATAAAGATACGTTTTTAAAACCGCTGGCCGCCGGTGAGGTGATCGGTGCGTTTGCCCTGACTGAACCCACCGCCGGCTCGGATCCGGTCAGCCAGGAAGCAACGGCGGTACGTGACGGGGATCACTACGTCATCAACGGGACCAAGCGTTTCATCACCTCCGGACTAAATTCGAAAATCGTTATCGTGACGGCCAAGACGGATGAATCCCAGAAGCACAAAGGGATCAGTGCTTTCATCGTGGAAAAGGATACGCCGGGGCTGATCGTGGGCCAGGTCGAAGATAAAATGGGGTTGCGAGCCTCGGACACGACCGACTTGATTTTTGAAGATTGCCGGATACCTGTTCAGAACCTGCTGGGCAATGAGGGCGACGGCTTTATGATCGCCATGTCCGGCCTGGACGGTGGCCGGATCGGTATTGCCGCCCAGTCCATCGGCGTTGCCCAGGCGGCCCTGGATGCGGCCATCAAGTACGCCAAAGAGCGCCAGCAGTTCGGTCAGTCCATCTCGAAATTCCAGGGTATTCGGTGGGCCATTGCCGACATGGCCACCGAGATAGAGGCCGCCCGGCAACTGGTTTTATCGGCCGCCGCAATGAAGGACCGGGGCGAACGCTATACAGCCCAGGCCTCGATGGCTAAATTGTTCGCTTCTGAAATGGTCAACCGGATTACCGGCAGGGCCCTGCAGATGCACGGCGGATACGGCTTTACCAAGGACTACCCGGTGGAACGGTTTTACCGGGATGCGCGTGTCTTTACTATTTATGAGGGCACTTCGGAAATCCAACGGGTCGTCATCTCCAACCAGATACTCAGGGACCGGCGGAAACCATCCGGGGCGGCCAGATAAGTTTGCCGGACAGCCCGGGAAACACTTGATATTGACATTCAGAAACCGATAACCCTATATCCGTAGGCAGGTTGTGAAGCGCACAATCTTTTTACGTACCCTAACAGTCGGAGGCCGATACATGGTTCGTACTGAAATTTCACTATTTTTAAAAAATGTCCCCGGTGAGTTGGGACGCTTAACGTCTCTCATTTCGGAGGCCGGCATCAACATTGATGCCTTAACCATCCAGGATGCGTCCGACTATGTAAAAGGCCTTTTCAAGGCCCGGGGCAAGTCCCTGAAGCGGATTGCCTCAGCCGCCAGCTATAACTCGATGCGCAAGGACTCTGCCGAATATGCGCTCATCCGTTTTCTCGTCAACAAGACCGACGAGACGATCGACCTGCTCTCCCGCAATGAATTCATCTTTGATATCATGCCGGTCATCGCGGTACAGTTGGAAAATAAACCGGGTGTGCTGGCTGCAATGGCCTCAAAGTTCGGAGAGGAAGGCATCAACATCAACTACGTTTACGGGTCGGTATCGTCCCCCGATGAAAAATGCCTGTTTGTGTTCTGCCCGGAAGATATCGATCTGGCGGCAAAAATTTTCGCAGACGCCGGATAAAAGCCCTCTTGATGCTTTGCGTTAGGCTTCGCCTTTGAAGCCCGGCACGGATTCTTCAAGTGATCGGGGGAACTCCTTTTCGATTTCGTCAGGCTCCTGGGCGTTATAGAGCAGCAGATTTTGAAGGTGCCAGTAGCTGTCCAGATCGATTCCTTGAAAAGATACTCCCAGGCCGTCCTCCTCCTGGCGGATGATTTTCCCTTTTATGGCCAACGTTAAGTTGGTTGATACGCCGGCCAGAATCAATTCCAGGTCGCAAGGGGTGCCCGCCGCCAGGCGTTGCTCGGTTTTGATAAACATTCCTTTAAGACTGATATCCCTCGAATCCGCATCAGATGAAATCTTCTCCCCTGCGCATTTGAGCACCACCCTCGTTTTGAAATCGATTCGGATATTTTTTCTTTTTTCGGTATCCATTTTAGTCCTTGGACCTCCTGCCTGGGTGCCAGTTGTCTTGCCGCATTTAGCCTTCCCTAAAAATATCGCACCCGCCCAACAAAGTCAATTACCCGGCCAGGCCATCGGTTTGACAGAACGACTATTAAATAGTATTTTTATTCAGGCTGTTAGGGCAAATCGGCACTTAATCCAATTTGTAGTTTAGTGTGGTGTTCCACAAATAGGGCAAATAAATTCGGCCCGCTTGATATCGAGTTAATAAGGTTGAATAATTTCGAAACACGAAGCACGAAAATCGAAACAAATTCGAAATTCAAAGAATCAAATGACAAAAACAGATCCTAACAGATTGTAGTGACAGGTTTTGTTTGTTTCTTTCGGTCATTATGATTTGCCCTCTTGTTTCGAGTTTCAAAATTCGAATTTCGGATTTTCCTCACCTTAAAGCATTGTTGCAGCAGTGTTATTAAATAAGAATCTTATGAGTCGCAACACTTCAAACATTACGAGAATTTAACAACCAGCACCCGGGCACAGCACATGAAAAAAGAGCCTGTCATTATACCAGTCGCCGCCGGCAAAGGCGGAGTCGGGAAATCACTTATAAGTGCCAACCTAGCCCTTGCCCTGGCCCAGGCCGGTCATAGAACCCTGGCGCTGGACCTCGATCTGGGCGGCTCAAATCTGCATCACTTTCTGGGGATTCCCAATCAATTTCCCGGGGTAGGTGATTTTCTGAAAGCCCGCCGCGGCGAGCTGGTCGACCTGATCGTACCCACGGCGCTGCCGAAACTCTCCTTTATTCCCGGAGACGGCAAGACCCCCTTTATGGCCAATATCGCGTATACCCAGAAATTGAAGCTCATCCGCCGAATCAAAAAACTCCCGGCTGACTACATAATTCTAGATCTCGGAGCCGGCGCCTCCTTCAATACCTTGGACTTTTTCAGGCTGGGCCGGCATGGCATTACGGTCACCACACCCGACTACCCGGCCATCATCAGTATGCTTGGCTTTTTAAAAAACTACCTGATCAGAGCCATTGGCCGGAATATCGCCAAGAACCGCAGCGCCAGCCTGCTGCTGAAAGAACTGGTGAACAAGCCCATGGAGAACCAGGTGCCCTCCATCGAAAAACTGAAACAGGAACTGATCCGGGAAGAACCCGAAGCGGGCGCTCTGATTTCAAAGGCCTACCGCGAGTGCCGCCCCCGCGTGATCTTCAACCGGGGCAGCGGGCCGGACGACTCCACCATGGCGGCACAGATCAGCAACAGCCTTAAAAACATTCTGAATATAGAAGCCGACTATTTTGGTTTTATCTTTGAAGACCCGCAGGTAAACGAGTCGGTCCGCAAACGGTTACCCCTGCTCACCAACTATCCGGAAAGTCTGGCTGCCAAAAGTATTGTCCGCATTGCCGAGCGCGTTGAGAAATACTGGACCGCTTCGATCCCCAACAGCGCCCAGCTGATATTTCAACATGTGTCCCGGACCTACGATAACATGAAAAAATAGATCCCCCGGTTCCTGTCGGATCCGGGGGATGGTAACATCCAGGTCTGTATACCTATTTAAACGAAATGCAACTAAGGGCTCATACTTTCGGTTTCAGCCTCAATCGAAATCGGGATCGGTATCGGGATCGAAATCGGTTCCGGAAATGTCTTGTAGAAAACGATTTCGATAGCCATTTCGATCCCGATACCGAATAGAGGACCTAAACTTTCATGCAACCCGAAAGCTGAGTAAGGTGATTAAGGCCTTCTAAAAAACCGGATTTTGGCCCAAGGTCAAGGCGGCCGCGAAGATTGAACCGGAGGAATACTGGTAGTATTTCGAGGATTTAATCCGAGTGCCCAACGCAGAGATTGGGCCAAAGGACGTTTTGGAGATGGCCTTTAGCCCTGCTCACCGCCATATAACTCCTTGACCTTCGCCCGGTCAGGGCTGCCGTCTTCATTTTCAGGCAAGCTTTCCACGAACTGCACATACTGGGGCTTTTTATAACGTGCAATGCGGTCTCCCACGAAAGCGATAAGATCGGAGGCGGATAGATTCTGGTCCGGTAAGGTCACGCAGACGGCTTTGATGCCTTCCTTCCATTTGGGATCAGGCACACCGAATACAACCGTCTGGGCGACGGCAGGGTGTTCCAGGATGACTTTCTCGACTTCGGCCGGATATACATTTTCACCGCCGGGCTTGATCAGCTCCTTTTCCGGTTTACGACCGGCATAAAAGAGGTAGCCGTCCTCATCAAAGCGCCCCAAGTCGCCCGTGTGGTGCCAGCCGCTGCGAAACGTCGCCGCATTGTCCTCGTCGAGATTCCAGTAACCTTTAAAGACCATCGGCCCCTGCATGACGATCTCGCCGACTTCACCCTGGGGGACTTCTCGGTCGTCATCATCAAACAGCCGTACCTGGGCCATGGGAATGACAAGGCCGGCCGAACCGGGTCGATCACTGTATTTACCAAAGGTCGCCACGCAGGACGTTTCGGTCTGGCCGTACATGCAATAAAACGTGCCGCCGTGCAGCGCCTGAAACTTTTCTATGTTTTCCGGGGAATCGAGACCGATCACCGCCCGCAGGGAACTGATATCTGCGCCTGTTTCGGCCTGTTGATCCATGATATTGGCCAGTATCGGTGAAAAGTCGAACAGCAGGGACACGTTTCGCTCGGCAATCAACGCTACGGCTGTTTTGGCATCGAACTTGCTCATATTGACATTCAAGGCCCCCACGTGAAAACTGGCCGCCGCCATAAACAATCCGGCGACATGAAACAAAGGCAACATACTCAGGTGTACGTCTTCCCGTCCGATCCGGCAGCGCCAGTTCCATTGCAGATTGGCGCACAGCAGATTGGCGTGACTCAGGAGGGCACCCCGCGGTTTGCCGGCCACGGCGGCCGTGTGGATAATGACAAGCCCGTCATCAGACGTTACCGCATCGCTCCTAAAATGCCCATCGTTATCCAGCAGGGTATCAAATCCTGTTAACCCGCCACCCCCAGCTAATTTCAGGTTGTATTGGCCTTTGACCGTGGCAATCTTACCGGCCAGCTTTTTTAGGATGGCCTCGAATTCCTCATCGGCAAATAAGATCGTCGGCGCACCGTCATCTAAAATAAAACTGACCTCATCCTCGGAAAGTCTCCAGTTTACCGGCAGGACAATTGCACCCAAAGCAGCTGCGGCTCCGTATACGAGAAAATACTCAAGGCTGTTCTTACCCAGCACGGCAATGCGATCTCCGTGTTTGACGCCCGCGTTTTGCAGGCCGCATGCCAGGCGGTTGGTCAACTTCTTGACTTCCTGAAAGGAAATCATCTGGTCGGTATCAACCTCAAACCAGGCGCCGCTGCTGCCATAGCAGGCCGCATTGCGGTTTATCAGGTCGTAAAAGGTAAAATCATAGAGTCCCATGTCAACCTCCAGCCAATAATGGCATGTATATGCTGGGTCGCAGTTTGCACCTTGCGTTGGTGCCCGCGGTTTTCAGCGGATCAGGACGCAGTGGTAGTGTCCGGATTGACCGGCTGGTTCTCGAAAGAGTTCATGTTGCTGGTCTGGAAATTGTACCGGAAGCTGTCTCAAAACCGGAAACTGATTTGAGATGGCTTCTATAACCTATCGCAAAAAAGTCTTTTGGCTCAAACTCGGCGTTGGGCGCTCAGAATAAATCCTCGAAATACCCGATGTATTCCTCCGGTTTACGACCCACAAATAGATACAGCAACAAGCGGGAAGTCCCGCATCGCGGGGATCTTCGCGGCCGCCTTGCACCACGTTAGGCATTAGCTTCGCGTCATTTTGAACCAAAATCCGTTTTTTGAGATAGGTTCTAAAATCCCTGTCCCAGGGTACTAATAGGCTCCGGCTTCGAGTGAAGTCGGTACGGGCATCCCGGCCGCGATGCTATTTAACAGTTGTAACTGGACAGTTGGCCTTTAAAATTACATATTGGGCTGTAGACCCAAGCAGCAATTTCTGTGTTTTAGATTTCTTTTCGATCCCGACATACAGATGGTCAATGGTTTTTTCCTTGGTAAAACGCACCAGATCTTCGCCCGGTGAAAGGCCGCGGGCCATCTGAACCACTTCGCACGCGACGCCCTCCTGTTCAATAAACTCTTTCGCCGAGTCAAGTTCTTTCCTGGCCTGGCTCACATCTTCGAGTTTCTCCTTGGACCCGCCCTCCGAAGAAATCATTACATAAACCTTGGCGTCAAAGGCCTTGGCGTGTTTTCTGGCCAACTCAAGCGCGGACTTGGCAACGTAGCTTGCATTGTAACCAACCAGAATATTCATGTTACAGCTCCTTTCCCGGAGATCCAAGTTTCTACATCCATCGTTTTCTACGCTTATAGGACTTTACTTCTTTAAAGGACTTGCGACCGCCGCCCTGGGTGATCCCCATGTAAAATTCCTTAACATCCGGATTATCGCGTAACTCATGGGACGGTCCTTCCAGCACGATTTTTCCCGATTCCATGATATAGGCGTAATCAGAAACCTGCAGCGCAATCTTGGCGTTTTGCTCGACGACCAGAATGGTGGTATCCAATTCCCGGTTGATATTTTCGATATTCTCGAAAATTTCCTTGACCAGCAACGGTGCCAGGCCCAGGGACGGTTCATCCAGCATGAGCATCTTTGGCGCGGCCATGAGCGCCCGGCCAATGGCAATCATCTGCTGCTCACCGCCCGAGCAATAACCGGCCAGGCGATTGGTGATCGGTGACAGCCGCGGGAAATGATCATACATCAGGTCGTTGTCGGCCCGGATTTTCTTCGCGCCGTCTTTACGTGTTATGGAACCCACCCGGATATTTTCATCGACTGTCAGGTGCTTAAAGACACGCCGCCCCTCCGGGACCATGACCGCGCCGAGTTTGACGACCTCGGTTCCCAGGACATTGGTGATGTCGTTTCCATCGAATTTGATAAAGCCTTCCTTGATAAACCCGTTTTCGGGTTTGAGCAGGCCACTGATGGCACGCAGCGTGGTGGTCTTGCCGGCCCCGTTGGTACCCAGCAGGGCAACGATGCTGCCTTCAGCCACGCTCAGGCTGACACCGCGCAGAACCTGGACAATGTCGTTGTAGACCACTTCGATGTTGTTGACATCCAAGAGATTGCCGTTCTTTTTTTGGTTTTCCATATATCTTCTTTTTATGCAGCGGAGGGTCGTCTGGCCGACCCTCCGCCGATCCTTGGCTGCAAGCAGCAAAGCTGCTTTCCAGAACAACGCGGAGCGATGTTGTTATTTGATCTTCTTCACGTATTCGGATTCAAACGGGGCACCAATTTCATAGAATACGCCCCCCTTGGAAACGTAAAGCTGCAGGGTGTCCACGCCTTCGCGGTCGGTTTTCGAGAATGTCACCGGACCCACGGTGGTCAACGTATTAAAGGCATTGAACCCGTTCATGGCCAGCAGTTCCTCGTACAGGGCAGCGCGGGTTATCTCCTTGCCTTTCGCTTTGGCCCGCCGGATGGTCTCTACGGCAACCTGGGCTACCATGATGCCGTTGGTGTAATTGGCATCTTGGGCCAGTTTATCATCCCGGCCATATCGTTTGGCCAGGGCAAACTGCGCATCCCTGCCAGGCCCCTTGGCGGTCATCATCTTATAAGATGTTGTCCAATAGTAGTTATCATTGGCTGCGGAACCGGCCAAAGCGACCAGCGCAGGCCCACCGCCATAATGACAGCCCAGGAAGGTGATTTTACCTGCTTGCCCGTAGGTTTTGGCAATCATGCCCAGGCTCTGGGCGCCTTTGAGCATGGTGGCGACCGGCGGCTGAACCGTTTGGCTGATCACGTATTGGACCCCTTTGCTTTTCAGCCGCTTCAACATGGCCGTGTTGTCCAAGTCCTTGCCGTGTTCCACAATTTCCACCAGGTCGATGCCCAGGCCGGCAGCGATTGATTTTTTAACATCATCGCGGGGCGCACGCCCGAAAGCCGAGGGATGCAGAAACAGAGCCACTTTGGGCTTTCCGGAGCCCTTGTGGTTGGCTGCCACATATTCGGCCAGGCCGACTGCCTGGCTGGAATAGGAGGCAATGGGCAGAAAGATATAATCGTTGCCTTGCAGGTTTCCCGCATGAAAGGACGCCGGCAGAACCGGGATTTGCTCCTCTTGAAAATCCTGGCGCAAAGCCATCGTGCTCCCGGTGGAGTAATTCAGATAGAAAACAATATCTTCATCCAAGAAATCTTCGAAATTTCGCTTGGTGGTTTCGGTCTTGTAACCGTCATCGCGGATATAGCAGACCAGTTTGTCATCACCCAGGAGTTTTTCGTCGTTGACATATTTGACATAGTCCTCGGCACCTTTTGAGTAGGGGCTGCCGACGTCGGATGTCGGCCCGGTGATGGCCAGGGACAGACCCATTTTATAGGTTTCTCCGGCCAATGCCTGAACGGAAAAGCCCATAACCAGTAGAAAAGACAGGGCAACCAGCATGATCATGAAATGTTTCTTCTTCATTTTTTCCTCCCTATTGTTATTGTTTACCAATATAACGGGTGAACGACCATTGAGGCTTTCGTTTTAATCATGTCCCACCGGCAGGCCAACGAGACCATGGGCTAAACTTCAGTAACTCGCGATCAATACCGGAAAGGCCACAATTTGAAATAGGTGCGCACGATCCGCCACCAGTTGGCGATGCCGCGCGGCTCGAACATCAGGAACAGTACGATCACCAAACCGAAGGACAGCGGCCGCAGGGCCGTGGCCACATCCCCCACGGCCGTGAAATAGTGGCCCACGAATTCGGCCAGACTTTCCACCTGCAGCTCCAGCATCAGGATGGCTGCCGGACCGACAATGGATCCCACCAGGGTGCCCAGGCCGCCCACGATGGCCATGGCCAGGTAGGAGATGGAGTGGTGCAGCAAAAACGACTCGAATCCCACTCCCCGCCATAAATAGGCGTGCAGGGCCCCGGCCACGCCGGCAAAAAAACCGGCCAGGGCAAAGGCGTACACCTTGGTCAAGCCGGGGTGCATGCCCATCGCATCGGCGGCCCGGTCGTTGTCGCGCACCGCCACCAGGCACCGACCATACTTGCCGCGCAAGAGATTGCGCACGGCGAACCCCAGCACCACCACGCAGACCAGCAGGACATAGTACCAGAAAAAATAATGGTCCCTGCGGCCCACCTTGCCCGTGAACCAGAACACGCGGCCGATGGCAATGGTCTGCCCCTGATCATAGAACCTTGAAAAATTGATGAACCACTGAAAAATCATCTGAAAGGAGAGCGTCGCGATCACCAGGTAGAGGTGCTTGAGACGTAGCGATGGCAGACCCACTACGGCGCCGAAAACAGCACCCACCAGACCAGCCACTATGATCATCAAGGGCCAGTAGTGGGTGAGCAGCACGTGGTTGCTTCCCAGAATACGCGCAAAGGTTGCCAGGGTGTAAGCGCCCACACCCACAAAGGCGGCGTGACCGATGGAAATCAGGCCGGCGAATCCCGTCAAAAGATTCAGGCCGTACACGGCCACGATGGCGATCAGGATGCTGTCAATCACCAGCATGTACTTGTTGCCGACTTTGAAGAACAACGGCCAAAGAAAAAGGGCCGCCAGAAAACACACGAAGACCAGGCGATCGATGTTCGTTAAAAATATACGCTGTTCCGCTTTATACGAGGTGAAAAAATTACCCGTGGCCAACCATCTGCTTTCAGACATAGACTACACCCGCTCTATTTCATGGATACCGAAGAGTCCATGGGGTTTGATTAAAAGGATTATCAGGAGAATGATATACGGCAGCACGTCGGCGGTTCCGAAAAGTCCCCAGTTGCCGTCCAGATAACCGGCGGCAAATTGCTGGATCAGGCCCATGATGATACCGGCTACGATGGCCCCGAAGATCGAATCCAGGCCGCCGACGATGACCACCGGAAACACGATGATGCCGAAAGAGTGCAGCACATCGAAGTTCAATCCGGTGATATTGCCGATGATGCCCCCGGCGGCGGCGGCGCTCAAACCGGCCGTGGCCCAGGCCAGGCCGAACACCTTGGGCACGGAGATGCCGATGGACATGGAGGCGAACTGGTCGTCGGACACCGCTCGCATGGAGATGCCCACGGTGGAGGCTTTAAAGAACCAGGTAAAAGCCCCGATCATGACAAAGGTGATGATGACGCCTACCAGCTGGGTCCAGGACATGGAAATCTCCCAGAAAGTAATCGGTGTCTTGGGGAGAAATTCCGGAAATGAAAAGTTTTCGGCGCCAAATGGTGTCATGTAGATGATGCCGTCAATGATGGACATCAGACCGATGGTCACCATGATGACCGATATGATGGGTTCACCGATCAGGCGCCTTAAAAATATCCGCTCCACGCTCATAGCCAATAAAAAGGTGATGACCATGCTCAGCATAAACGACAGTACAATGTGAATGCCCACCCACACCGTAAGGGCGTAGGCAATAAATGCACCTGAGGCGATGATCTGACCGTGGGCAATATTCAGCACCCGGCTCGACTTGTAGATCAGCACAAAGCCCAGCGCCGACAGGGCATAGATGGACCCCACCACGACACCGCTTACTACCAGTTGGAAAAAATAACTCATGCAACCCCTTCCATCGTATAAAACGACATTTCAGCCTCTACCGTTGTTGTCTGGCCATCCTGGTATTGGAAGTCGGCCTCGACGGTCTTGGTCCTGACGCTCTCATCATAGAGCGCCTCGTAGAGGTTCTTGTATTTTTCCATGACAAACTTCCGACGGATTTTGCCGGTTTTGGTCAGTTCGCCGTCGTCCATGTCCAGCAATTTGTACAGTACGGCAAAGCGTTTGATCCTGAAGTGCTCTTTTTCCGCCCGGGCATTGATGTCGGTCACCGCCTCCTTGAGCAGCTCCGCCACTTCCGGTTTATTGGAAAGGTCCATGTAGGTGGTATAGGAAATACCCCGGTCCTCGGCCCATTTGCCCACCACGATGGGATCGATGTTGATCAGGCAGGACACGAAATCCCGCTTGTCGCCGAAAATGACGGCTTCCTTTATATAAGGGCTGAATTTGAGTTTGTTTTCCAGGAACATGGGGCTGAACATCTCGCCCTGGCTGTTGTGCATCACGTCGGAAACCCGGTCGATCACCACCAGGTGGCCGTTCTCGTCGATATACCCGGCGTCCCCCGAATGCATCCACCCATCTTGAAGCAGCTCTTTGGTCTTCTCGTCCTGTTTGTAATAGCCTTGACACACCGATGGCGAGCGCGACAAGATCTCGCCTTCCTCGCTGATCTTGCATTCCGTCTCCGGCAGCGGTTTGCCCACCGTGTCCGGGCGGACATCGCCGTCCCGGTGCATATAGGCAATACCCACGATTTCAGTCTGGCCATAGATCTGTTTCAGGTTGACACCGATAGCCTGGTAAAAGGTGAACAACTCGGGCCCCAGGGCCGCACCCCCGGTGTAGGCCCGCCGCAGCCTGCGCAGACCGATCTGGTTGATCAAGGGGTCTGTCAACAGGATTTTTCCCAGCCAGGCCATGAAGCGCAGGGATACGGGCATTTTTTTGCCGCTCATGCGGTAGCGGGCAGCCTTTTCCCCTATTTTAATGAATTTATTATAGAGCAGGCGGTTGAGCCAGTAGGACTCGTCTATTTTAAGCCAGATCTGCGAGCGTATGGTTTCATATATCCTGGGCGCGCCGAACATGAAGTGGGGCCCGATCTCCTTGAGGTCCGCCATGCTTGTTTCCACGGACTCCGGAAAGTTGATGGTGATGCCGGTGGCCATGGCCACACCAAAGGAGTTCATCTGTTCGCCAATCCAGGCAAACGGCAGAAAAGAGAGGTATTCGTCGGTGCTTTCGAGTGTATCGACCTTGGAGATCTGGAGGCCCATGTTGATGTAGTTCTTGTGACTGATCATGGACCCTTTGGAAAGACCAGTGGTGCCGGAAGTCAAACAGAAGTGGCAGACGTCATTGGGGCTGCCCTGGTCGATCAGGCTGTCGAATCTTTCTGGATCTTCGGCGTCGACCGCCGCGCCGGTTTCATACAGGTCATCGATAAACAGAAACCAGTCGTCGGACCGGTAGCTGCGCATGCCGCGCGGGTCTTCGTAGATCACCTTGCGCACCTGGGGGATGCGGTCGCGGATCTCCACCAGCTTGTCCACCTGCTCCTGGTCGTCGCAGAACACGGCGGTCACATCCATATAGTTGATCAACTGCTCAAGTTCATCGGGCAGGGTGGTCTGGTAGATCCCAGCCGAGACAGCCCCGATGGACTGGGCGCCGATGGCCATAAACAGCATCTCAGGGATATTGTCCCCGATCAGGGCCAGTTTTTCGCCCTTTTTGACGCCCACCTTCTCGAGCCCCAGGGCTACTTCGCGTACACGTTGGTAATAGTTGGACCAGGTGTAATTGTTCCAGTAACCGAAATCCTTTTCACGCAACGCGACTTTATCGCCGGTTTCCCTGACCCGCCAGCGCAGCAACTGCGGTATGGTAAACTCCAATAGGTTGGTATTGTCTTTCATGCCGGTCTATTCTTCTCCAATATAGGCTTCGATAACCTGCGGAATTTTGACGATCTCTTCGGGGGTCCCCGATCCGATCACCTCGCCGAAATCGAGCACGTAAATTTGATCCGATATGTCCATGACCACACCCAGGTCGTGCTCCACCAGGACGACGGTGGCATGGCGCTCTTGCTGGATGTCGATGATGAATCGCACCATGTCTTCTTTTTCTTCGATGTTCATCCCGGCCATGGGCTCGTCGAGCAGCAGCAGGTCCGGCGCCAGGGTGAGCGCGCGGGCGACTTCGACCCGCTTTTGAATCCCATAGCTGAGACTTCCCACCACGCTCTTGCGGTGGGCCTCAAGTTCCATAAAATCGATCACTTCCTCAACATAGCGCCTGTTTTCGGCTTCCAGCCGGGATGCCTTGCCAAAATACCAGCAGGCCTGGAAAAAGTTGTATTTCAAATTGGTATGGCGGGCCAGCAACAGGTTGTCCAGTACCGAAAGACCGCCGAACAACTCCAGGTTCTGAAAGGCCCTGGCTATCCCCAGTTTGGTGACCTGGTGGGGTGATGAGTAAGTCAGTCGTTTATCATTATAGGTAATTTCACCGGAAGTCGGATGGTAAAAACCGGATATGCAGTTGAGCAGACTGGTTTTCCCGGCGCCATTGGGCCCGATGATGGAGGTGATCAGACCCGATTCGATTTCCATGTTGACATTTGAAAGCGCGTCCAGGCCCCCGAAAGTCAGGGTTACGTTCGATACAGTAAGAGGTGTCATAGATTTCGAAAACCGATGATGTTTGGGTTGAGTTATTTTTTTGTGCCCGTGGTGGGACGGTTCGGAAAATCAGATTGAACCATGTGATCATGTTTCAAGTGAAAATGAACACAATTCATTTACCGATTATCGTTAAAGGATTAATCTCAGCTATAATTTCCCAAGTCAAGTTAAAAAAACCGGGCCCTTGCCGGTCATCAGGTTGAACCACTAATTGTTGTTGGTTGCCGGAAAACCGTCGACACCCGGTCAACAGCTGCTATGGAAATCGTTTTAAAGCCCTGGCTGAAAACCGGCCCAAGGGTTTGATCCCGGCCGGATTCTCTCGGTTTTACAGAGGTCTGCATTACTTAAAATTTAATTTTTTACTATCATTTTCAGTTTGTTACATTAGGATTACGCTTCTTGGAATCAAACGGCAATGTTGGCGCCTACAGGGTTTTCGGTTGCAGGTTGATTGGATCGCGAAAGTGGGATGAATCGACAACTTGAACAGGTTGTTTAAAAATCCTTTTTCACGCAGAGGTTAACAAGCGGCTTCAAAGTGATATTGTAGTGGTTTAATAGTGGGCAAATACCATTACTCGTCAAACGAGAGCAGATGGGAAGCCAGGTTGGTTTTGGTGTTTTTGATCCCCAGTTTGGTCCTGATATTAAAGCGGTGGAACAGGACGGTATTTTTAGACAAAAACAGCATGTCCGCTATCTCCGCACTGGTGCGGCCGGCTTTGATCAGGTTGGCAACCCGAATCTCCATGGGGGTGAGTTTGAAATATTTGGATGAGAGTTTGCTGATAAAGGGGGATACGATGTTATTGAGGTTGGCCTCCAGGATGCTGACCAGGGTGGCCTGGTCGGTCGAGAGCCGGCTCTTTTTGAGCCTCCCCAGATAGGGGTTCACCAGTTCCTTGACGTTGGACAGCACGTTTTCGCCCAGTTCGTGCTTATCATGGTCCCGCTGTTTGAGGAGGACTTTCAAGGCCGTATTGACCTCTTCCAGGTGGCGGGACTGGGCCTCGAGTTCTTCCTGGCTGCGCAGCAGCGATTTTTCGGCCTGGCCCCGGACCTGGACCTCGTTCTCGAGCCGGCGGTGGCTGGTTTCCAGGGCTGCGGTGCGCGCTTCGACAATCTCCTCAAGCTGTTCGCGGTAGCGGCGCAGCTCCCGCTCAACATTTTTCTGTGCGCTGACATCCCGCATGGTCACAATGTTGCCGGCCGGATTTCCGTCCAGGTCGGAGAACAAGGTAGAACTGATCTGGACATCCAGTATGCGCCCCCCTTTTGTTTTACGGCGGGTTTCAAACAGCTGAATCTTCTTTCCGGCCAGCATGCTGTCGATGGCCTTGCGGGTTTCCGGCCAGTTTTCCTCGGGCACGAAATCGATGTTTTTGCTGGTCAGTTCTTCCTGGGACCAGCCCAGCACCTGTTCAAAGGCGGGATTCACGTAGGTGGCATTACCCTGCATGTCATAGACCACGACCGGATCCGGCATGCCTTCCAGCTGCAGCTTGTAGCGCTTTTCACTTTCCCGCAAAACCGCCTCGGTGCGTTTGCGCTCGGCCAGTTCATGCCGTAAATTTTCATAGAGCCCTACGTTGTCCAAAGCAATCAGGGCCAACTGGGCAAAACGGCCCAGGGCGTCCACCACGTCCTCACCAAACTCTCTCTCGCCTTTAACACGGGCCAGGCCCAGTACGCCGACCACCTTGTGATCGGATTTCAATGGGATGCCGACCATATTGCGCAGGGCATCCAGGGACTTGTCCGGTAAGCGTCCTTCCCAGGAGCGATAGTTGTCCACCACCAAAGGCTGCCCGGTCTCCCAGACCTTGCCGCCGAAACCCTCCCCCGGACGAACCCGCAGCCCGAGCCAGCTGGCGAAAAACCCCATGCCCACCCGCATCTGCAGCCGCGATTCTTCCGGTTCAAGCAGATAAAAAAAGCCATGCTCAGTTCCGGTCAACAGGGCCGCATGGTCCAGGATGGCCTCCAGCAGCTCCTTGCGGTCAAGCCGATTGATCAGGCCCAGGGAGGTTTCATGCAAAGCGGAAAGGTATGCATTCTGCCGGCGCAGGGCCTTCTCGGCTCGCTCCCGCCGATCAGTCTCCCGCCCCAGGACCCTGACTTTCTGCAGTAGTTCTTCGTATGTGGGTTTGGTGGGCATAGGGTATCGGGGATAGATTTGCCAACTTTAGGCTAACATACACTGGGGTAACCACGCACTATTAGCTATACACTATAAGTGCCTAAAGTGAACTAAAGTTAAAAGTGATCTAAAATTAAGGCATTCTGCCAATTCTATAAGACCAGCAGAGCGAAGTGATTCATGAACTTTAGATCACTTTAGCTCACTTGGAACTTTAGATCACTCAATGTTTGTCCAGCAGGCGATACCGCCACATTGAGTTGGTTAAGTAACAGGTAAAATCATCAGATGATTACCTTATTGGTGACCGCCTTAATAATATCCTCCGGCTCATCGATAATTTGCAGGATGTCGATATCATCCGGCGATATCGTTTTTTCGGCCAGCATGCGGTCCTTGACCCATTCCAACAATCCCTGCCAGTAATCCGAACCGACCAGAATAACCGGAAAGGACTTGATCCGCTCGGTCTGGATCAGGGTTACGGCTTCGAACAGTTCATCGAGGGTCCCGAAACCGCCCGGCATGATGATGTACGCCAGCGAATACTTGACCAACATGACTTTGCGGACGAAAAAATACCGGAAATCCACCTGAATATCGGCATACGGGTTGGGGGCCTGTTCAAACGGCAGTTCTATATTCAACCCCACGGAGGTACCCTCGGCTTCATTGGCGCCCCGGTTGGCGGCCTCCATGATACCGGGCCCGCCGCCGGTGATCACGGCAAATTTTTCCTTCACGAACAAGGATGCGATTTCAACGGCTTTCTTATAAATCGGATCATCCGGCTTCACGCGGGCCGAACCAAAGATGGTCACGGCCGGCCCAAGGTGGTGCAGCGCCTCCACACCATCCACGAATTCGCCCATGATCTTGAACAAACGCCACGATTCTTCCAGCTTGAAATCATCTATCACCCACTGCTTCTCCATATTTTCCGCCTCAACTTGTCCTAATTGTCATCGAAGTAAAATTTGAAGCGATCTCAACAATGGATTTTAGTCCAAGGTCAAGGCGGGTCGTGGAATTCAACCGGAGGAATATATGTAATATTTCGAGGATTGAATTTCACGGCCCAACGCCGAGATTGGGCTAAAAGGCATTGTTGAGGTCGCTTCAAGGTCCGGCTCCCGGCCGGG